>Ga0265296_1004078_pt1 | contig 12941 bp, 7 predicted proteins | sample MunlanPumphouse1_FD_189073 | JGI IMG/M metagenome (GOLD analysis project Ga0265296, IMG submission 189073) | Groundwater microbial communities from a municipal landfill in Southern Ontario, Canada - Pumphouse #1 | ecosystem: Environmental > Aquatic > Deep subsurface > Groundwater | place: Canada... | reverse complement strand
TGGCACAATTGCTGATTTAACTGTTTCTGGAGACATTGGTGTTTCTGGCACTTCAACATTAGCCACCACCACTTTTGCTGTTGGCGCCAATGCGATAGTTCTTGGCGATTTCACAGTTAACACTACTACCACATTGAATGGCGATGTAGCTTTGGGAAACGCTTCAAGCGATACTATTACTATTACAGGAAGAATTGCCACAACAACTGTGCTTGGTTTAACAGTGAGCGGTGAATTAGTCGCTTCTTTAGACGCCTCAGTGGCTGGCACAAGCACTTTGTCTGGCGACATTGTTTTGGGAGATGCAGCTACTGACAATATTACGGTTGGGGGCATAATGGGCACTACTACTATAGCCCGGTTGATATTGAAAGTAGACGCCGCTTCTGCCGTTAATGCTGCGAGCAGCACTGCGCCTACAAGTGTCTCTTGCGATGATGCTGGCGATCTGGGAATGCTTGCTTTTGTGGACGATACTGACACAGCTGGCGGGTGGTTTTGGATTTGCGAGCAAACCGGTGCCGCTTCTTGGGCATGGCGCAATGTAGGACTTATTGACACTGACAGGTAATCTGTCTTTCTGATAACGATAAAAGCTGACAAAAATTATAATATTTTATGGCAAAACTAACAATAAAAAAAGTAATAGTTTTGCTCTTGGTTGTTTCAGGAGTTGTTGTTTGGTTTCCCACAGACAAGGCCTTGGCTGCTTATGATGATGTGACTTTTTCCAATGACACAAGCATTTATTTAGCTGGTTCTGACATAACATTAACAGCAGTTGCTGGGGGCATGGTGGCTTCAACCACCATTAACACAGACAACGTGGCTTTTTATATGTTGTCTGGTTCGCAGGTTACCCTAACCAATAGCGCCAGGAAGCTTTTGGGCAATTCATTGGGCGTTGCCACGATTTGTTCTAACACTGATTCACAGTTAAGATTGACATCAGCTTCCACTCAAACAGTTGTTGTGACTCCAAGCGGCGATTGCCCAAACAGCGGCGGAACAACTGGAGGAGGTGGCGGAGGATCAGTGATTACCCCGCCGCCAATAACAGCCACGACTACCGCCACTACCACAACTGCGACAGCTACAACCACAGCGACAACCGCAACCACAACAGTTGCCGCAACAACAACTGCCACTACTACAACACCGACCACAGCAACCACGCCAATCCAACTTTCCACAAAGCCGATTTCTCAGATGACCAAAGTTGAAATCCAAGCGGAAATTACCAAAATCATCGCTTTGATTGCGCAACTACAGCAAGAGTTGGTAAAGATGTTAGCTAATGGCTCTGTTGTTTCTGGAACAAAATTAACCCAAGTTTTACAGCTTGGTTCAAGCAACAATGAAGTTAAACTTCTGCAAACTTGGTTAGCAAGAGACCCATCAATTTATCCTGAAGGAAAGATAACCGGGTATTTTGGCGCATTAACCAAAACAGCTGTGATAAAGTTCCAGGAAAAATACGCTTCAGAGATATTGACACCGAACGGATTAATAAAAGGCACAGGTATGGTTGGAGCAAGCACAAGAGCAAAACTAAATTCTTTGTTCGGACAATAATTAGCAATAATTATTGCATAGAAAACTAAAAACCCTATAAAAGGGGTTTTTAGTTTATCCACAGAGTATTGACAAGATTTTTTTGCTATAATAATTAAATAAGTTAATAATAAAAAAATAAAATATATGTTAAGAAACAATAAACAAGCGTCTTTTTTTACTTGCCTATTTTTTATTCTGGCAGGCCTTTTTATTTTTCAGCCGGTTTTAGCCCAAGAGGTTGGCGTAATGCATATGCCAGTTAATAAGGCGGTTGGCGAAGCGGGCGGGGGAGCCACCACTACGGCTTCTGTTTTTGTTAGAGCAGGCGGGCCCTCAGCTGCTTATGCTGATGTTGGCTCTTATGCCACTAATACAAACAGGTTGCAGGTAAAGGCGTATTATCGCAATGGCGCTGGTTTTGTTTGGTCTGCCTGTATTCACAGGGGGCTTGGCTTTCACGAATGCCGTTTAGGTATAGGGCCTGGAGATAGTGGTAGATCTATTGGTTATTATGTTGGAGCCATTGCCACCACCACTCCCTCGGAAGTTAGCATGTTTATGCCAGGAGGCACAGCCGCTACAGCTTCTTCTTCGCCGTTTTGGCTCACAGCCCAAAACACAAATTTGGGCTCCGCGTCTGTTGGAGGCAAGGTTGTTTTTGCTGGTTTTTTAACAACTGCTTCGGTTGTTTCCTCTTCCACCATAGTTCCTTTAACTGGAAACCCAATGAGTTATACTTCTTACCCAGTTGGCCAGATTGCTATTGGCGATTATGTTTATTTTGACACTGCCCAGGCAGTTAGGCAGATTACCGCCACTTCCAGCGCTTCTTTAACAGTGGACAGCGCCATTTCTCTTTCTTCTGGCACTAAGGTTTATAAGCTTATTTCAGACGCGTGGATTTTTGCTGAAGGAACAACTCACAATGGCACTTCTTCGTCTGATGCCGCTAATACTGGGAGCTTCACTTTAAGCAATATGGCTGGGGGCAGTTATAGATTAGTGGTTTTTAAAAACGGAATGTGCGATGTTTCTCCGCCTCCATTTTTTACTGGCTCCACTAATAATCTTTTATTTCTTTCCGCTGGCTGTGGCAGTGGAGGAGATGGGGGCACAATGGAAGCGTTTAAAGTTTTTTGGACCGCTCCAAACGACAATATGATGGGCGCGCCCAAGGATATTTCGTTTAACAAAACAGATATGTCCCAAACCCGCTCACCCATTTTGATTGGTTTATCCCAGAGCGCTTCTTCCACCTCTATTACCACTTCCACTGTAATGCTTAAAAAAGTGATTTCCGGAAGTTTAGTGGCTGTTACTTCAACAGCAGTCCATTATTACAATCCCTTGGACGCTACAACATTTTGCACAACAGGTGGAACACCGGGGAATTGTATGGGTCCGGACAGAAAAATTATTCTTTATTCCTCAACACAATTAGCGCCGGATAGCCAGTATATAGTGGAAATTACCAGCGGGGTTCTGTCTTCTAATGGAAATCCCTTGCAAGGCAACAGGCAGGCGGGCGGGCAGATGTTTGCTTTTACTACTAGCGCGGATATGTCTGGCGTGACTTCTGGTCAATACGGGACAGGCGGAGCGTATATGCCCCCGTTTGTCACTGGCATGTCGCCAAGTTCAGGCGCTTTTTCTGTGCCATTAGACACAAATATATTAGTAATGTTTTCAGACCCAATGGATTCAACGACTATTATTTCTGATAACATTCGGCTTTGTTCGGTTTCAAACCAATTCACTGCCTCAGAAAGCGAAATCTGTTCGTTGGCAACATCTGTATCATTGGATAATAATACTAAAAAAACCGCTACAATTAATCCAACTAGCAATTTGACTGCTTCGGGACACTACAGGGTTAAGGTTTTAGGCGGAGCAAAATCAGCTGCTGGCTTGACAATTGGCCCGCCAAATCAAGCCAGTTTCGCGGTTTTTAGAGGTGATTTTGACGCTGGCGTGGCTGTTGATTCTGGAAATCCCACAGTCTTTGGAACAAACTTGGGAAAATATTTGTCTGGCAGCAGTTATATCAATGTGCCGGTTTCCAATATGATTGAAGTGAATTTTTCTGAAGCAATCAATCCCAGCACTGTTGATAAAAACAGTATGACAGTAAAGATAAACGGTGGCACTACCAATGTTGACGGCACGGTTCAGTACGATAGCTTTTCCAATAAAGCCAGGTTTGTGCCCTCAGAGGTCTTGCAGGCCAATTCTGTTTATAATTTAACATTTGCCACTTCGGTTCAGGATTTAGCAGGCAATGCTTTGGACGGGGATACTGGCACAGCTGGTGTTCAAATGTATGCATTAGCGTTTACCACTGCTTCTTTGGCTGACTCTGCTGGTCCTCAGGTTGTAAGGTTAAACGCAGACAATTATGTGGCAGAAGTTGAGTTTAACGAGCCGGTTTTAGCTGTTTCTTTATCTGACACTAAATGGGCAAGTTCTTCTTTAAATTCTGCTAATTATTCTATTAAATATGGCGTTTCTGGAACTAATTTTGGCGCTAATTGCGCTAATGGCACTGCGGCGGTTTTAACTAGCGCTATGCTTTCTTATGATGCTGGTAAAATGACTGTGAAAATAGACAACATAAAAGCAGCTGGCGGAGCGGCTTTAACAGTTGGCAATGAGATGTGTGTTTTTGTGGACAATATTACAGATATTTCTAACAATGCTTTAAATGAAAGCTATGACGCAATTGTTACGCCAATGAAAGATCATTCCACAACCTATGGAATGTTTGGCGGTTCTGGTTTAATGATGGGCCCGCCTTCTTCTGCTGGTGGAACAATGGGACCCATGCTTGGAATGAATAAGCCCGAAGATATGGGTATGATGCCTATTTCCGCTTTTCCAATGAATGCAATGGCCGGTGTCTCAACTATGTACTTTTTTGATGTGCCAACTACTAAACTAATGGAAAATGGCGGGTTTGTGGTTTTTGATTTTAAAAAACAGGGCTTTGATGTAACCAATGCTGTGCCAGATCCGTACAGCCCAATGAGAACTGATTGGAACGGGCCGGGTCCTGGCACTGTAATCTTGGACGCCGCTTATGACACTGATGGCATTGCGGTTGATGTGGCCCAAGAAACTGTTACTTTAAAATTAGCTATTACTGGCACGCCAGTTGCTTCTGATTTTTATCATTTTGATGTTTCGGGTATTACAAATCCAGCTGCCAATACAAACGGCTATACAATTGACATTATTACTAAAAAATCAGACGGCTCTACTATCTTGGAAACTAAATCAACAATGCCATTTATGATTACTCAGGCAGGGGCTCGTTCTGTTGCCATTGGGGTTACGGTTTATGCTTCTTCCACTAATTCCAATATTGGCGTAGGGACTTCCACTTTGAAAATCAATTTGGGTTCGCCAATGACAGGACCAATAGAAGGAACAATCAGTTTTGTTAAGGGCCAAAAAACAGCCACCGCCACTTTTTCTGGTTTGCCTGACGGTGATTACTTTGTTTTCACCAATCCGAACTTTTCTTTGCCGGTTTGCAGTGACGCGGTTTGTTCAGCCACCAGCACTAGCAAAGCTATAAGGGGCATTGCTACGCCAGATCCAATCAGAGTTTCAGGCAGTAATGTTACAAGAGCGTTTGTTTTGTTTGGCGAAGATAAGTTCGGCTCCACTCTTGTGGAGGTTTATCTAAAAGGTAATTTTGGCAGCAGCGATGTTGATATTTTTGGCGGTTCTCCTAATGGGTTTGTGAAAAAGAAAATAACAGCGCCTGGCAATTTGGCTAACTTTACTCAGTACTATCTTTATTTGCCTTCTAATGGCAATTGGCGGATTGGCATTGGTCCAGCAACGCCTGAAGGCCCAATGTCTATGGGGCCAATTACAATGCCTGATTGGATGCCTCCACCCGACATTCAACTAACCGCATCAACCACAGGCAGTGTTTATGATTTCAAAATTGAATGCATTGAGAGTTCGGCCACTGCTAATGACTGCAAGGTTTATTTTGAAATAAAAACCGCCACGCAAAGAATTATTGGCTATGTAAAAGACAGCGCAGGAAACGCGATTGCGGATGCTGGGGCTGACGCATTTAAAACAACTGGCTATGGAATGCCATCGCACAGCCAAACAGACACAACTGGCATGTTTGAATTAAAAGTGGCTTTGGGGCCTAACAACAGCCCAGAAACATACGGCTTGCAAGTGTTTAAGCCAGGGCTCCCGCCTTCTTCCCAAAAAACAGTTGTTGTAACGCAAAATGACAAAAATCCAGCTGGAGCGACAGACGCTTTGGTTGATGGCAATGCAACAGCCAATGTTTATTTAGATGGCAGTATTCCAGTTACCACAGCCAATCCTTTGAATTTGTATATTACAAAAGGCGGATACACCATTTCAGGAAAAGTTTATGAAGACACGGCTTCTGACGCAAAAACAGTGGCTAGAGCACCGGTTTGGGCAAACAACACAGCAACCGGAGAATTTATCCCGGGTTCAACAGATAGTTCAGGCACATTTATTTTGTATGTTAATGCCGGCGCTTGGAAGGTTTCTGGCCATACCCAAGAGCTTGGCGATTTGCCGCCTCAAACCGTAACAATTACCACAGCTAATCAAACCGTGAATTTAAAGCCAGCGGTTGGCAAATCCAATCTTTACACTATTTCTGGCACTACTGGCACAGGAGCGAGCATATTAAGCGGCGCACAGGTTTGGATTGAAGGATTAACTGCCACTACTTCCCAAAGATACGAAAACCGCGCCATTTCCGATTCAAGCGGAAATTACAGTATAAAAGTGCCGTCTGGGTGTTATAGGATTCACGCTAAGCATCCAACTTATGGCGAGTATAATTTAACTTATAAAGACGGCACAAACAGCAGTTCTTGCATAACAGCCAATACAACCGTTAATTTAAACCCGCCTTCAAGCGGAAATTACACCACTTTAAATTTTCGGTTTGTTAACGCGCCAGCTAGTTCAACCAGAGGGTTTATTGATGTTTTTGACTCTACGAATAATATCCATAACAATTTGGAAATTCCCATTATTTCAAGCGCTACTTCGTCAGAAGGTATGCGGGTAATTAACACTGGCGGCAGGGATTATTTTGTTAAAGCCATTGTTCCTGGTTTGGGAGATTTTGAGCCAATTGGGAATTCTGGCTACAGTGCCACAACCCATAAATTAACAATTGCTGATAGTGGCGCTGACCGAGTTATTGTTTTCACTTTGCCTACAGCCGCTAACCAAGTGGTTATTTCCGGTTCAGTCACTTCCACTGCTGGCGTGGTGGCCGACGCAATGATTTGGGTTGCTAGTATGTCTTCTGGGTTTCAGTTCCACGCGTTCACCACTTCAACTGGTGTTTACTCAATGAGAATTCCAGCTGGCACCTACAAAATGGGCGTTGACAAGTCAGGATACGGCGGCGTTCCTCCAATAGACGTGACGTTTACTGCCAGCACAACCCAAAATTTTTCTTTAACTTCCAATGCCAATTACATAACCGGCACAATTACTTCTAACGGCGCCACAGCTGTTTCTGGCGCTTGGGTTTGGGCGGAAAAAGTAACTTCTGCCCTTGACGACACGCCAGCCGGTGGCTGGGCCGGCAGCCAAACCGATTCTTTGGGAACTTACACATTGTCAATTGGCGCTGGTTATTGGCAAGTCAAAGCAAGAGCTGATGGCTACAGCGAAACAAAATATGCTTCGGTTGTTTCCGGAGCAAGCAATCCAACTGTGAACATTACCTTGGTGACAAACACAAGCTATACGGTCAAAGCAACAAAACAGCAATCAATGACTCCTTCCCAAGGCGGCGTTTTTGACGACTCGCAAGGCGAAACAGGGGTTAAATTAACCATTCCTTCAAATTTTGACGATGATACTGGCCAAGGAAAGATTACGGTTAGGGAAACATATTCAGTGCCAACAACTGGCTCGCAAAGTCCTGTTGGAGGAAAAGGAAAAGAAATTAACTTATATGACAGCAATAATGTGGCTCTAAAAGGCGCTGCCAGCGCTGATTCAACTGCTGGGTCTAGCAATACCATTGCCTTGGAAATTTCTTACAATGAAGGAGATGTTACTTCAACTGGATGCACAGAAGACCAACTTATTTTGGGTTATTGGAATGAAAGCTCCAATCAATGGGTGGCGGTTGACGCGGTGGTTGACACAACCAACAATGTTATTAGGGCAAACACTTCCCACTTTTCTTTATACGCCCCTCTTTTGCCATCTGGTTTAAATCCGCCCTCAACTCCAGGAACACCTTCTGGCGCTGTGTCTGGGAGCAACATAAGTGTTTCTTGGACAACTTCAACTGATGATGTGTCTGTGTCTGGTTATGAAGTGTATCGCGCCACCTCTCTTACAGGCACTTTTGCCAATGTTTCAGGCGATTCTTGGACAACTGGCAGTTTTAATTCAGCTGTTTTAGCTGGAACTTCTTGTCCTTCTGGTTCTTGTTCTTGGACTGACACCAGCGCAACGCAAGGCATTACTTTTTATTACAAAGCGGCGGCTTTTGATAATGCTGGCAATAATTCCACCACTTCCGGAGCTTCCAGCGGAATAACAACAGGCGGAACCGTGCAATCAGGTGGAGGAGGCAATGTAAGTAGTCCGAGTGAACCAACAACTATCACAGCAACTACCACTCAAGCTACAACCGCAACCACAACAGCCGCCACTTCGACAAGCTCAGCGCAGGCAACTACCACGGTTTCTGCCACTACCGCAACAACTCCAACCACTGCTAAACCGATTTCTCAAATGACCATTACTGAATTGCAAGCGGAAATTACCAAAATAATGGCTTTAATTGTTTCTTTACAGACGGAATTAAGCAATTACCATGGTAAAGTTACTTCAGCGCTTCAAAAGATCTCCAAGGTTTTAAAGCAGGGCTTAAAAGACGGCGATGTTACATTACTGCAAACTTGGTTAGCAAGAGACCCATCAATTTATCCTGAAGGAAAGATAACCGGGTATTTTGGCGCATTAACCAAAACAGCTGTGATAAAGTTCCAGGAAAAATACGCTTCAGAGATATTGACACCGAACGGATTAATAAAAGGCACAGGTATGGTTGGAGCAAGCACAAGAGCAAAACTAAATTCTTTGTTCGGACAATAATTAGCAATAATTATTGCATAGAAAGTTTAAAAGCCCTGAAAAAGGGCTTTTAAATTATGCGAGTTATCCACAGCTTTGGTTTTTTAGATATTTTTTGATATAATAAAAAAATTGGCCTCGCTCGCATAAATTTTAATCCTATGAAAAAAGAATCGAATAACTACGCCTTCATAGATAGTCAGAACCTGAATCTGGGTATTCAGAAACTCGGATGGAAGTTAGATTACCAGAAATTCAGAGTCTATCTTGCCGAAAAATACGGCGTTTAAAAGGCATATATATTTATCGGCTTTGTGGCGTTAAACCAGTCGCTCTACGATCGGCTTCAGGAAGCAGGTTTTATTTTGAAATTCAAACCGACCATACCGGATTCAGATGGAAAAATAAAAGGAAATGTAGACGCCGATATTGTATTACGAGCAGTCTTAGAAATAAATGATTATGATAAAGCGATAATTATATCCAGTGATGGAGATTTTTATTCGCTGGTGCAGTATCTTTATGGAATCAATAAACTTAAAATTGTTTTGAGTCCTGATATAGAAAATTGTTCAAGCCTACTTAAGCAAACGGCAAAAGAGAAGATTTATTTTATGAATGAATTAAAGGCTAAATTAGAGTATAAAAAAGCACCGCGAGAGGACAAAACCTAACGCGATACTTTTTTCTAGAAATACAATTTCATTATAGCAAACCAATAACATATGTCAAGCTGCTCTACAATATGGATAAAATTTTTAAGAACTTTTGTCATTTTTGCTGTAATTTTCAGTTGGATTTTTTCTGGCTGGCCCGTAATTTGGCAAAATCCGAGAATTCCGCCGAAAATTCAAGAAGCCCAGGCCACTTGGGGAGTTCCGAAGATTGGCGCCATCGTTACGGTCGCGGCACTTGTTGGCAATATCACGCTAACGGAACCAACGGGTATTGCCCAAGGCGACCTGATGGTCGCCACTATCGCGGCCAAGTCGAATTATGCTTTCACTCTTCCTACTGGTTGGGCGTTGGTTGCGACGCAACAAAGTTCTGGCGACGTTGACGCAACTGCTGGTGTCGCATCTGGTGTTATGGCCTATATCGTGCGCGGAGCATCGGCGCCAAACCTAACATTCACGCGCAGCGCCTCAGCAGATGTTGCGCATGGGCGGATCACCTCCTACTCCGGCAGTTATACTGCCCCTTACGACACAGGATCGTCAGCTACAACTCTTACCTCTGTTACTCCGACCACTGCTTCTATCAACACAGCTCAAGCCAACGAATTACTTGTTGCGATGGTCGCGTGCGGCGACAATTACCTTACATCGGCATTTGATGCGGCTACTGATCCGACAACGGCCTCTGGTGTGACCGATACCACCACTGCGCCAACCGCAGGAACATGGATTGAGCGTTCTGATGCGGGCACTAACACTGGTGCAGATACCGCGTTAGCCACAGCAGACGCAATCCGGGGGGGAGCGGGCTTGACTGGAGCTTTGCAGGCCACGGTAGCCACAGCGGCCGGACATGTGTTGATTGTGGGAGCGTTTAAAATGGCTGTCGCCCCTACGGTCACCACTCAAGTGGCGTCAAATGTGCAAGAGACCACGGCAACAGGAAACGGCAACATTACGGACACCGGCGGCGTTAATGCAACTGCTTGGGGCGTGTGCTATAAGACCTCAACCGGCTGTACTACCGCAGATAGCGTAGCGGCTGGTTCGGGAACTGGCGGAACCGGGGCTTTTACCGCTTCTATGACAAGCTTATCCGCAGGGACGACATACTATATCAAGGCCTACGCAACTAACCCAGCAGGCACAAGCTATGGGAGTGAAGTTACTACCACTACTAAACCAGCGGCTCCAACGAGCGTAGCGGCTACGGATGGAACATATACTGATAAAGTAACAATAACATGGACAAAATCCACCGGAGCGACTAATTATAATGTTTGGCGCGATGCCGTGGATTTAGGCGCGGCTGGTGATGTGGCCACATTTGATGATACGGGAGCAGGCGCGCCTACCATAACCCCAGGTTCGGCTTCAGCCAGCGATGGAACAAACGTTGATTATGTAAGTTTGAGTTTGTCGGGCGCGTCAGCTAATAATGGCGCTACTTATACTTATAAAGTTGTGGCCTCTAACACTACAGGTAATAGTGCTGACAGTGCCACTGACACAGGTTATCGCGGCGTCGGGTCTTTAACGTACCAATGGCAAAGGTCGACCGCTGACAGCGACGCCAGTTATTCGGATATTACAGGAGCAACTACGGCTAGTTATAACGATACGGGCGCGCCGGCTGATGGAAGCGGGAGATATTTCAAAGTTGTTGAGAATGCCACGGGCGCAACCCAGCAAACTTCCACGGCTGACAGGGGGTATAGGGATGTTGCTGTTTATTCCGTTTCTATTACTTCTGATGGTTTTGTTGCATATGGCTTTGTTCCTTTGGACGGGAGTAAAAGCACCATTGAATTACCTGACACTCAAAACGCCACAAATAGCGGCAATGTCACAGCAAAATTTAACATAAAAACCAGTAATGCCACTTCCAGCGGTAGCACATGGACGCTTGGCTCGGCCACTGGCACTCTTAATGTTTTTACGCACCAATTCGCCACCAGCAGCGGCTGGGTTAAGTTTGCCGCCACTGATGTTTATCAAACCCTAGTTGAAGGAGTTACCCAAAACGGCTCGCAAAGCTTGGATTTAAGAATCGGTATTCCTTCTTCGGTTTCTGATTACCAACAAAAAACAATTTACATTACAATCCAGGCAGCACAGCCATAATGCCTGTGGATAACTTTGCTCTATTTTTATTTTTATTATAATTTATAATTAAAGAATAAAAAAATTATGAAAAACAAAAATAAGTCGTTAGTTGTTCATTTGGTCGCAACCGTTTTAAGCGCTATCTTAATTTGCTTGCCGGTTTTGGCGGCAAGCACAAATTCCATTGGCGCCACCGTGACAGCGCAAAACATTTCCGTGGTTATCACTTCAAGTGGCTCTGTTCCCTATGGAACAGTGGTTTTGGCTGGGTCGCAAACAAGCCAGGGGGTTTCAGCCACGCAAAGCGCGGTCAATAACGGCAATATCACGGCAGTGTTTAACATTAAAACCAGCATCGCCACATCAACTGGTGGCACCTGGACAATTACCTCAGCCACCGGCACAGTAGACCAATACATCCACCAATTTGCCACCTCTACCGCCTCTCCTATTTGGCGGACATGGACAACGGCTGACACTTACGCGGTTGCCACTAGCTCAATAGCAGTGAACTCCACAACCACTATTGACTTGAAAATAGGCGTTCCCTCGTCTATTTCCGAGGGTTCTACTAAAACCATCAGCGTTACTGTTCAGGCCACGCAGTAATAACACATAGCACATAACATATAACACATAACACATAACACGAGACATAAAATGAAAAAATTTCTGGGTAAAATTTTACCAATATTAGCGTTTTGTTTGTTTATTCCTTTGGCAATTTCAGCGAGAATGGGAGTGGGTATTGGAACTGGGGAAATAAAACTGGACAAGCCATTGAAACCCGGGGGATTTTATGACCTGCCTGTTTTGACAATTTTTAACACCGGCACCGAAGCGGCTGATTATAAAATTTCCATTGCTTTTTATCAGGACGCTCCGGAATTAAGGCCAAACAAGGACTGGTTTAGTTTCAGCCCCGCGGAATTTTATTTAGAGCCGGGAGAATCCCAGACAGTTAAAACAACTTTAACCATTCCCCTGAAAACTGTTCCCGGCAAATACTTTTGTTTTGTTGAAGGATTTCCAATTGTTAAATCGCAGATTGGCGGCGCTTCTGTTGGCGTGGCCGCGGCTGCAAAACTTTATTTCACTGTTCAGCCAGCTAATATTTTCCAAGCGATTTTTTATAAAATTTCCTTTTTGTTTAATAAATACTCTGTGTGGTTTTATATTATTGGCAGCGTATTGTTAGTGGCTATTATTCTGTCTATTGCCAGAAAGTTTCTTTCGTTTAATTTAGCTGTAAAAAATAAAAAATAGACAATGAATGAAAAAAGAAATCTTGGCAGTTATTTTAATTTTTCTTTTTGCTGGAACAGCGTTTGGAGCGCAAACATCAGGAATTAACGCAACCATTAAAATTACTATTTGCGGAGATGGGTTTATTGACACTGGCGAGCAGTGTGATGCAGGGACAAACGGTTCCTGTCCTTTAACTTGTTCCGCTTCTTGCGCTACTAATTCTTGCGG
>Ga0265296_1004077_pt1 | contig 12941 bp, 9 predicted proteins | sample MunlanPumphouse1_FD_189073 | JGI IMG/M metagenome (GOLD analysis project Ga0265296, IMG submission 189073) | Groundwater microbial communities from a municipal landfill in Southern Ontario, Canada - Pumphouse #1 | ecosystem: Environmental > Aquatic > Deep subsurface > Groundwater | place: Canada... | reverse complement strand
TCTTCCCGATGGCTTCTTTCTACTGTTCCATTCTGAGCAGGTTTTCCGGGATCAATCAAATAGTGAATTATATTTTTTCCTCGACAAAACAAATCAAGAGCATGAATCGTTTTAACTGTTAGATCGCTTCTCTTTGTTGCTCCTAAATAGTAATTAGTAAATATTTGTCCGTTGTCTGTTTTAATCGCTTGGATTTTGTGGGTAAATTTTTCAATTACTTCTTTTAAAAAACAAACTGAATGATATGATGTAAATTCATCATACACGTTTAAATATCTCCAACGAGAAGCAGTATCAATGGCAGTGTATTGATAATATCTTTTGTTTACAATACGTCCTGGCACATATTTCACATCAATTTCCATTAATTCTCCGGGCTGTCTTTCAACTTTAATATATTTGTATTTAATTTTTTTGACTCTGTACTTACGCACAAGTCCTTCCTTTTTTAAAATCTTTCCAACTGTTCGTTCATGAATATATATTCCTTCTTTTTCTAACTGCCAGTGTATTTTTAAAGCACACTTTTTTGTTTTCTTTCTGATCTCAATGATTCTTTCTTTAATCCAAATTGGGGTCTCATCTTTTTGGGTTTTCGGTTCAGTTGATTTAGGTTCTAATCCTTTTTCTCCTTTCGCTTTGTATGTCGCCACCCAACGCTCTAGGCTTCGTTTACTATGTGGACAGACCTTTGCAACATCAATTAACCTCACTTTTTTCTTTACTATCGGTAGTATCCATTTTAGCTTTTCTTCTTTTATTGTTTTAACCATATGTATACTCATTCCTCCATTGTAGGAGAAACCGCCATATGTGTGTGCACATTACCGGATTTGGTTGACTTTTTTGCGAAGAAGATGTATTCTGAAAAAGAATTAAAATGAATAATTAATTAGTTTTTTGTAATTTTTAATTTAACTAAATACAGAGGTGAGTATGAAAAAAATTCTTTTTGCCGAAGACTACAAGCATTCTCAGATTATTATTACACGGTTACTTAATAACCATGGTTTTGAGAATATTACTCTAGTCGAAAACGGCGAAGACGCCGTAGAAATGGCTAAACAAGAGCCTTTTGACCTAATAATCATTGACATGCAAATGCCAATAATGAATGGCTATGAGGCTATTGAAGAAATTCGTAAGATGTTGAGTTTTATCTCAACGCCTATTATCTCTTTATGTGCTTTCGCGATGAAAGGTGATCGCGAAAGATGCATTGAAGTCGGAGCAACGGATTACATGTCTAAACCGATTGATTCAAAAGAATTTATTGATAAAGTTAAGTTTTATTTATTAGAGTAAAAAAATTGAGCCGTCAGTGGATTATTTAATAATTACACGGGCTCTTTTTCGTTTTATTAGAATTCTATTTTTTCTTCTTTGCCGAAGATTATTTTATCTGGTTGGAAAAATTTGTTTAATTTTACTGTGTTTTTTCTTACAGACATATTTCCGTCTCTATTCAATTTAATTTCTAAAAGCATACCTTGCATTGTTTCTTCAGAAAAACCTTGATCAAAAATAAAGTTGCCTAGGGAATAAGCAATAAAACCGTTTTTATAAACTTCCGTATCTTCTGTCACATGCGGATGATGTCCAATTATAATTTTTGCCCCAGCATCTATGGCTTTGTGCGCTAAATACTCTTGTCTTGCATTATGTTTTATTTTATATTCGTCTCCAAAATGAAAAGACACTATTAAATAATCAACTTGTTTTGAAGCATTTTGTACTATTTCGTTAAAACGAGGATTACTGGCAAGCAACAAACCAGCCCTATTTTCACTTACTTCCATCCAATTTGGTCCTACATCTGAAAATCCCAGATAGCCTATTTTTATTCTGTATTTTTCAATAATTACCGGTGTTTCTGCTTCGCTCGTATTTAATCCTCCACCGACATAAAAAACCCTATTTTCTCTTAATCTAGTTAAAGTATCAATATATGCATTTTGCCCCCAGTCGCCAATGTGATTGTTAGCTACAGAAAATACAGAGAATCCTGCTTCTTTTAAAACAGGTATAACAAGAGGATTCATTCTGAATGAATATAAATTGCGCATATCTTTACCTACATCAGATACTGGTCCTTCTAAATTGGCAAAAACTATGTCAGATTTTTTTAAAATTTCTAGTTTTTCAAAAAGAGTTGAATAATCGCCATTAAAATTTTTGTTTACAGAATTTTTGACTCCGCGATCGAGCATAATATCTCCTCCAAAAAGAAGAGTAATAAAATCTTGTTTATATGTTTTAGGTGGATTATTTTTTTCTTGATATTCAATATCATTTAGAAAAAAAGGTACAAAAAATACACCGACAATAATGATAAATATTATTCCCAACCCGAATTTAATTTTAGAACCAGAAACTAGATTCATACTAATACATAATCTATCGTTTTTCTTTCCAGATCAACACTTTTTACTTTTATTTTTACACGATCACCTAGACGATAAATTTTTCCCTGCCTACCGGCAGGCAGGTTTTTTTGTCCAACTAATTCTAGTTTTTTCTCATTAAAAACATAAAAATCATCTTCCATGTCTCGCACTCGCACCAATCCTTCGCATTTTGTTTCTACTTCTTCCACATAAATACCCCATTCCGTAATACCGCTAATAATTCCTTCAAAAACTTTTGAAACACGAGAAGACATATATTCAACTTGTTTATATTTTATAGAAGCTCGTTCAGCGTCCGAGGCAAATTTTTCTCGCTCTGATGCTTTTCTAGAAATTTCTTCATATATATTTAATTTTTCTTTACCCACCTTTAGTCCTTTTAAGTAATCAGTTAAAAGTCTATGCACTACTACATCTGGATAGCGTCTAATAGGGGAAGTAAAATGAGCATAATATTCAAAAGCTAGACCATAATGACCTACATTTTTGGTGGAATAAATTGCTTTGGCCATAGATCGTATCACTGCCCGATTGACTGTATTTTCTTCGTTTTTGCCTTCTAGGCTTTTGAGTAGATTATTTATTTCATAATTTGGAATAACCCCATCAATTAAGGATATTTTGTAGCCCAAACTTCTCAAAAAGAAAGCTAAATCAGCCATTTTTTCTTTGCTTGGGTTATCATGAATACGATAAACAAATACTCCTCCATCCTTCTTTGTACCTTTGGAAATTGTTTCAGCTACTTTTTTGTTTGCCAAAAGCATAAATTCTTCAATTAATTTATTGGAATCGCCTCGCACTTTTTTTATTACCTTCAATGGTGTGCCATTTTTATCTAAAACAAATTTTACTTCTTCTTGTTCCATAGATATTGCTCCATTAGCAAATCTTTCCTTAGTTAATTTTTTTGCTAAATTATTTAGGATAAAAAGTTCTTTATGAAGTGGCGCTGAAGTTTCTTTTATAGATTTTTCTGCTTCTTCGTAAGTGAATCTTTTTTGAGAGTGAATTACTGTGCGTCCATACCATTCTTTTTTTACTTGCGCGTTTTTATCTACGATAAAAACTGCGCTCATAGTGAGTCTGTCTTTATTAGGTACTAAAGAACATAAATCATTTGAAAGAACTTCTGGCAACATCGGAATTGTTCGATCAACCAAATATACAGAAGTGCCTCTTTTTTTGGCTTCTTTATCAATTTCACTGCCGATTTTTACATAATAAGAAACGTCGGCTATGTGGATACCTATTTCATAGACCTCACCCCCTAACCCCCTCTCCTTATTAAGGAGAGGGGGGAGAATTCGAAATGAAATCGCATCATCAAAATCTTTAGCATCGTCTGGGTCGATGGTAAAGGTAAGAGTTTTTCTGAAGTCTCTACGTTTCGCAATTTCCTCTTTCCAGCCAGAGGCTGGTCCGCCTTCTTTGGCGGATATTTTTTTTGCTTCTTCTTCAACTTTCTGGGGCAGGTCGCTGTCAAAACCTTTTTCTATAGCGATAGCATTCATTTCTGCATTATTGTCGCCGGGTTTTCCTAAAATTTTTATTATTTTCCCTTCGGGAGCTTTGAGCGGGTCTTTCCAAGAAGTTATCTCTGCATAAACTTTTTGTCCGGTTTTTGCACCATTTAGCAATTTTTCCGGTATCAGAATATCGGTATAGATTTTTGTATCGTCTGGTTTTAGGAAAAATACACCTTTCTCTTTTTCTAAAACTCCAGAAAAGCCAATCTTTGCACGGGAGATTATTTTGGAAACTTCTGCCGTAAGTCTTCCGTGACCCTTAGTATGCAAGATAATTTCAACTGTATCGCCATGTAGGGCTGTATTTAAATGCCTAAAATCAATTTCTGGATCCTCTTCAAAATCAGGAACCTTAACATACCCAGTACCTTTAGTGGTTATAGAAATTACCCCTTGTGCTGTTTTTTTCTGTTTTTTGTTTTTCATTAAACTAAATATAACACATTATTTACTTTTTTTATAAAAAGTTCATAATTAATCTATGAAAAACAATAAAGGTTTTCTGGGTCTGGGTCTCATATTAGCAATAATTGCAGTGTTAGTTGTCGGTGGCGGAGCGTATTATTTAGGGACAAAAAATGATTCTGTGCCAAAGAGTGTAGAAAATAATCTACCAATAGAAACTCAGGATCAAAACAATAATCCTAAACTAGAAGTTCCTACTGGACCTTTTCGTGATGAGACTACTTATGTTCCACCTACTTCGCTAAAAGAATATAAAAATACTGAATTAGGATTTTCATTTATTTCGCCATATGGAATTATAAAACCATATGATGGAAGAAGTTTTATAGGAAAAGGAGAAAAGGGTGAAGACATTAGAGGGTATATATCTAATAATCCAATATTTTATTTTGCTGGTATAACATCTGATTATTCAGCCCCCCGTGGTGTTGATTGTGGTGAAGTAAAAACCTTAGCAGGATATCAATATGCAGTTTCCCAATATGGAGAAATATTAAATACTAAAGGTGTTCGTTATGTATATGGCAATGTTACAACTGACGAGATGACAGGACCTCATCAAATAGCATTGTTTAAGTTAAAAAAAGGACAATTCTCAGTTCTTGGTTTTTGTGCTTTAGGGATGAATGAGTCTGATTTTAAGAATGTAATAAATACTGTAGTTATAGAATAAAATTTATTTTGTAATTATTTGCCTTTTTGAGTCTTTGTGCTAATATGACAGTATGTTAAAAATTAGATTACAAAGAATTGGCAGAAAGAACGACCCATCGTTTCGGGCGGTTTTGACTGATTCAAAAAATAGTACAAAAAGTGGTAAGTTTTTAGAAATTGTTGGTACTTATAATCCAAAAGCAGGGGAGACTAATTTCAAAGTTGATAGAATAAAATATTGGATGTCAAAAGGCGCACAGCTTTCTGATACCTTACATAATTTTATGGTGCATCAAAAAGTAGTAGAAGGAAAGAAAAGAAATGTATTGCCGAAGAAGAAGCCAACAATGAAACGCAAAGAATTAAAAGCAAAGAAATAAGAGAAAAGACCTGCCTGCCGGCAGGCAGGGTTGAAAGCTAAAAAATAATCGTATATACTTATATATGAGCAGTGCTAATAATTTCTTAAGGTCGTAACGCTGCAAAACATTTCAGCCAGAGGCTGATCCGCCTTTGGAGGAAAAAATATTAAAAATAATCCCGAAACACATATGCAAGACGCAGACAAGATATTTCTGGAATATGTAGTAAAGGCTTTAGTTGACAATCCGAACGATGTAAAAATCGATCGTACTGTCGATGAAATGGGTGTTCTTATCAGTCTTACAGTAAATCCTGCCGATATGGGCAAGATTATCGGAAGAATGGGAAACACAGCCAAAGCTATTCGTACCTTGTTAAGAATTATAGGTATGAAGAACAATGCCCGTGTGAATTTGAAAATCAACGAGCCGGAAGGTGGAATGAGGCCTGAGTCAAGACCTGCAACTGGAGGAATGGCAACAAAGACAGTTGATCAGGCAATGGAAGACCTCAAGGGAATCTAGTTTAGAAAAAAGCCCCGAGAAAAACGGGGCTTTTTTCTTCTGATCAACTCTGATTAGGCTACAGATTTACACTGATAAAAATCAAATCCAGATAATATTTGGTATAATAAATTCAAGAGATTCAAATATGATAAAAAAAGTTGAAAATTTTTTGTATGAAGATGTGTCTTATAAAATAAGGGGAGCATCTTTTACTGTTTATAATAATTTAGGTGGAGGACATAAAGAGTCTATTTATCAAAAAGCTCTAGCAATAGAATTGAAAAAATTAGGGATAAAATTTGAAAGAGAAAAATCCTTGACTATTAACTATGAAAATGAAAACATAGGAGTATATCGACCTGATTTTGTTATTAATAATGAGATAATAATCGAGCTTAAGGCAGTTGATTTTATGCCGAAAAGTTACGAGGTTCAGTTACTTAATTATCTTAAATCTACTAAATTACCTTTAGGTTTTCTTATTAATTTTGGTCACAAAAAAGTAGAAATTCGTCGTAGGGTTAATTTTATCAGTGTTGATCAGTAATTTATCAGAGTTTATCAGTAGTAAGTATATACTCGCAAATTTATGAAATTCCATATAATAAGTATATTCCCTCAATCTTTTGATAGTTATCTCAAAGAGTCTATTATTGGGCGGGCGATAAAAAATAAGTTTATTTCGGTGAAGTTTTACAATCCTAGGGATTTTATCAAAGCTCCAAAAAATAATTACAAACCAGTAGATGATAAACCTTATGGTGGTGGTCCGGGGATGGTGATGAGAGCTGAGCCTATTTTAAAAGCTATTGAAAAAGTTGTTTCGAAAATAAAAGATAAGAAAAAAATTTTAATCATAAATTTTATTCCTAGTGCAGAAAAATTTACGACTACTTATGCTAAAACAATTTCTAAAAAATACACGGATGTGATTTTAATTTGCGGAAGGTATGAAGGTATAGATGCGAGGGTAGATAAAATTCTTTCCGCCAAAGGCGGATCCGCCTCTGGCGGAAAAAACTTCAAATTCAAAAAATTTTCAATAGGGGATTATGTTTTAACTGGCGGAGAAATTCCAGCTATGATTTTGGTGGATTGTGTTTCTCGTCAAATTAAAGGAGTTTTAGGAAAATATGAATCCTTAGAAGAAGAAAGAGTGTCTTCCAGTGAAGTTTATACAAGACCAGAAATTTTAAAATATAAGAACAATAACTACAAGGTTCCTAAGATATTGTTGTCTGGAAATCATAAAAAGATTGAAGAGTGGAAAAAGTATTTGACAAAAGATAGTAAATAAGTATACTTGTATTTAAGAGATTGATTGAGTTTCGGATGTATCTCCTAGTTTGTATTAATAGGGCTTAATCATAATATCTAAATAATTTTAAAAGAAGCTAAAGAAAAGCATTTTTCGTCTAATTTTATGTGGCGTTAAGCTCGTAGTTTCTTTCGTTTTGTTTGTTTTATTTAGATTAAATTAATCATGCAAACAGAAAAACGTCCGAAGAAATATTTTTCGAGGTATAAGGATCCGTTAATAGAATTTCCTAATTTAATAGAAGCTCAAACTAAATCTTACAAGTGGCTTGTAGAAGAGGGGCTGAAGGAAGTTTTTAAAGAATTTTCTCCAATCATAGATTATTCCGGCAAAAAGTTTGAATTGGAATTCAATTCTTTTTCTCTGGGTGAACCTAATTGCGAAGAAAATGATGCCAAAATAAATAAACTCTCATACCAAGGGCTTTTGAAGACTCGGGTAAAATTGAAAAATAAAATTTTAGGAACTGAAAAAGAGCAGGAGATTTTTATGTCTGAACTTCCTTTAATGACCGCGCACGGAACTTTTATTATCAACGGAGTAGAGCGAGTAATTGTACCACAACTGGCGCGTTCTTTCGGAGTTTTCTTTACCGAATCTGAGAACAAAGGCAAGAGATATTTTGGAGCAAAAATTATTCCAGCTCGTGGGGTTTGGATTGAAATAGAATCGGAATCTGACGGAGCAATTTATGTAAGAATAGACAAAAAAAGAAAATTTCCTGCTACGGCGTTATTGAGAGTAATGGGTTATAACACTAATGAATTAATGCTTAAGGCGTTCGAAAAAACTCCTAATTGCAAAGAAGCAATTGAAGCTTGTTTGGCAAAAGACGTAGCAAAAACACTGAATGATGCATATATTGAAATATATAAACGTCTAAGAGATGGAGATATGGCTACACCCGAAAATGCCAAAGAATTCATTAACTCTTTATTTACTCCTGAAAGGTATGACCTTTCTCCGGTTGGACGATATAGATTCAATAAACGTTTTGAAAAATCTTTAGAGGAAGAAGAACTTACTCGCCGAACTATTTCTAAAGAAGATTTGATGACTGTGATTGAAAATATCATTGTTTTGAATAATACTCCAGGCGCTAAATCTGATGACATAGACCACTTAGGTCAAAGACGCGTTCGTTTTGTCGGAGAAATGCTTCAGCAAAAAGTGCGTACTGGAATGATGCAAATAAAAAGAAATATTCAAGACAGAATGTCCATTATTGATGTTGATACTGCCATGCCTATTCATATTATTAATCAACGTCCGTTACAAGCTCGCATCAAAGAATTTTTCACTACTAACCAACTTTCGCAATTTATGAGTCAGGAAAATGTGTTAGCAGAAATCGAACACATTCGTTTGCTTTCAGCTCTTGGTCCCGGAGGCCTTACTCGTGAAAGAGCTGGCTTGGAAGTGCGTGACGTGCATCCTTCTCACTATGGACGCGTTTGTCCTATTCATACTCCAGAAGGTCCAAACATTGGACTTATTTTACACCTTTCTACTTATGCTAAGATAAATGATTTTGGAATAATTGAAACTCCATATGTAAAAGTAAAAAATGGAAAAATTACTGGAGAAATTCAGTATTTAAATGCTCTTGAGGAAGAAAAATATAATATTGCTCACGCTGGAACTTCTTATGATAAAGATGGAAAAATTACAGATGAAAAAGTGGCGGCCAGAGTAAAAACTAATCCTGGTATGATTCATCGCGGGGAAGTTGATTTTATTGACGTAGCAGCCAATCAAGGTTTTTCTATCGCTACTTCCATGATTCCATTTTTGGAACATGATGACGCTAATCGTGCTCTGATGGGATCAAACATGCAGAAACAAGCCGTGCCTTGCGTGCTCCCAGAAGCACCTTTAGTGGCAACAGGTATTGAAGCTTTGGCTTCTCGTGATTCCGGCAGAATGGTGATTGCTTCAGAAGATGGAGTTGTCACTTATTTGGATGCTAAAAAAATTGTGGTTAAAGGAAAACCTGCCTCGTCTAGTCAAGGCGGGTCAGAAAAAGAAAAAACTTATTCGCTTGTCAATTTTTTGAGAAATAATAATTTTTCCGCTTTTCATCAACGTCCAGCAGTAGATGTTGGACAAAAAATAAAGAAAGGAGATGTTTTAGCTGACACTACTAGTACAGTAGATGGACAAATTTCGGTTGGCCAGAATGTTTTCATTGCTTTCTTATCTTGGTCTGGTTTAAACTACGAAGACGCTATTATTATTTCCGAACGTTTAATAAAAAAGAGTAAATTTACCAGTGTATATGTTGAAGAATTCGTTTGTACTGTTCGCGACACTAAACTTGGACCAGAAATTACTACTCGCGATATTCCAAACGTTGGAGAATTAAAACTAAAAGATCTAGATGAAGATGGTATTGTGCGTATTGGAGCAGAAGTTCGAGAAAATGATATTTTGATTGGTAAAATTACACCTAAAGGCGAAACTGAACTTACTCCAGAAGAAAGATTGCTTCGTTCGATTTTTGCTGAAAAAGCGCGTGATGTGAAAGACACATCTCTTCGCATGGAACACGGCAAACGTGGACGTATTATTGGTATTAAAATTTTCTCTCGTGATTTGGGTCATACTTTGGAAGCGGGGATTATTAAAAAAATTGTAATTGAAGTGGCTCAAGTTAGAAATATTTCAGTCGGAGACAAACTTTCCGGACGACACGGAAACAAGGGAGTTATTTCCAGAATTCTTCCAGAAGAAGATATGCCATATACAGCAGACGGGACTCCAGTTGATATTATCCTTTCACCATTAGGTGTTCCTTCTCGTATGAACTTGGGACAGATTTTGGAAATGCATCTCGGTATGGCTGCTAATACTTTGGGCTATCAAGCTATTGTGCCTCCATTCTTGGGAGCTAATCATGAAGAAATAAAAGAAGAATTAAAGAAAGCTGGTTTTCCAGAAAATGGTAAATTAAAACTTTTTGACGGACGCACCGGAGAAGCTTTTGATCAAGATGTAGCCGTAGGTTATATGTATATGTTGAAACTGCATCATATGGTAGAAGACAAAATTCACATGCGTTCCATCGGACCTTACTCTCTTATTACCCAACAACCACTTGGTGGAAAGGCTCAAGGTGGGGGACAGAGATTTGGAGAAATGGAAGTGTGGGCTTTAGAAGGATACGGTGCTGCTTACACATTAAGAGAAATGCTTACTATTAAGTCTGATGACATTTTAGGTCGTTCTCAGACTTTCGATTCCATTATCAAAAATGAAGTCATCAAACCGCCAAATTCTCCAGCATCCTTTAATGTGTTGCTGAATTATTTACGAGGACTAGCGCTTGATGTTAATTTGAAAAAATATGAAAACCTTAAATAAAACTGATTTTGATTATATTTCGCTCAAACTAGCATCACCCGAGCAAATAAAAGACTGGTCTTATGGAGAAGTGACTAAACCAGAGACTATTAATTATCGTACCGGCCGATCTGAGCGGGGAGGTCTTTTCGACGAAAAAATATTCGGACCGGAAAAAGATTACGAATGTTATTGTGGAAAGTATCGTCGTATTCGTTACAAAGATATTATCTGTGAAAAATGTGGAGTGGAGGTGACTCGCTCTATTGTTCGTCGAGAAAGAATGGGACATATTGAATTAGCAACTCCGGTAGCGCATATTTGGTTTTTACGTGGAGTACCGTCTCGTATGAGTATTCTTTTGAATATCTCTGTATCTGATTTAGAGAAAGTGATATATTTTGCTGGATATATTATTACCAAAGTACATGAAGATGAAAAAGCAAATATAACTAGCAACTTAGAAAAAGAATATAAAGCTAAATTAAAAAATGCCGCTGATGATGATACTCGTGAAAAACTAAAAAATTTATTCTCCAGTACTAAAAAAGAAATTTTAGAAATTTATGAAGGAAAGGTTTTGAATGAAATTTCTTTTCATCATTATTCTTTGAAATATGGTATTTGTTTTGAAGCCAATATTGGAGCTGAAGCTATTTATTATATTTTCAAAAATCTTGATTTAAATAAATTAAAAATTCACACTGAGAAAATGCTTGAGAAAACAAGTGTGATTGAAAAAGAAAAATTACAAAAAAGACTTTCACTTATTCGGGCTATGACTTATGCCGGCATTCGTCCGGAATGGATGTTTTTAACTGTTATTCCAGTTATTCCTCCAGTTTTACGTCCAATGGTTGCTTTGGATGGAGGACGTCACGCTACTTCAGATTTAAATGATTTATATCGCCGAGTGATAAACCGCAATAATCGTTTGAAAAAACTAAAAGAAATAAATGCACCGGATGTAATTTTGCGAAATGAAAAAAGAATTATTCAGGAAGCTGTGGATGCTCTGATAGACAATTCCATTGCTAAACAAAATGACAGCGCGGCTATGAGTCAGTCTCAAAAGCGTCCGTTAAAATCCTTATCTGACAATCTAAAATCGAAACAGGGTTTATTCCGTCAGAATTTGCTTGGTAAGCGCGTGGATTATTCAGGCCGTTCAGTTATCGTGGTTGGTCCAGAACTTAAATTGAATCAATGTGGTTTGCCAAAACATATGGCTTTGGAACTTTTCCGACCATTTGTTATTTCTAAAATTTTGCAAGCAGAGTTAGCTTTTAACATTCGTGGAGCGAATAAATTAATTGAAGAACGAACGCCAGAAGTTTGGGCTATGTTGGAAGAGGTTATTCAAGGAAAATATGTTCTTTTAAACCGTGCGCCGACTTTGCATCGTCTAGGTATTCAAGCTTTCAATCCGATTTTGATTGAAGGAAATGCAGTGCAGGTGCATCCACTTGTTTGTGCCGCTTTCAACGCAGACTTCGACGGAGACCAGATGGCAGTGTATGTTCCTCTTTTAGAAGAAGCTCAATGGGAAGCTCGAGAATTAATGGCTGCTAACAAAAACTTATTGAAACCCCAGAATGGTGACCCGATAGTGCATCCTAGTAAGGATATTGTACTTGGATCTTATTGGATGACAAAATCAGTTGATGACGAAAAAGGAGAAGGTAAATATTTTTCCAGTCCCAATACTGCTATCACTGCTTATGAATATGGAGTAGTGTCTCTACGGGCCAAAATAAGAGTTTTAGCTACGGATTCTGTTAAATACAAAAAATTTGACGGAGGATTTTTTGATACCTCTGTGGGTAAGCTTCTTTTTAACAGTACTTTGCCAAGTGATTTTTCTTATGTGGGGGATGAGATGAATCAGAAAAGATTATCTTCGTTAGTGGATGAATTGATTGTGCATTACGGGGTAGATGATACTCCTCCTATTCTAGATAAGATAAAAAGTTTTGGTTTCAAATATTCTACATTTTCTGGTACAACTTGGGGCTTAGATAATGTTAAAGTTCCTCCGGAGAAAGCAAAGATCATTGAAGAAGGCAGGAAGCAAGAGGAGAAAATTATAGCGGAATGGAATGAGGGTCTTCTTTCTGAGGAAGAAAGATATCAAAAAATTATTGAAATCTGGACTTATGCCAAAAAAGAATTAGAGAAAGTTTTGCCTAAAACTCTTGATAAAAACGGTTCTACTTATGATTTATTTATGTCTGGGGCTCGAGGCACTATGACTTCTTTGATTCAGATGACTGGGATGAAAGGTTTGATTCAAAACAACCAAGGTAAAACATTGGAATTTCCTATTATTCCTAGTTATCAAGAGGGGCTTTCTCCA
>Ga0265296_1004075_pt1 | contig 12944 bp, 9 predicted proteins | sample MunlanPumphouse1_FD_189073 | JGI IMG/M metagenome (GOLD analysis project Ga0265296, IMG submission 189073) | Groundwater microbial communities from a municipal landfill in Southern Ontario, Canada - Pumphouse #1 | ecosystem: Environmental > Aquatic > Deep subsurface > Groundwater | place: Canada... | reverse complement strand
CACAAGCCATTGGCTATGATCAAATCAATCTTATTGGACGCTTTATCTCTGTTATTTTTGATACGGGAACTCTTCTTATTATATTTTTCCTTGGAAAAAAGTTATTTTCAAAACAAATAGGCTTTCTGGCAACATTTTTTTATTCTATAAGCGTTTTTCCTATTCAAGCAGCACATTTTTATACTGTAGATACTGCTCTTACATTTTTTATTTTACTTACCCTCTACATGTTAATTATTTATTATGAAAAACCAAGCATAAAAAAATCTTTTTTAATCGGCATTTTATTCGGAGCATGTCTTACAACAAAAACAAGCGCCTTAGTTCTGGTTGTATCAATTGGAGCAGCGTTAATTTCAGATTTTGTTTTAATTTTTATAAAAAATCCTCATCGTCCTCATATTTGGCTTCCTCATATCCCAAAACTTTTAAAAACACTTCTTGTTAAGGGCGTGATTATTATAATATTTACTTTTGTATCGTATTTTTTATTTGAACCTTATGCGCTTTTAGACTTCAAGGAATTTTGGAGACAAACGCTGGAACAGTCTCGGATGACACATGATGCTTTTACTTTTCCATACACTCTCCAATATGTTGGAAAAATTTCATATTTCTATGAATTAAAAAATATTTTCCTCTGGGGACAGGGACCAATACTTGCAACAATTTCTTTTTTAGGAATCTTTTATGCACTTTTTCTTGTCATAAAAAAGAAAAAAGAAAAGAGGTGGGCGCAGGAACTTATTCTTATAGTCTTTTTTTTAACCTACTTCGCAGTTGTTGGAAAATTTGCTGTTGGCTGGATGCGCTACATGCTCCCGCTTTATCCTTTCCTTTGCATCTTCGCGGGATTACTTGCCTGGAAGTCATTAACTTTTATCAAAAATAAATTCTCCAATCACGAATTTTTAATTTTTAATTTTGAATTTTTAATTTTGCTAGCTTTGCTAGCATGGCCTTTATCCTTCATGCACATTTATACAAAACCAAATACTCGTGTCTTAGCATCCGAATGGATTAATCAGAATATCCCAATGAGTTCTACTATCGCTACTGAACATTGGGATGACGGTTTGCCGCTTGGTACGCAAAGTAATTACAAAGTCCTGGTATTGCCAATCTACGATATGCAAAATCCGATTATAAAAATGCAGATTTATCAATCAGTTCAAAAATCGGATTATATAATAATTGCAAGTAATCGTTTGTACGTTCCTCTTGAACGAATTGCTCAAAATTGCCATAAGTGGAATGTTCCACAAGAAAGATGTCCTCAAAACGCCAATCTCTATTATCAACAACTTTTTAACGGAGGACTAGGATTTAAAAAAATAGCAGAATTCGAAAATGTTCCGACAATTCCAATATTGAATATCCCAATCAACGACCAAAACGCAGACGAATCCTTCACGGTCTACGACCACCCTAAAATAATGATTTTTCAAAAGATTCCTTGATAGGAGGTCTTCTCAGTGTTAAAATAGCCTAATGATAAAAAAGAAAATTCTAATTACTGGTGGCTGTGGGTTTTTGGGGGTTCATCTCACAAGAAAACTTTTAGAGTATAAATACGAAGTAACACTTCTTGACTTAGTAGATTTGGATGCGAAAGATCTTATCGGCAAGGTTAAAGTTATAAAATGTGACGTAAGAGATAAAAATAAAGTAGCAGACGTAATCAAAAATTATGATTATGTTGTTCATGCGGCTGCAGCTTTGCCGATCTTAAGAGAGAAAAAAATAATTTTTGATGCAAATATAAATGGTACAAAAAATGTTCTCGATGCGTCTTTAAAAAACAAAATAAAACGATTAGTTTTTATTTCTACAACCGCAGTTTATGGAATTCCCAGACATCTTCCGGAGGCTGAAACAAATCCTCTTGACCCGATTGGCTATTATGGAGAATCAAAAGTAGCTGCAGAAAAAGTATGTTTAGAATATTTTAAAAAAGGACTATCGATTAATATACTTCGTCCAAAATCTTTCTTGGGCCCTGAGAGGCTTGGGGTTTTTGAGTTATGGTTTGAAGCAATATACAGAAGTAAAGGCGTATTTATTTTAGGCAATGGAAATAACCGATATCAACTTCTGGCTGTATCCGATGTTGTAGACGCAATAATAAAAGCCTTAGAATGCAAAGTCGATGGAGAAATCTTTAATATAGGAGCAAAAAAATTTCAAACTTGGAGCAAGGATTTAGGATCTGTAATAAAATACGCTAAATCAAAATCTAAAATAATAAAACTACCAACTATTCCGTCCCAAATTCTATTAGGTATCTTGGAAATGCTTAATTTATCACCCATTGCCGCCTGGCATTATAAAACAATGCCTGTAGATTCATATATCTCTACAAAAAAAGCGGAAAAATTGTTAGATTGGAAGCCTAAAAAATCTAATGAGGAATTATTAATTGAAAGTTATGGATGGTATAAAAAACACAGAAATGAAATAATAAATAAAGTTGGAATGACTCATAGAGTCGGCTGGAATTTTAAACTTTTAAACCTTATTAAGAATATAATTTAAAGATGAATATTGGTTTTGATTTAGATAAAATATTTATTGAATACCCTTTTTTTCTACCTGATTTTGTCGTCGATAAGACTTACAAGATAGTATTCAACAATAACATTATCTATAGGATTCCCTCAAAGCCGGAACAGTTTTTGAGACTTCTACTTCATTATCCCCTATTTAGACAACCGATTCATAATAATATCGACTTTGTTAAGAATATTTCTAAAAAAAATACTGATAACTATTTATTAATAACTGGAAGATTTAGTTTTCTAAAAAGTAGAACTGATCAGATTATTAAAAAACATGCACTAGATAAAATATTTAAAAAAATATTTATAAATCTGAACAATGAACAACCTCATATTTTTAAAAGCAATCTTATTAAACAATTAAAAATTGATAAATATGTAGATGATGATCTTTTCTTGTTAAAATACGCTGCTAAACAAAATCCTACAACTAAACTTTTTTGGTTGAACAAGAATATAAGTAAACCCTTAAAAAAAAACTTATTTGCTATCAAACATATCTCAGAAATGTTTACATAATATGTTTCTTCAGGATTTGATAAGCGTCCTGCAATGGTGGGCAACAATTTTCGTTGTTGGAATTATTTTTGTCCCCATAACAAATTCTATATTCTCTACTTTTCTTGACAAAGGTTATGTTTTTGCAAAAATTATTGGAATAGCATTCGTAAGTTATTGTGTTTTCATTCTTGGTTTTTTAAAAATTTTACCATTTGAAACACAAAATATTTTCCTAATCATTGGAATATTTTTATTAATTAATCTTTTTATAAGGAAAAAAAATCCCCTGTCTAACATTAAAATTAAATCCTTGCTCCCTATATTTATCTTTGAAGAATGCATGTTCCTAGCCATTCTTCTATTGTGGTCTTTTATCCATGCTCATCAACCTGAAATTCACGGCTTGGAAAAATATATGGATTTTGGGTTCATAAATTCAATTTTAAGAACTAAATATTTTCCTCCCCTAGATATGTGGTTCACCCCTTACCCTATTAATTATTATTATTTTGGACATTTAATTACGGCCGTACTAACCAAGCTTTCTTTTCTGCCTTCTGTGATTACATTCAATCTGATGCTCTCAACAATTGCGGCAATAGGCTTTACGTCTGCATTTTCAATAGTGACTAACTTATTATACTTTTTATACAAAAGGTGTAATTTAAAAATTCCAATAATAGGTGGATTAATCACAGCATTCTTACTGAATTTTGCAGGGAATTTACATACTATTTATTTATTTTTTACGCCTTATCGAAATGAAAATCCAGTGCCTTTTTGGCAGTTAATTTTCTCACCAGCTACATTTCCTAACAGCTATTGGTACCCCAATGCCACACGCTTTATCCACAATACCATTCACGAATTCCCTATTTACTCCTCTGTCGTCTCCGATCTCCATGGTCATTTCCTAGACCTTCCATTCACCCTGCTAACAATCGCTGTTCTCCTTTCTTTAATTTTCAATCAAGTTAAAAATTTCAAAAAATCAAATTTATTTCAAATTTCAAGTTTCAAATTTAAAATTGTTTTGTTGAGCTTCTTATTAGCGATAATGTACATGACCAACGCTTGGGATGGAATAATATATTTCTTACTTACAGCAATTATAATTTTTCTTATTCAATTAAAATCTAAAAATAAAAAATACATAATACATATTACATGCTACATACTACTAATTCTTATTGGTTTTTTTATTTTTTCCCTCCCATTCAATCTTAACTTTAAGCCTTTTGCTTCGGGCATTGGAATACTTTGCGCACCAAAACTCTTAACTGATTTTGGAAAGTTTGGTCCTTTCATTTTTGAACCAAACCACTGTCAGCATTCTCCCATATGGCAACTGTTTATTCTATATGGCTTCTTTTACTTTTGGGTAGTTTCTTTCATTGTATTTCTTTTTAAAAATTTAAAATTGAAAATTGAAAATTTATCTGTCTCTGATATTTTTATTTTAATTCTAATAATCCTGTCTACAATATTAATTGTTATCCCTGAATTTATTTACGTAAAAGATATTTATCCTGCACATTACCGCGCTAATACAATGTTCAAACTCGTCTACCAATCTTTTATTATGCTCTCGCTCTCCTCCGGCTACATCATTGTTCGTTTATTCTTAGAATATAAATCTGAAATTCTAAATCGTGGGTATTGGAAATTTGCCTATTGGCTTATTGGATTATTAATATTTGTTCTGGTTTCGCTCTATCCATACTTTGCGATTAATTCTTATTTTGGAAATATAAAAGTTTATTCAGGACTCAACGGAATAAATTATCTTAAAACTCTTTATCAGGATGATTACAGCGCTATTTTATGGATTAACAAAAACATTCAAGGACAGCCGGTTATTCTTGAAGCTCAAGGAGATTCATATACGGATTTCGGACGGGTGTCAACCAATACCGGCCTTCCGACAGTCTTAGGCTGGACTGTTCACGAATGGCTCTGGCGTGGTAGCTATGGCATCCCCGCTCCCAGAATTCCAGAAATTGCAAAGATGTATGAATCGCAAAACTTAGAAGAGACGAAAATTTTATTTAAAAAATATAACGTATCGCTTATATTCGCAGGCAATCTTGAACGGCAAAAATATCTAAACCTTAACGAAGAAAAATTTAAATTATTAGGAAAAATTATTTATCAAAAAGGCAACACAAAAATATTCAAGATTAACGCTAAATAGGACAATTGCCAATTTTAATCTCACACTCTACATATTTTTGGACTTCTGAAAAATTCCCATTACCTGCTCTGGGAATTAGAACCCATTGATTATCATACGCTGCGGATGTTGGTGGATTAATAAAGATGCCTTGATTTTCCGAATAGGAATCTGAATAGAAAAAAACTACACTATTGGTTTGCGCGTCTTTCATTTTCTTAGCTAACTTTACAAAATCATCATACTCACTTTGTTGTATATTGGTATGGATGCTGTCCTGAAATACGCCATATAAATCCATCAGTCTTCCCGGATTCAGGAAGGTATTTAAGGAAAATACTTTATCTCTAAATGCTTTCATTACTATTTCCTGCCGTTTAGTTCTTGCAAAATCTGTACCCTCTGATCCCATTGCATGTCGCGAGCGAACAAATTTGAGAGCTCTAGCACCATCCATATGTTCTATTCCTTGCTTAAAAGAAATTTGTTCATATCGACATGGAAAAGCTTCAAGAGTAGCTGAAGACGTTGCTCTTTTTTCAAACTCCGAACCCGTAAATCCACAATCATCAATTTCTTTACCTGAAATTGGATACTCAAGATCCTCAAAGCTCTTTTCAGCATTTACATCTATTCCTCCAACCAAATCTATTGCCTTTACAAACCCATTAAAATCGATCCTGAGGACATAATCAACCGGTTGATTTAAAATTTTCTCAACAGCTACTTTCGTTAGAAGGAGTCCGCTGTCTTTTTTCCTATTCTCACCAAATGCATACGCGGTATTGATTTTCGCCTTAAGATCCGGCAGCCATAAATCACGTGGGATTGATATAGGTGTTATTTTTTGTAATTTGGGATCAATACTGGCATAAATAATTGTGTCTGTAAGAAGCGGACCGTCATGTTTTCCTCCACCGATCCCAAGAAATAATACATTTATTCTATCTTCGGTTTTTTTGAGAACAATTTCTTTCTGAAAAAAGTATTGAAAAAAAACAGGAGACAGCTTAACCGACTCAACAATAAGCCGCCCAAAAAACCCAATAAAGAAAAATAATAGTATTATTACTATTGCTTTCCTACGTATTTTGAATGATTTTACAAAATTCTTGAACATCAAGACTCGCCTGCCCGATTAAACATCCATCAATATTATCTAATGTAGAGAATGACCCTGCGTTTCCCGAATTAACACTTCCACCATATAATGTGGTAACTTTTCTACCGATTTTTTGACTGATTTGTCCGGCATTTTGATTAGCAATTTTAGGACTCTCAGCATGAAATTGTCCCCCTTCACTAATGGCACTTGGCGGCTCATAAACAAAGATGATATCGCCTGCTTTATCTAAAACAGTTGTATCTTTTGAGAGATAATAATCCATTTGTTTCATATCGCTGACACACAAAATTGGCGTAATATTATTTTCGGCAAGTTGCTTTAATTTTACGATTACATCGTTGTCTGTTTCATGAAAATACTTCCTTCTTTCCGAATGTCCAATAATCGCATATGTTGCAAAATCGGATACTTGTTTAGCGCAAATTTCTCCTGTATACTCTCCTTGATCAAATGATGAAATATTTTGTACACCCAGCTTAACTGATAAATTATTATTTTTAATAATAGCGCGAATTTCTGAGAGGAAGATGAAAGGAGCACAAACGATTATTTCTTTTCTTTCAGGAATAGGAAATTGTTTAATTGCGTCAAACCACGATTTTACTTCTTCAAGTGTCTTATTTGACTTCCAGTTAGCTACAATAAAGATCTTTTTCATATATTCTATGTGGTACAATTACAAGGTTATTTACTAATTATACTATGAATTCGGACTTTCTAAAAGACTTAAATCAGGAGCAAAAAAGCGCGGTTTTACAAACCGAAGGACCCACCATCATCCTCGCAGGCGCAGGATCAGGCAAAACCCGTGCGCTAACCTATAAAGTTTTATATTTAATAAAAGAAAAAGATATTGATCCTTTCAATATTCTGATGGTCACATTTACCAATAAGGCCGCTAATGAAATGAAAGAAAGAGTTCAGAAATTTCTGACTAACGACCAAAGACCAACGATCAGAGGCAAACCTACTATCGCTACTTTCCACTCCCTTTGCGCTAAAATTCTAAGAATCGAAGGAAAACACATAGGTCTCCCTTCTCAGTTTGCCATATACGACACCCAAGACCAAGTGGACGCAATAAAAGAAGCAATGAAAAGTCTGAATATTTCCACAAAAGATTATAAACCATCTTCAGTCTTGGCAAATATATCTCAGGCAAAAAATGAACTCATTAGTGAATCTGAATACCCAAAATATGCAAGGGGATATTTTCAAGAAAAAGTTGCAAAAATTTATCCCATCTATCAAAAGATCTTATCCGAAAATCATGCCCTTGACTTTGACGACCTCTTATCAAAATCCGTATTCTTATTTGAAAATAACCCTCAAATTCTTACAAAATATCAAAACCGTTTTAAATATATTTTAATCGATGAATATCAAGATACTAACCGCGCGCAATACATTCTGACAAGAAAATTAGCTAAAAAATGGAATAATATATGCGTTGTCGGAGATTTCTCCCAAAGTATTTATTCCTGGCGTGGTGCAGATTTTACCAATTTGACTCGTTTCAAAGAAGATTTCAAGAATACCAAAACTTTTTCTCTTTCTCAAAATTATCGCTCAACTCAAAAAATTCTCGACTCTGCTTCTTCTGTAATATCCAGGAATACAACTCATCCTGTACTTAAGCTTTGGACAAAAAATTCGGAGGGCGAAGAAGTTGTAATATTCGAAGCGCAAAATGAACAACGGGAAATAGAATTTATAGTAAGTAAAATGGAGGAATTAAGGATTTTGGCGGACAAAAATAAAGAAAACTTTAAATATTCTAGTATTGCAGTTCTATACAGAACTAATGCTCAATCTCGGATTTTGGAAGAAATTTTTCTACATAATAGCATCCCATATGTTCTTATCGGCGGAACCAGATTCTATGAAAGAAAGGAAATTAAGGACGTATTGGCGTATCTAAGGGCACTGGATAATAAAAAAGATAAAATATCTTTAAAACGCATAGAAAAAATTGGAAAAAGAAAAATGGAAAAATTTTTGGAATTTCGGGAATCATTTAGCAAAAACTGTAATTTATCCACTTTAGATATTTTGGACACAATAGTTAAACAAACAGAATATCTTAAGCTGTATGATGATCAGGACGAAGATGATAGGGAAAGATTGGAGAATATCAAGGAACTCCGTTCGGTTGCGCTTAAATTTTCTAATCTTACAAATTTTTTAGAAAACGTTTCCCTTGTTGAGCAAGAATACCCTTCGGCTTCACTCAGGGCAAACATGCCAGATGGGACTAGCGACGGTGAGAGAAAAGACGCGGTAACTCTTATGACCTTACATGCAGCAAAAGGCCTTGAATTTCCCTATATATTTATGGTTGGGATGGAAGAAGGTATATTTCCACATTCCCGGTCACTTATGGACAAACACGCACTTGAAGAAGAAAGAAGACTTTGTTATGTTGGAATGACACGAGCAAAAGTGCGACTTTTCTTAAGTTATGCTAGAAAAAGAATATTTTTTGGCCAAAGAACATCAAATACAGTATCTAGATTTATATTGGAACTTCCTGAAAATGTAATAGAAAACAATATTAATTTAATTAAGGAACAAAATTTTATATGAAAGACGAATTATTCTCTCATCCCCTGCAATCTAACGAGTGGGGAGAATTCAGAAAAAAAACTGGAATTAAAGCAATGAGAGTTGATGGAATTCAAATAACAATTCACCAAATCCCCCATACTCCTTGGGCCATTGGGTATATTCCCAAAAGTCCCCTTCCAAACAAAGAAGCAATATTGAAACTTAGAAGAATTGGTAAGGAAGAAAAATGCATATTTATCCAACTTGAACCAAATGTTGAAAAATCTCAAATTGATAAAGAATTAAAGCCTGCTTTCCACCCTTTATTTACAAAATATACTTTTATTCTTGACCTGACAAAATCTGAGGAAGAGTTATTAAAAAAAATGCATCCTAAAACAAGGTATAACATAAAAGTGGCTCTCAAACATGGAGTTAAAATTGTTCAAGATGATTCGGATGAAGCATTTGAGGATTATTTAAAATTAACTGAAGAAACAACAAAAAGACAAGGATTTTATGCTCATACTCAAAAATATCATAGATTAATGTGGGAAACGCTTAGACAGGCTCAGGGTAAACTTGATGCGAATAAGTTAACTGCACATTTATTTTTAGCAAAATATAAGGAACAAACGCTGGCTGCATGGATTCTATTTGCTTACAAAGATACTCTTTATTATCCATATGGTGCATCCTCGAGTTTACACCGGGAAGTAATGGCGTCAAATTTGATGATGTGGGAAGCAATCGAATTTGGTAAAAAATTAGGACTTAAAAAATTTGATATGTGGGGCGCTTTAGGAAATAATCCGGATAAAAATGACCCATGGTATGGCTTCCATCGATTCAAAGAAGGATATGGTCCAAAACATATTGAATTTCTAGGAAGTTTTGATCTTGTAATAAGTCCCATACTTTACGAAATTTACAAAATCTTGGACAAAATCAGATGGATTTTTCTTAAAATCTGGAAATGAAAAAGATCATACCTCTTCTTTTCTTAATTTTTTTCTTTTTAATAATAAAGGTGGCAGATAATGGCATTCGGCTCTCAGATACAAATAGCTATTTTAACGTTGCCTATCAAATATCGCATGGAAAAATTTTATATAAAGATATCATTTTTTCCAATTTTCCTTTCTTTTCGTATGTTGCTTCTTTATATTATTTTTTAAGCGGAAAGAGCATTGAGATTTTTTATTTCACATCTAGCGTTGAGATTGCAATAATTATTTCTTTAATACATTTAATTACATACCGAAAAACTAAAAATTATATTATTTCGATAACAAGTTCCATACTGTATGCTTTATCTTTCATGGTTTTATCTACTTCAGATCACCAAACAGGAGTATTTACTGCTTGTCTATTTGCAATATTAGGCTTTTTTTTCCTACAAGAAAGAAAAATAATAATATCAGGAATTTTTATCTCTATTGCAATTTTTACAAAGGCGTATTTTCTCCCCATCTTTCTTTCTTTTTTTATATACATTGCCATTAAAAAAGAATGGAAAAATTTATTAAAGTTTGTGGCGTCTTTTGCGGCAACCGGATTAATAATACTGTTGCCCTTCTTGATTCAGGCACCTCAACAATTAATTTCGGATATATTTGGATTTTCCTTAACCCGTCCGGCAGGACTACCAAAAATAAATATAGTTTGGTTTTTTATAACAAAAGACTTACCTCTTTTTATTCTTCTATTGTTTAACATTTTCAATATTAGAAAAAATATCTTTTTCGGATTAGTGTCAATTTTCTCTATAATGTTTTTCTTCGGCTATCAAGACATTTACTATCTTTATCTTAATTTTGTAACCCCTTTTCTCTGCCTTTCTTTTTATGAAATTTATTATTTCTTAAAAAATAAATTTAATCCTCAAAAATTAGTAATCCCAACTATTTTATCTGTTTTCATACTACTGAATTTATTAACCTACACATCCCCATATTATAGAAACCTAGGAAAAATTGAAGGTTTCAACAAAATTATAACAACGATTGCTTCTGAGAAACCTAAATTTTTATATGGAGCAAACGATATTACGCCTTTGCTAATAGCTCTTACTAAAATTCCGGCACTTGAGAATGTTAATGACGCACACGAATACTTATTTATAAGAAATATTTATGACAAAAAATTTCTAACTGATAAAGCAGTTGGAAGCAAGACCATTATCATTACCCATGGCGCAGATTATCCGGAGTACAACTTCAAACAAGATATTGTAGATAATATTTTTGTTAAAGATACTATTTATAATAGTTGCAAAAATATTCTTAGCGTTCCTGTTGTAGCGGAAGGCGATACCAACAGAATAAATTTATTCAAGTGCTATTAACTTGACAGCGTATATCCATACTGCAATAATCGAAACGATGAAATACGTAAAACAAATTCCAACCTACAATGAAATTCCCTATCTTGATTATGCTCAAATTTTTGTTGCCAGCTCAATCATGTATAGTACGGGAAAAGGTAAAGAAACCGCTACCTTCGACTTAACAGTAAGAGAAATGCCGGGAAATAGAAATTTTCTTCTTCTTGGAGGAATTGAGGAAATGATTAACGCTCTTATCAATTGGAAATATGAAGAAAGATTTGTGAATTATCTTCTTTCCGAAAAAATAATTAGTCAAAAGTTTGCGGAATATTTAAAAAATTTTAAATTTAAAGGCGATGTTTACGCAATGCCTGAGGGAACAGTATTTTTTCCAAGCGAACCAGTAATACGAATAACAACTTCTTTAAGTGATGCAAATTTATTAACAGCTTTTCTTGTTGATGTAATTTCTTATCCTACGTTATTTCTATCTAAAGCTGTAAGGGTAAAACTAGCAACTAACGGCAAACCATTTTTTTTGGCTGGAGCAATGAGGGCGTTCGGTTTTGAAAATATAGTTAAAATACAAAGGTTTTCTTATCTCATAGGATCAATTATTGCTATGCCTTATTTCGGATACAAATTCGGTGTTGGGAAAAGAAAACCGGCAATCGGCTTTTACCACGCTCTTATAAAATCATTTGAGAACGAACAAAGTGCATATAGACATTTTTTGCCTCATACTGCTAATTTTGGAATTTCTACCAGCATGGTCGATACCTATAATTACAAGACGGGAATAGAGAACTGGATAAGGGTTGAAAAAGAGGCTCGCATGCAAGGTAAAACTCTTGGGCTTGTAAGTATAGATAGTGGTAATGTTTTAGAAATCTCTAAGTTTTTAAGAAAAAAGCTTGATGATGCTGGGCTTAAAGATGTAGGGATTACAGCCTATTCCAATCTTGATGAATTTAAAATTGCAAACCTAGAGAAAGGTGGAGCAAAAATTAACGTATATTGTCCAGTTACAGAAATAATTACAGTTTCCGATAGGCCTGCTTTAGAAGCAGTTTATAAACTGGCTGAAATAATTGATAAAAATGGAAAAATAACTTATACCGCAAAATTTTCGGAAGGTAAAACTAGTCTGCCCGGCAGAAAACAGGTTTTTAGAAAAATTTCCAAAAATGGAAAAGTGATTGGGGATATTATCGGACTGGAAGATGAAAAATTAGGAATTCCTTTGCTTATTCAGTATATAAAAAAAGGTAAACTGATAAGAAGACTTCCTACTCTTGACCAAATAAAGGATTACGTAAATAAAGAACTTTCATATCTTCCAAATAACTTAAAAAATGTAGAAAAACAACACGCGTATTCGGTATCTGTAAGTAAAAAGCTTGACAATATTTTTGAGACTCTAAGGAAGAAGCATGTCAAACAAACTGTAAGCTAGTATTGAATTATATCCTGTACAGATATAGATCGTTTGTCTTATCATAGGTTACGAGAGGCAAATTAATTTTATATTTATAACTTATAATTACTGCTCCTGGTCTTAATTCCTTCAAAAATTTCGGTTTCAATTTCTCTAAAACTCTTGGAACTAGGTAAACAAATATCACGGTTGCTGGAGAAATATTTATATCATAAAAATTCTCTTTAATAATTTTTATTTTTTTATCAAGACCATTCATCTTAAATCTAATT
>Ga0265296_1004074_pt1 | contig 12944 bp, 14 predicted proteins | sample MunlanPumphouse1_FD_189073 | JGI IMG/M metagenome (GOLD analysis project Ga0265296, IMG submission 189073) | Groundwater microbial communities from a municipal landfill in Southern Ontario, Canada - Pumphouse #1 | ecosystem: Environmental > Aquatic > Deep subsurface > Groundwater | place... | reverse complement strand
GCCGGCCGGCGCGGCGGGGTCGGGGGCTCCGCGGCGGTCGGGACGGGTGCGGGTTCGGCGGCGGCTTCGGGCCGGGCCGGCTGCTGACCATCCATCGGCTGCGGGGAATCCGGTTGCGCGGAAACCAGGACTTGACGCTCCAGGCGGCGGGATAGACGCACAAACGGCCGAAGGGCGGTGAGCGCCATGGGATGGCGATATTGACGTTCGGCAGGCAAGGTCTACTCCGGGCACACGCGGTTGAGCCCAATCAGCCGTTGAATATACGGCTTCTGTCGGCGGCACGCGGAAGCATGCCGGCCGCGTGGGGCCGGTACCTACCGGGCAGTACGGCGCGTGTTGGGGCCGGCTCGCGGCGCCGAGGCCCGCGTCTCGTGGCTCAGGGGCCGGATGCCGAGCCGTTTCGGCGCTGCAATACCGGGCCGTGCCGGTTGCCGCAGAACCGCAGGACGTAGGCCTCGCGGGTGTAGGAGTACCTCAGGAACGGGCGGAGGGCGAGGAGGGTGATTGGGTGGGTGGGGCGCCGCGGGCGTGGCGTGGTGCGCATGGGGTCGGGTCCAGGCTCTCAGCGGCGTCGGAACGCACGGTCTCGGGCTTGTGACACCGGGGGATCAGGTGTGTCCCCCCAGATAGTACCTGACAAACGCCACCTATAACTCTGGCGTTTGGTATGCGTACGCCGTTTTTCGTCCGGTGGGTGGTATCAGCGCCGACGGGGCCAGCGCGAGCGCCGCGGGGGCGTCGGAGCGAACGCGGGGCGGGGCGGCAGCGGACGGTTCTCGAGGATCGCGCCCGGGACCTCCGTCGTCAGCCACGCGGCGAGCGGGTCGTACCCGGAGTCGAGGATCGCCGGCCGCAGGCCCGGGCGTCGGTAGGAGGCGTCGTGGGCGTCCGACGCGACGACGTGGATCAGGCCCTCGTCGACGAACCGCCGGGCGAGGGTCTGGACCGTCCGGCCGAACGTCCCGGTCAAGGCCCCGGCTGTCACCTGGGCGCGGCAGCCGGAGCGCACCAGTCGATCGAGCAGGTCGGGGTCGCTGTGGAACGCGGCGCAGCGCTCCGGGTGAGCGAGCAGGATCCGGCTGCCGCGCGCCTGCACCATGCCGATCATCCCTTCGATTCCGGGCGAGTCGACCGCGATCGGCGGCTCGAGCAGCAGCCACGGGCTGCCGCCCAGCCGCAGCTCCGCCAGCTGCTCGCCGGAGAGGTCGACCGCGCGGGTCAGGGCGACCTCGGCGCCGGGGAGCACCCGGAGCGGGATCCCGGCGGCGTCGATGGCGGCCTGCAGTGCCGCCGTGGCGGGGCCGATGCTGCCCGCCGAGTTGGCGTAGTTCCAGCTGACGTGTGGGGTGGCGACGACCGTGGTGACGCCGACCTCGACCTGCTCGCGGGCCATCGCGAGGCTGGCTTCCACGTGGTCGGGTCCGTCGTCGATCCCCGGCAGGATGTGGCAGTGCAGGTCGATCACGGCGTGACCGCATGATGACGCAGGGGCCCGGGGGAGCGAGGCGTCGGGGTGCGGGGCGGGCCGGAACGGCACGGGGGCTCGGTATCCGCTCGGGGTGCTGTCAATCGTCGAGCTCGGTCACCACGGGCGCCTGGTGACGGCGGCCGTCGTGACGGATCCGACGCGGCGTCCGCTCACGCTGTTGGAGCATTCGCAGGTGGCGCTCCGAGCGCCGTCGGGCGGAGGCGACCGATCCGGCGTCGGTGCGGGTGACGACAGTGGTCGCGGCCCAGCGCGTGCTGCTCTTGCCGAGGGGGACGATCACGATCGCCACGTCGTCCCCGAGCATCAGGTAGCGCGAGTCGTGGAACTCCTCGTCGATCACGAGCAGCCACTCCGGTGCCGAGGTGCGCACCTCGGCGACCCGCGCGCATCGCACGAGGTCGGCTTCCGCTTCATGCCGGGGCAGGTGATCGTTGCCGCGGACCCGAGATGCCCAGCGGTTCGCCGCGTGGGTCGTGACCACGAGCTTGGAGCCCTGCAGGTAGTCGTTGTCGGCACCCGCCATGTACGGAGTCTACGTCGGATCGTCTGCCTTTGGGGAAATCTGCCCGAATTTCTTCGAATGGGTCGCTCTGGGCATCGGCTGCAACGCGCGGCGTCCTTCGTCGACCGTAAGAGGCGGTTCCCCGTCGGCGTCGCACATCGGTCCAGTGCGGCGCGTGGCCGAACCCAGGGTAATAGTGTGCTGTCCCGATGGCCTGGATCCCCCTCCTGCTGGCCAGCTGGATCGTCTTCGACGTGGTGCTTGTTGCGATCGTGCTGGGAATTGCGCACCGTAGGCGGTTGCGCGAGCGGCGCACCTTGCGAGCCGCACCCGAGCTGCTCCTGCCCCGAGCGGGCATTTCCTGGCTGGCCGGGGTTTCGGCGGCCGGGCCTCGCGCCTCGCAGCGGTAGGCGTTCTCCCACCACCGACGCGGAGTGGTGTGCGGCGGTGGGCCGTGAATTGCAGTTCGGTATTTCTGCTTCGGCTTCGCGTATGTTTGGCGAGAGCCTTCCCCCAGCTCGAAATGATGTTCGACGCTCGTGGGGGTATTTGTGCAGGCAGTGATTCTCGTCGGTGGCAAGGGCACGCGTCTACGGCCATTGACCACCAACCGGCCGAAGCCGAACGTTCCGATCGTCGATCGGCCGTTCCTCGCGTACGCCTTGGAGTGGGTCGCGTCCCACGGCCTGACCGACGTCGTGCTCTGCTGCGGCTTCAAGTCCGAGGCGATGGTCGAGGCGTTCGGGGACGGGTCCCGTTACGGCGTCTCGATCACGTGGGTCTTCGAGCCGGAGCCGCGGGGCACGGCCGGAGGCCTGAAGATGGCCGAGGAGCATCTCGGCGACCGGTTCCTGTTGCTCAACGGGGACGTGCTGACCGACATGGACCTGACCGCGCAGATCGACGCCCACACGCGGTCGGGGGCGACGGCGACGCTGGCCCTGGTGCCGGTCGAGGATCCGTCGGCCTACGGACTGGTGCGGCTGAACGGCGACGACACCGTTGCCGGGTTCCTGGAGAAGCCGAAGCCGGAGGAGATCGACACCGATCTGATCTCGGCCGGGGCCTACGTCCTGGAGCGGAGCGTGCTCGACATGATCCCCGCGGGCCGCGAGGTCTCGATCGAGCGTGAGGTCTGGCCGCGGCTCGTCGGCGAGGGGCTGCACGGCTTCGTCCATCCGGACGCGTACTGGATGGACATCGGCACGCCGGAGCGGTACATCCAGGCGGTCAGCGACGTGCTCAGCGGTGCTGTCGAGACCAAGGTTCTGGAGCGGCTGCGGAACGGCCCGGTGTCGCCGTCGGCCCTGGTCGACCCGGCGGCGTCGGTGGCGCCCGACGCGCTCGTCGAGGACGGGGCGCAGGTCGCCGCGGGGGCCATGATCGGCAGCGGCTCGGTCGTTGGCGCCGGTGCCGTGGTGGGCGCGAACGTGGTGCTCGAGCGAACGGTGCTGCTCCCGGGCACGATCGTGGAGTCCGGCGCGCGGCTGCGCAATTTCGTGGCCGGCGAGCGCGCCCGCATCAAGGCCAATGCGGCCGTCGACGGTCCGCTGCTGGTGGCCGACGACGACACGTTCGCGGCGGCCGACGGGCAGTTGGTGGCGCGCTGATCTCAGCGGGGTCCGGGGCGGCGACGAAGGTCGTCAGTCGCCTCGGCGTGGCCGGTCGTCGTCCAGCCGATCGAGCATCTTGAGCACTGCGGCGGTGTTGGCGCGGAGTTGAGCACGTTGGTCGAGCATCTCCGTGCGGAAGGCCTCGGTGTTCGCGTTGAGTGACGCGATCGTGGCGTCGCTGTCGCGGTGCATCCGCAGGGTCATCTCGCGGATGAACTCGCGGGTGTCCTCGTACATCGCCGCGTGCCGCTCATGCATCTCCGCATGACGTTCCGCCGCTTCTCGCGAGAGGCGAAGCTCCTCGTCGATCCGGCTCATGTGACGGTCGAAGCGTTCGATGAGTGCAGCGTACGACATGAGAGGTATTGTCGCAATCGGGTTCGTGGCGGATCAACCCGAGGGCGGTGTCGAATCGGCGACGCTGGCGTGTCGTGATCGAACTGGCGGGCGAGGGCCTCGGTGTACGCGTGGCCGCCGGCCGATGGGGCGGCTACGACCGCTCGCGCAGGCGGTAGCGGCCGTGCTTGTCCCGGACGCAGCGGAAGCCGTGGCGCCGGTAGTCGGACTGGTGCCGGGGGGAGCAGAACTGCGGTCGACTCATGCACTTCCGCTCGCCGTCGATCGTGACGATCCTGCAGGCGGCCTCCGCGCGGGGTGGTCCCGCTGCGTGGCCGGCAGGGAGCACCGCGTGCCCGACCAGCGCACCGGCCCCGACGGCCAGTGTCAGGGCGATGCGAGGAAGCGTCCTGAGCATCTAGCGCAGGCGGTAGCGGCCCTTGCCGTCCGAGGCGCACTTGAAGCCGGCCCGGCGGTAGTCGGACTGGTACCGGATGGCACAGAACTGCCCGGGTCCGAGGCACTTGCGCTTGCCGCCGACGCTGGCGTTCTTGCACGCGGCATCGGCGGCGGGAGCGCCGATGGGGCCCGCGGTCGGGATCGCGGCGTTGGCGGATAGCGCGGTGGCGGCGATGGCCAGGGCTAGGCCGGTGCGACGGAAGAGGGACGTCTTCATGGGTCTCCTTGTGCTTGCGAAACTGCGGAGCTTCGGATCGAAGCTGCGTAGATCGTACGCATAATTCCACCTCGTGTGTCTCTATCCCATCCGGCGTCGAGAGTGGTCTACGGGCACCGAGGGGCAGTGGACCCCGAGCGCGTGCCGGCGCGTTCACGGACCGGACGGATTCGAGACCCGTAAACCGGCGTCAGTGAACGAGACTCATGCGTCAGCGACGGTTGGGTAAGGGCGTCACCTGCATAACGTGAAGTCCAGACATTCGTCTGTGACCTTCGTGTGCTTTGCTACCAGCGCGGCCGCAAGTCGCGGAATCGGCTTTATGACTATTCGACCAGCGCTCCTCCCGTTCGCCTCCGTTTCGAGCCGGATCGCGCCCGCCCCGATCGAGGAATGCTGATGTCGACCTGTTTGGTGACCGGTGGGGCGGGCTTCTTGGGCTCGCACCTGTGCGACGCGCTCCTGGAGCGCGGGCACCGCGTGATCTGCGTAGACAACCTCGAAACCGGATCGCTCCGCAACATCGAGCACATCCGCGGCGACCAGTTCCGGTTCCTCCAACTGGACATCGTCGACCCGTTCTTCGTCGACGAACCCGTCGACGTCGTCTACCACGCCGCCTCCCCGGCCTCACCGATCGACTACCTGCGGCTGCCGCTGCACACGCTGAAGGTCGGCTCGCACGGCACCCACCACGCACTGGGATTGGCGAAAGCGCACCGTGCGCGGTTCCTGCTGTTCTCCACCAGCGAGGTCTACGGCGATCCGAAGGTCCACCCGCAGGTCGAGTCCTACTGGGGCCACGTCAACCCGATCGGTCCGCGCGGCGTCTACGACGAAGCCAAACGCTACGCCGAAGCGCTCACGATGGCCTACCACCGCCAACAAGGCGTGGACACCGCGATCGTCAGGATCTTCAACACCTACGGCGCCCGGATGCGTCCGCACGACGGTCGGGCGGTCCCGACGTTCCTGCGTCAGGCGCTGGAGCACCGGCCGATCACGATCTTCGGCGACGGCACCCAGACCCGATCGTTCTGTTACGTCGACGACCTGATCAACGGCCTCATCAGGCTCGCCGAATCCGGCGCGCACGAACCGATCAACATCGGCAACCCCCAAGAGTTCACCCTGTTGGAACTGGCGCAGACGGTGATCGACGTGACCGGATCCAACAGCGAGATCGTCCACCAACCGCTGCCCGCCGACGACCCCCAACAACGCCGCCCCGACATCTCCCTCGCCAAGATGGCACTGGACTGGGAACCGACGGTCGAGCTCCGCGACGGTCTCCGCCGGACGATCGAGGCCGCCGGACGCAACGGCCTGCTCGGCTACCCCGTCTGAGGCCACCGATCATGCGGATCCAGCTCTGGTCGTACAACTACTCTCCGGAACCCCAGGGAATCGCGCCCCTCAGCGCGATGCTGGCGGAGAGCCTGACGGCTCGGGGCCACGACGTCCTGGTGGTCGCGGCGCACCCGCACTACCCGGAGCCGGCATGGGGGGTTCGGGTACGGCCGTACCGCGAGACCCGCAACGGCATCGCGGTGTTGCGCCTGCCGCTGTGGCCGGGACGCTCGTCCGGCGTGGCGCGGGTGCGTCAGGAGCTGACGTTCACGGCGTCGCAGTCGTTGGTCGCACCCCTGCTGCCCGACGCTGACGTGATGATCGCGGTCACGCCGTCGTTCCCGGCGCTGGCTCCCGCGATGGCCTTCTCGCGCGCCCGCGGGATTCCGTGGGTGATGTGGCTGCAGGACATCGTCACCGACGGTGCGGCGACCACGGGGCAGCTTTCGGAGGGGTCGGCCCTCAAGCTCGCTCGCCGGTTCGAGCGTGCCGCCTACGCGTCCGCGAGCAAGATCGTCGTGATCTCCGACGAGTTCCGGCGCAACCTCGAGCGCAAGGGCGTGCCGTCCGAGAAGATCGTGCGGATCTTCAACCCGTCGAGCCGCCAGGCGGCGACGCCCAACGACGTCCGTGCGAACGCCACGGCACCGCAGCCGAGCGTGCTGGTGATGGGCAACATCGGTCACAGCCAGGGGCTCGACAAGATCGTCGATGCCTGGCAGGGCAACGACGAGCTGACCGCGCTCGGCGCCCGCCTGGTGATCGCGGGCGGGGGCGTGGCGGCCGAGGACGTACGCAGCCGCATCCGGTCGCCCAACGTCGAGATGACCGGGGTGCTGTACGACGACGAGCTGACTCCGGTGCTGGAGAACGCCGCGATCGGTCTGGTCAGCCAGCGCGCCGACGTCGCGGAGTTCAACCTGCCGTCGAAGCTCATGAACTACATGGCCTACGGCCTGCCCGTGATCGCCTCGGTCCGGCCGGAGTCCGAGACGGCGAAGATCGTCGAGGAGTCCGGAGGCGGGTGGGTGACCGACGCGGCCACGCCGGAGGCGTTCGCCAGCAAGGTTGCCGAAGCCCTGCGCGACACCACGGAGCTCTCGCGGGCCGGGCACGCGGGGTACGAGTTCGCGCAGGCGCAGTTCCTACCGCAGGCTGTGGCCGAGCGCATCGAGACGGTGCTCCACGCCGCGGCCTTCCGGTCGGGTCGTCACCATGAGGTTCAAGGTTCCGTATCGACCGAGAGTCAAAGATGATGGATCGAGCGAAGAACCCGCGCGAGCGGGCACGGGCGCGGGTGACGGCGGCGCGGCAGAAGCTCGCTCGGCGCCTGGATCCGGTCGGTCACGAGCTGCTGTATCAAGCCAGCTACCTCGATCTCGCGCGGAGGACGTCCTGGTTGCAAGACGTTCCGCTTTCGTCCCCCGGGGGCGGGACCGCGAGTTTCTCGCAGCTCTACCTGCTGCTGCGGATCCTGAACGAGGGAGCGGGCATCTCGCGCGTCCTGGAGTTGGGCGTCGGGATCTCGACATCGATCATCACCCAGTGGGTCGAGGCGCACGACGGTACGTCGGTCCACGTGGACGACGACGCCGGATGGCTCGAGGCGACCGTCCCGGCGGGAGACCGCGTCTCGGCACTGCACGCTCCGCTGGGGTCTCGGACGATCGGTGATCGCCAGATCGAGTGGTACGACGTCGCGATGCCCGAGGGCGGATTCGATCTGCTGCTGGTCGACGGACCCCAGGCCTGGAACGCCGCGAACCGGTTCAACCGGCTCGGCGTTCTCGACTGGACGCCCGATGTGCTCGCCGAGGAGTTCGTCGTGGTGATCGACGACTCCGCCCGGCCCGGGGAGCATCGGTTGGCCGGGGAGATGGAACGCGTGATTCGGGCCAGCGGCCGGTCGGTGCACCGGCGCGACGTCGTAGGCGCCAACAGCCAGACGCTTCTCGTCAGCGACGCGTATCGGTTTGCCGCGTACCTCTGACCTCCGTCGTCGCTGGGTGGTCGACGCCCTCCGCGGCGGCGGCGTCTTGCTGCTCGCCGCCGTCCTGATCGTGGCGGGCGTCCTGTGCGGGCGAAACCCCCCGTCGTTGGAAGCCATGCTGGTCGGGGCGACCTCGATCGTCCTGATCGCGCCGTTCCTCGTCCGCAAGGCGCGCAACGTCAGCACCGACCTGTTCGACCCGTTGCTCGTGTTCGCCGTCGCCTACGGCGTCATGTTCGTCCTGCGGCCCGCATACATGTTGGTCGTCGGGACCGACTACTACGCGCTCGCGGGCGTGAGCATCGACATCCGCGCGACCTTCGTCGAGATGCAGGTCCTCGGGCTGCTCGGCGCCATGGCGTTCGTCACGGGCTACGAGATGCGCATCGGTACCGGACGTGTCACCCGCTGGCGCGCCCCGGTCGAGCCGCGGTCCGAATCGGTCGCCACCGCCGCGACGGTGGTGGCGATCATCGGGGCGGTTGCCGCGCTCGGCTTCCTCGTCAGCATCGGCGGTCCGCAGGCGCTCTTCGGAGGCCGGAGCGAAGCGTACTTCGAGGCCCTGCGCGGAGCATCGAAGTACCTCTATCTGGCCCCGACCGTCCTGATCGGTGCCGCTCTGCTGTACCTCGTGGCGTGGTCGATCGAACGACGTCCGCTGTACATGGCCGGGGTGGTGGCCTGCATCGCTCTGTTGTTGCTCGTGCGCGCACCGGTCGGCAGCAGGCTCGCTTTGTTTCCGCTCGTGGCTGCTCCGGCGATCTTCTGGTACGGAATTCACGGAAAGCGGCCACGCACGATCTCGGTCGTCGCCCTGTTGCTCGTTGCCGTCGTCGCGTCGAACCTCATCCTGAACACGAGGAACGAATCGGCGCGACAGGAGGGCGGGGTCGCCCAGGCGGTGCGCGCCATCAGCGACGATCCCCTGCGGGTCTTCTCACCGCTGACCGAGGGGCAGGACGCGGCGATCGCCCCGGCCCTCGCCGCGGCTCTGACGATCGTGCCGTCGGACATTCCCCATACGTACGGGGCGGCGACGGTGGGCGACCTGTTCAGCCGCGCCGTTCCCCGCGCGCTCTGGCCGGACAAGCCTCAACCCCCGCGGGAGCGCGTGGTCGACGCCCTGTTCGGCAAGGCGTACGCCCAGGGGACGGCAAACCCCGAGTTCTCCGTGTTGTTTGCGTGGTACCTCGACTGGGGGTGGATCGGGATGGGCGCCATGTTCATCCTGGGGATGGGCGTGCGTCTGTTCGGCGAGTACAGCTTCGCGAATCGCCACAACCGACTCGTGGTGGCGATGTTCGCAGCCGCTTGGCCGATGTTCGTAGCGAGCCTTCGCGACACCCCGGTCGACTCGCTCGTGCGGGCGGCGTTCGTGGTTGGACCGCTGATCTTGGTCGCACTGCTATACCTACCGGCTCGGGCGTCCAGCAGCTCGTTCCGGCGTCAGCCTCGTGCTGGCGTTCCCTCCTCCGCCGCTGAACGATGGGCGATCGACCGATGACGAACAATCAGCAGTCACCGATGGCGAGAACGAGCCCAGACGGTGCGCGAAGCTCGATCTTGGTAGTCCTGCGGCGTCACTGGACGGTTGTCGCAGTGTGCGTGCTGGTCGTGACCGCCGTCTCACTGGTGTACGCGCTTACCCAGCCCAAGACGTACACGGCATCGGCGTCGTTGCTGTTCCGCGATCCCCAACTGGATCAGAAGCTCTTCGGATCGTCGTTCGTGTCCGCTAACACCGATGCCGGTCGCGAAGCGGCGACGAACCTGCGCCTCGCTTCGCTCGAAGTGGTGGCCGGGCGGGTGGCAGCACGGATGCGGCCGGGCACCACCGCCACCGACGTCCAGGACGTCACCGCCGTGGCCGCAGCCGGGCAATCCGACGTCGCGTCGATCACCGCGGAGGATCACGACCCCGGTCGGGCGGCTCGCATCGCGAACCTGCTGGCCGAGGAGTTCGTCGCGTTCCGCAAGCAGGCGGACCAATCCAAGGTGCGGGAGACCCAGGCCCTCGTACGCCGTGAGCTCGATCGCATGTCGCCGACCGAACGGGCGAGCTCGCGGGGCCGTTCGCTCCAGGCTCGCGCCCAGCAGCTGCAGATCCTCGCGTCGCTCCAGACCGGGAACGTCGAGATCGCGGAGCGGGCATCGGTGCCCACCGAGGCGTCGTCGCCGCGTCCCGTGCGCAGTGGCCTGACGGGCATCGTCATCGGGCTCCTGATCGGGCTCGTCGCCGCATACGGCCGAGAGAAGCTCGACCGGCGGTTGCGAGATCAGGACGAGCTGGCCGCGATCTTCGGGCGACCGCTCCTCGCCTCCGTCCGCAAGAGCCGGAGCCTGAGTGAGCCGGGGGCCAGCGACGCCCGCCGGCCGGAGACCGAGCCGTTTCGGATGCTCCGTGCGAGCCTGCGGTACTTCGAGATGGACAAGGAGCTCCGGTGCCTGGTGATCGCCTCGGCTCAGGCCGGGGACGGGAAGAGCCTGATCGCATGGCATCTCGCCGTGGCGAGCGCGCAGGCCGGGAAGCGGACGCTGATCATCGAGGCGGACATGCGTCGTCCCGGGATCGCGCGTCGCCTGCCGGACGTGCTCCCGGGCCCGGGACTGACCGACGTGCTCACCAGGTCAGCGAACCTCGACGATGCGGTCCACACCGTGCCGGTGCTCGACGAGGCTCGGCCGGGCGAGACCCGCTCGCTCGACGTGCTGCTCGCCGGACCCCTTCCCCCGGACCCCGTGGACCTGATCGATTCGGAAGCGATGCGCGGCTTGCTGGCGGAAGCCCGCGCCGGCTACGACCTCGTCATCGTGGACACGCCGCCGTCGACGATCGTCGCCGACGCGATCCCGCTCTTCGCGGAGGCCGATGGGGTGATCGTCGTCGGGTGGGTGAAGAAGACCCTACGGCGCGCGGTCTTCACGCTGCAGAACCAGCTGGCGACGCTCGACGCGCCGGTGCTCGGCGTCGTGGCGAACGCGGTCTCCGCTAGCGGCGGCCAGTACTACGACGCGGCCAAGTACTACGACGCGGACCGGGTGGCCAACGATGCTCAACTTCCTGTTGCCCCGTAGCGTCCGCGGAGACGATTTCGGCCAGCGCGACCAGTCGAGGCCCAGGTCGAATGCTCGCTAGGTCGCTCGTGCAGGTGGCGCTGTTCGTCCTTCCGTGGAAGCTGCGTCGTCTGCTGCTCAACCGGATACCGGGGTACTCGATCGACCCGACCGCGAGAATCGGATTCTCGATCGTCGTCCCCTATCGTACGCTCCGTCTCGGGCCGGGGGCGAAGATCGGGCATCTGAATCTGATGCGCGGGATGGACGCCGTACGGCTTGGTGAGAACGCCGTCATCGCTCATCTCAATTGGATCTACGCGATACCGATGCACTTTCGCCATCTCTCGCACGAGAAGGAGAGGCGAGCAGAGCTGGTGCTCGAGGACGGGGCAGGCGTGACGCGTCGGCATCTGATCGATTGCTCGAACACGGTCAGCTTGGGGCGAAACGCGCTGATCGCGGGATACGGCACCCAGGTGCTGACGCACGCGATCGACTTGGGCGAAGGCAAGCAAGGTAGCCGCCCTGTCTTGATCGGCGAAAGCTCGATGGTAGGCACGAGAGCGGTGATCCTCGGGGGATCGGTCCTGCCTGGGTTCTCGGCGTTGGGCGCCGGTTCGGTATTGAGGTCGGTGTACGAGCGACAGCACCGCATCTACTCCGGCGTGCCCGCCACCGATGTCGCACCGGTGGACCCGTCGTCGGAGTTCTTCCGTCGTAGCAGCGCGTACGTCGACTGAGTTTCTGCAGCAGACCCGACCGTCCGGGAACGTCAGCGACCCGAGACCAGGCTCGCGTACAGCGCCGAGATGTCGCGTCGATACGCCTGGAACGAGAATTCATCCCGAGCTGCGCCGCTTGCCCTCTCACCGAGCGGCTTGCGGACGCCGTCATCCGTGAGCCGCTCGATAGCCGCCGCGAGAGTATCTGCGTCGGGAGTCTCGATCACTACCCCGGCTTTATGGCGTTCCACGATCTCCGCTACCCCGGTGCTTCGCGTTACGACGACGGGCACTCCCGCGCTCATCGCCTCGGCTGCAACCATGCCGAAGCACTCGTAGGTCGATGGCATCGCGAGCAAGTCGATACGTGCGAAGAACGAGTCGCGTTGCGCGGACGCCACGAAGCCGAGGAACGTGACGCGGTCAGCCAGACCCTCGGAGGCGACCAAGGACTGAAGTCGGCGCAGTTCGCTTCGGGGCTGATCACCACCGACCAGGAGCGTCGTCGGGGAGTCCGTCTTGGCCAAGGCGTCGAGCAGAACGTCCAGTCTCTTCTTCGGGTGCAGTCGTCCGAGGAAACCAACGACGGTTCCGCCGCCCCTCGTCGCGCGAGACTGGTCGGGGGCGGCTGCGCGGGGCACGGGGTGGGGAACGACCACGGCCGCGTGCGATGCGAGGCGGCTGTCCCGACGCTCGAGCTCGGACGCCACGACAATGCGTCTGATGCCGCTGAGCAGGAGCCGCTTGACGACGCGCTTTTGCATGGTCCGCAACCTCGACCGCGAGAACTCGATGTCGAACTCGGTCAGCGATTCGTGCGGGGTCATTACGACGGGCGTACGGCTCACCGCGCCAACGAGCACACCGAAAAGCGTTCCGAGTGACCAGACGTAGTGCACGTGAATGATGTCGTGCTTCCAACCGTGCCGCACTATCCAGGCGAGAAATCTCGGGCTGAGACCCCAACGCGACGCTGGCCCCCACGAACTGAGGACACGTGGAAACGCGAGATGGGTGACTCCTGCCTCGGTCAACGCGCTGGGCGTAGCTTCTGAAGCACGTGGTTCGCATGTCGAGACGAGGGTCGTGCGGAGATCGGGCCCCTGTTCGGCAGCTGCAGCGTTCACGGCCGAGTAGGACGGGCCGCCGACCGCCGGCTCGATCGTGGTGATGATCCGAAGAACGTTGATCTTGCGATCCGACGCT
>Ga0265296_1004071_pt1 | contig 12955 bp, 10 predicted proteins | sample MunlanPumphouse1_FD_189073 | JGI IMG/M metagenome (GOLD analysis project Ga0265296, IMG submission 189073) | Groundwater microbial communities from a municipal landfill in Southern Ontario, Canada - Pumphouse #1 | ecosystem: Environmental > Aquatic > Deep subsurface > Groundwater | place... | reverse complement strand
AAAAATCAGGAAACCAAATATTTTGAAAAAGCTGTGGGCGCAGATCGGGATAGCGGTCTGCTAGGGTTATCAGTTCGAAAGATGCACCATAGTGTTTTAGTATCCAGGATGCCGTGATGCCGATAAATGTTAAGACTATCGCGCCTGGTAGTTTTTTGAAACGTTTGTTCCAGGCAAATATAAATATTGTTCCGATAATAAAAATTGCAAAAATGGCCCAATTGAATTCGGAAAAATGCTTGAATGCTAAAAAAACATTTTCAATGACCTTGTCGCTTTTTTCCAGTCCACTTAAGCCGAAAATATTATCCATCTGTCCCAAGGCGATAATCATAGCAACACCGAAAGTAAATCCATGCACAACGCTTTTGGGAATGAATATGATGTAGCGATCAAAGTGAAAATAATATGCCAATAGAATTAGGATGCCGGCCGTAATTGCGACAAAAGGCAGAAATAAAAAACCTTGTGATAAAGAAAAAATAATCAGAATTCCCGACAAAGCACCGGTTGGACCGATAATATTGAAATGGCTGCCGCCAAAAAATGCACCGATCAAACCAGCCCAAAAAGCCGTAATAATGCCTTGTGCCGGAGTGGCTCCGCTGGCAATCGCCAAGGCAATCGAAAGTGGAATGCTTACCAAGGAAACAGTTAGACCGGATTTCCAGTTTGTTTTAAGTAGGGGTAAAATACTTTTCATATGATTTTTTTCTTCAAGCAAAAACGCCTCGTAAGGCGTTTATCGGCTAAAAATAGTCATAAACCTAAAGAGAGGTAATAATTTTATGGTTAATTAATTTTGAATTCTTGTTTATTGATAAATAAATCTTTTGCTATTGTGGTCTAGTTTGAAAAAATTAAAACCGCTCCTCCTTGGTAGTGGAAGCGGAATTATTTTTATTTTATTCCTGTTTAAAATTTTTGTAAAGAGGACAGCTAGAAAGCAATCTTGTCGCTAATGCCGTGTTGGATAGTTTGAACTTGACAGTACTTGAAAAAATGATAAAATAGAAATGTGATTAGCACTCTCACCTTTAAAGTGCTAAAAAATATTATTTAAAATTAAATAAAAATAATCAATAATTAATTTATCCACAGTATATTTCAATCGGCGTAAGCCAAGCGAAAAAAACCGTGGAAACCTAATTGTATGAAGATAAAACCATTGCACGACAAGGTGGTCCTGAAACCTATCACCCGGGAGGAGGTGACAAAATCAGGCATTGTTCTTCCTGATACTGTTGATAAAGAACGTCCTGAACAGGGAGAAGTCATGGCTGTAGGCGAGGGCAAGTTTATGGAAAACGGCCAAAGAGCTCCGATGGGAGTCAAAATCGGCGATATCGTTGTATTTAAAAAATATTCTCCGGACGAAGTCAAAATTGATGATGTCGAATATCTGGTCATCTCAGAAACTGACATTATGGCGGTTATTAATTAATTTTTTAAATAATATATCCTAAATTAATATTCGTTTGAAATTGGATATTGGAAATTAGGATTTTAAAAAATATGTCTAAACAAATCATATTTAACGAAGAAGCGCGGAAGCGCTTGAAAGATGGCGTTGACAAATTGGCTAATGCCGTAAAAGTTACTCTTGGACCAAAGGGTAGGAATGTCGTGATTGATAAGGGCTATGGCGGACCGACTATCACAAAGGACGGCGTATCTGTTGCTAAGGAAATAGAGCTGGAAGATAAATTTGAGAATATCGGCGCCGAGATGGTAAAAGAAGTTGCATCGAAGACCAATGACGCGGCCGGCGACGGCACGACTACGGCGACTATTTTGGCGCAAGCTATGATTGCCGAGGGTATCAAGCTGGTTTCTTCCGGTGTTGATCCGATTTCGATCAGGAACGATATGGAAAAGAAAGTCCAAGAAATCATTGAAAGATTGAAGAAGATGAGTAAGCCGGTTACTACCAAAGAAGATTGGGCTAAAGTCGCTTCGATTTCAGCGAATGACAAAGAGATCGGCAATATCATTGCCGAGGCAATGGAATCGGTTGGAAAAGACGGCGTAATCACAATCGAAGAAGGCCAGTCTTTCGGCGTAGAAAAGGAAGTGGTCGAAGGCATGCAATTCGACAAGGGTTATGTTTCTCCGTATATGATTACCAATTCCGAATCAATGAAAGCGGAATTCAACGATCCGTATATCTTGATTACCGATAAAAAAGTCGCGTCTATCCAGGATATCTTGCCTTTGTTAGAGAAGGTGGCGCAATCAGGCAAAAAGGATTTAGTGATAATTGCCGAAGAGATCGAGGGCGAAGCTTTGACAACTTTTGTTATCAATAAATTGCGCGGCACATTCAATGTTCTTGGCATCAAAGCGCCCGGATTCGGTGATCGCAGAAAAGCGATGCTGGAGGACATTGCCGTTATTACCGGCGGACGTTTGATTTCCGAGGAGGTCGGTTTGAAATTGGAAAATGCGGATATCGATGACCTCGGCCATGCGCGCAAAGTCGTATCATCCAAGGATAATACAACGATCGTTGACGGTCGTGGCGATGAAAAGAAGATCAAAGAGCGCGTCGAAGCGATCCGAAAAGAGATCAAAAATACTGATAGCGATTTTGACAAGGAAAAATTACAAGAACGTTTGGCAAAATTATCCGGCGGAGTTGCCGTTATCAAAGTCGGTGCCGCAACTGAGGCTGAAATGAAAGAAAAGAAAGACCGCATCGAAGACGCTTTGAACGCAACCCGCGCCGCAGTCGAAGAAGGTGTCGTGCCTGGCGGCGGCTTGGCTTTAGCGCAGGCCGGAAAAGCATTTGAAGAGCTCACAGGAAAGAAAGAGGATCTAGCCGGAGCGCGTATTGTTGATATGGCGATTTTGGAGCCGATCAAGCAGATCGCGATCAATGCCGGCAAGGACGGTTCTTTGATTCTCTACAATATTATCCGCGAAAACAAGAATGGCAATTCCAATATCGGCTATAACGCGGCTACGAATAAATTCGAGGATATGATTGAGGCCGGCATTATTGATCCGACCAAGGTCGTGCGCAGTGCCTTGGAGAACGCGGCTAGCGCGGCAATTATGTTTTTGACTACCGAGGCGGTTATTACCGATAAGCCGGAAAATAAAGAGCATAATCATGGCGGCGGAATGCCGGGCGGTATGGGCGGCGGAATGCCGGGGATGATGGGGATGTAATGTAATTTATGATTTTAGATTTTCGATTTAGAATGTAAATTTGGTATATCGAATTAAAAAAGTCCAAAGATTATTCTTTGGGCTTTTTTGTTTTGTTTGCAAATTTTTAAATTATGCTATATAATATACATTATATTATACTCAATTGCTTTATCAATTCCGTATAATGCTCCGACTCGTCCTCCGTAATTTTAATGAAGGAGGAAGCTTAACTAAATTATTTGCTATTATTATGTTATTATTTAGATATAATAAAAATGTAGAATCGGAATTAATAAAGCGAAGGAGTATAAAATAATAAATAATTATGGAAAATAGTAAAAATCCGGTTTACATCAATATTACTGCAATCGGGGTGGTAAAAATCATTTTGATTTTTATTGTTTTTTATTTTCTTTTCTTGATCAGAGAAATTTTGGCCGTGCTTTTTGTCTCTTTGATTTTTGCCAGCGCGGTTGATCCTTGGGTTGATTGGTTGCAAAAGCGCAAAGTTCCTCGCGGAATCAGTATTATGTTGATATATCTAACAGGACTTTCGGCTGTCGTGTCAGTTATTTATCTCATAATTCCGCCGATTATAATGCAGGTAAATGATTTGATTGCTAATTTTCCTTCCATATTCGAAAAGGTTTTAAGCGGATTTGAATACTTGAGAACATATTCCATGGAGCATGGCATACTGGATAGTGTTCGAGAAAATTTTGGTTCAATCGGTTCAAACATGCAAAAAGCGGCCGGTGGAGTTTTTTCGACTGTTTCCGGAATATTTGGAGGAATCGTGTCGTTTTTCCTTATTTTAGTAATGACTTTTTATATGGTTGTCGAGGAGAACGCTTTGAAGAAAATCGTTTGGTCGATAGCACCGGAAAAGCACCAAATCTATATCATGCAATTAGTCAACCGCATGCAGAAAAAAGTCGGCTTGTGGTTAAGAGGACAGTTGATACTTTCATTGATAATTTTTGCGCTTACTTATGCCGGCCTTTTGATTTTGGGCGTTGATTATGCTTTGGTCCTGGCCTTGATTGCCGGAATGACGGAATTTGTTCCATATTTGGGCCCAATTTTAGCTTCGATTCCCGCTATATTTTTGGCTTTTACCCAAGAACCGATATTGGCGGTTTTTGTCGGGGTTCTTTATTATATTATTCAATTGATGGAAAATCATATTATTGTTCCGAAACTGATGCAAAAAGTAGTCGGTCTGAACCCAATAGTGAGCATTGCCGTTTTATTGATTGGTTTTAAAGTAGCCGGCGTATTGGGCGCGATACTTTCGATTCCAGTGGCAACGGCAGTGAGCGTATTTATTAGGGATGTTTTTGAAAATAAGGCAAATTCCCACTCTAACGGAACCAATGATTTATAGAAAATAAAAAAAACACGAAAATTTAATTTTCGTGTTTTTTTATGTGATAAATCCCTTGCGGGATTTATTCGTTTGTGCCTCGGGAGAGAATCGAAGGGCCAAGGCCCACGCCCTCAAATATTCTTGTTTTATCAAATTTTTTATCAGTTTTGTTATCAATATAATCAGTATTGGCATCTTTTATCAGTTAAGATTTCTCAACTTTCCCGAGGCACAAACAAAAAAATCCCTTGCGGGATTTATTCGTTTGTGCCTCGGGAGAGAATCGAACTCTCATGAGATTACTCCCACACGATTTTGAGTCGTGCGCGTCTACCAGTTCCGCCACCAAGGCTAAATAGAGCTACATTAAAATACCCACGTATTCCAGTGGTAATATTAGGATTATATATTATGTAGAAAAAATTGTCAAAGGGTGGTTTTTGATATATAATGGTATTATTAAGAATTAGAATTTTTAAAGATGGGCAAAGTAATTTCAGTCGTAAATCAAAAAGGCGGGGTCGGTAAAACAACAACAGCCGTAAATCTTGGTGCATACTTGGCTCATTTGGGTCGTGAGGTCTTGCTTGTGGATATCGATCCGCAGGCCAATGCCACTTCCGGCTTGGGCATTGAGCACAAAAGCCTGCCTTATGGCGTTTACGAATCAATAATCGGACAAAAACCTTTGTTTAGCGTGATTAAGCATACTTTGCAGGATAAATTGAAAATTGCTCCTTCAACCTTGTCTTTGGCTGGTGCTGGCATCGAATTGGTAAATATGCCTGACAGGGAATTTCGTCTAAGCCAGATAATCAACGAAATCAAAGGAGAATATGACTATATTATTATTGATGGCCCACCCTCACTGGGTCTTTTGACAGTGAATAGCCTGGTGGCGGCCGACGAAGTCTTGATTCCGATCCAAAGCGAATACTATGCCCTGGAGGGCTTGAGCCAGCTTTTGGAAACGATTGCTTTGGTGCAGGGCAATTTGAAGCCGCAATTAGGTGTGATGGGGGCGATAATTACGATGTTTGATCGTCGCAATAAATTATCCGGATCGGTTATGAACGAGCTGTATAAATATTTTCCAAACCGCGTTTTTCGTTCGGTTATTCCCCGAAGCGTCCGTTTGGCCGAAGCGCCTAGCTACGGCCGTTCGATTTTGCATTACGACCCAAAATCAAAAGGCGGTAAAGCATATGAGCGATTGGCGCGGGAAGTCATTAACCTGGAGGGAAATTAGAAATAATTAAATAAAAAATATGGCATCGAAGAAAGAAATGAAAAAAAAGAAAAATAAAAAGAAAAGCACTAAGTATATTTTTGTCGTGGGCGGCGTGATGTCGGGCGTGGGCAAGGGCGTGACAACGGCTTCAATCGGCCGTATTTTATTATCAATGGGATATGACGTAAGCGCGATCAAGATTGATCCATATATCAATGTTGATGCCGGCACTATGAATCCGATCGAGCATGGCGAAGTGTTTGTTACCGAAGACGGTGATGAAACCGATCAGGATATCGGCAATTACGAAAGATTTTTGAACCGCAATATTTATCGCGAAAATTATATGACGACCGGCCGCGTTTATCAGTCCGTGATCGAGAAGGAAAGAAATCTTTTTTATCAGGGAAAATGTGTAGAGGTTGTTCCGCATATTCCGATGGAAATCCGCGATCGGATCAAAAAAGCCGTTGCCAAAGCGCAATGCGATATCATGATCATCGAGATCGGCGGCACGATCGGCGAATACCAGAATCTATTATTTTTGGAAGCGGCGCGTATGATGAAGTTGTATAATCCGAAAGACGTCTTGTTTGTGATGGTGAGTTATCTGCCGATACCGGAAAAAGTCGGCGAGATGAAAACCAAGCCGACTCAATACGCGATTCGCAGCTTGAATAGCGCCGGCATCCAGCCGGATTTCATCATTGGCCGCGCGCGCGTAGCAATGGATGACGCCCGCCGCAAAAAAATCGCGATCAATTGCAATATTTCCAAAGACGATGTCATATCAGCGCCGGATATCGATTCGATCTATGATGTTCCGATCAATTTTGAGAAAGACAAGCTGGGTGAGCGGATTTTGCAGAAATTCGGTCTGAAGCGGAAAAAGCGCGATATGGAAGAGTGGCTCAGGCTTGTTAATGGCATCAAGACTAGCAAGAAAGAAGTTAATATCGGCATTGTCGGCAAATATTTTACCAGCGGTGATTTTTGCCTTTCCGATTCTTATATATCCGTCATTGAGGCGATTAAGCACGCCGGTGTCGCCAACAAATGCAAACCGGCCTTGCATTGGATCAATACCGACGAGATCGAAAAGAACGGTGCCGATCAGCTTGAAAAATACGATGGCATAATCATTCCTCAGGGCTGGGGTGCGCGCGGAAGCGAGGGCAAGATCGCGGCGATCCGTTATTGCCGTGAAAATAAAAAACCGTATTTCGGCTTGTGTTATGGCATGCAGATGGCAGTGATTGAATTTGCGCGCAATGTTTTGAATTTGAAAGATGCGAATAGTGAAGAAGCGAATCCGAAAACGCCGCATCCCGTGATCCATATTATGCCGGAGCAGAAAGCGCTTTTGGCCAAAAAACAATACGGGGGAACTATCCGTTTGGGCGGCTGGCCTTGCAAGATCGAGGGCAATACCCGTTTTGCCAAGGCTTATGCCAAGAAATTCGGGGCGGAAAAAATCATTTCTGAAAGGCATCGTCATCGCTACGAATTTAATAACGCCTATCGCGAACAGTTAGAAAATGCCGGTCTTAAAATTGTTGGCACTTCTCCGGACGGAAAAATCGTAGAAGCGATCGAGATCACTGATCATCCGTTTTTTATCGGAACGCAATTCCATCCCGAATATATTTCGCGGCCGTTGGATCCGCATCCTTTATTCGTTGAGTTTATCAAGGTCTGTTTGGGCGGAAAAAAATAGCATAGCGCAACAAAAAAAACAGGAATTTGATTCCTGTTTTTTTGTTGCTATAAGATGTTATTTGCTCAAAGCCATAACATTTACGATCTTGGCTTCCTTGAGGTGGCTGTTGAACTTTTTTAATTTTTTAGTTGTAAATTTGACTGATCCGGTGATCGTTGAGAACAAAGTGTCGTCTTTGCCTTTTTGAACATTGAGTCCGGGGTGGTATTTTGTGCCTCTTTGACGAATAATAATGGAACCCGGCTTGGCGGCTTGGCCGTCTGATAATTTAACACCCAAGCGTTTGCTTTTTGAGTCTTTTAAGTTTGTGGCGGAACCGCCTGATAACTTATGTGCCATATATTTTTAGCATGAATCTTGAATGAATAATCTTGAATCACGAAAAATTAATTAAGTTAAACAAAAAATCCCTTTAGAAACTAAGGATTTTACTGATATAAATATAACAAAGGCTTTTGTTTGTGTCAATATTGACAAAATTAAAAAAATATGTTTTTAATATTTTTTTTGTATTTTAAAGTATAAATGTGTTATAATAATAGAATAAAAATAGGGGATAACTTTGAATATATTTATGTTTACAAATAATTTTGCTTTATATGGAGTCAAAGTATTTGCTGGAATCGGGCAGGGAATTTTGTATTTTCCTTTGTGGTGGTACACGCGAGGTTTGTTAAACGCAGTAAGTGCGCAGATAAAATTTATCAAAGACTGCCAAAAATCTTTGGCATTATTTGTCTGGATCCGCAATATTTTTACGCCTATGTATGGACAAAGGGATTGGCAAGGAGTGTTGATTAGCATCTTTATGCGCATTGTTCAGATCTTTTTTCGAAGCATAATAATGATAATCTGCATCCTGATCGCGATTTCTTTGCTTTTGGTTTGGGTCTTTTTGCCTATTCTCGCTTTATATCAGGTATTTTTTCAATTATATTAATGTCGTATTATTAATTGCTAAATGGAAAGTTCGCAAAATCAATCATATATCATTTGTCCGGTTTGTGCCGGTCGAGGGAAGAACAATTTCGGGTTGGCTTGTGCTAATTGCGGAGGAGCAGGTGTTGGCGCTTTTTATGACGGCCGTTTTTTTTATTGGGGCCCGAAACTTGGCCGTGCCATGATCGAGCTCGGACATTTCCGCAAAAAGATTAACGCCGCAATTAACGGAGTGGTTTTTTTATTCGGTTTTATCGGTTTCTTGTGTTTTGCCTTTTGGATCTATTCAGTTTCTCCGGAAGCGGGAGATATTAGCGTCTACGCTTTTTGGCGGATCAAACATCCTTTGCTTTTGTTTTTTTGGTTTAGCTTGTTTGCCGATTTTTTTGTGTTTTATCGGATCAGCGAAGATGAGCGCGGACAACACAAGATAAGGCCTGCGAGCCATGAAGAGCGGAAGCAAAAATTCGATTTGCCGAATAATTGGGAAGAACTAAAGAGATTTCAACTGAGAAACAAGATAGACGTTTCCGGAGGTTTTACGCCGGTAGCATTCGAGATTGTCGAACAGGCATACAATTTGGCCTCTGATTTGGGACACGAATATGTCACGCCTTTGCATATCTTTTTCGCTTGTTTGGCGGACAAGGAGGTGTCCGCGATTTTATCGCGTTTGAATATTCCCTGCGAAGCGTTCTTGGAAAAACTGAAAGTTCAGATTGTCAAGATTCCGCAGAAAAAAAAGCGGACGCATATTTCCAAGACCGTGCAGGAAGTACTGATCGGAGCATATTTGAGTGCTTATGCGCTTGGTCAAAAAAAAGTCAGCGCAAAGAATATTTTGATTCCTTGCTTGGAGCATAACCACATCATCAGGGAACTGCTCTTGGAATACGAGACGGATAGAGACAAGATATTTAACGTTATATTGTGGTTCATCATTAACGAAAAGCAGATCGAAAGCTATCGCCGTTATCGCCGCATGGCTCGTTTCAAGCCGGGGACGAATATGGACAGGGCTTATACTTCGGTGGCTACGCCAATCTTGAATCAGATCGGTTATGATCTTACTTTGGACGCCAAATGGGGGCGACTTGAGTATTGTGTTGCGCGCGACAAGGAGATCGAAGAAGTTTGGCAGAGTTTTCAAAGCGGGGCTTGTGGCGTAATCTTATGCGGCCCTTCCGGTGTCGGCAAGAGAACGGTCGCCGGCGGCATCGCCCAATTGATGGTCGAAGAGAATGTGCCGGCTTTTTTGCAGGATAAGCGGCTGGTCGAAGTTGATACCGCCCGCTTGATCGGCGGCGCCGATGCTGGTCAGGCGCAGGGGAGGCTTTTGGCCGTGATTGATGAGGTAGTCCGCGCCGGAAATATCGTCCTTTATATCAGTAATATTGAAAGCCTAATGGGAATCACTAGCGGAGCCGAAGAGAGCCTTGATCTTTCTCAAGTTTTGTCCGGCGCTTTAGAGCGGAGAAGCTTTTATTGCATCGCATCCGCGCTGGATACGAGCTATGTCAAATATCTTGAAAATAGCGCATTGGGAAACGTGATGCCGAAAGTCGATATCAAGAAACCGGAAGGTAATAAGGCGATTCAAATTATCGAAAGCAAGATCGGCGCTTTTGAAGGTAAATACAAAATATATTTTTCTTATAATGCGATAGAGGAGGCGGTTCTTATGTCTGAAAAATATATCCATGACAAGTATTTGCCTGAAAAAGCGATTAATATTTTGGAGCAAGTTGCGGTTCGTGTTGGAGCGGAACGCGGTGAGCGCGCTTTGATCGGCAAAGAAGACGTCGCCCGCGCGATTAGTGCGATCACCAATATTCCGATTACAAAAATCAGTGAAGATGAGGGGAAAAAACTTTTGAATTTGGAAGCGGAAATGCATAAGCGCATGATCGCCCAGGAAGAGGCAGTCAAGCTTGTTTCGGCCAGCTTGAGGCGCGCACGCACTGAACTGCGCGAGAGCAATAGGCCGATAGCGAACTTTTTGTTTTTGGGGCCGACAGGCGTGGGTAAGACCGAGTTGGCCAAAACAATTTCCGAAGTGTATTTCGGGCGTGAAGAATATATGATTCGTATCGATATGAGTGAATATCAGCACCCGGATAGCATTGCCAAGATGATCGGCGATTCTGATGGCGGACGCGGCTATCTTACCGAGCAAGTAAGAAAATCGCCTTTTTCGCTGGTGCTTTTGGATGAAATTGAAAAAGCGCATCCGGATATCTTGAATATTTTTCTTCAGGTGATGGACGACGGCCGCCTTACTGACGGTCAAGGGCGGACGATCGATTTTACCAATACGATCATAATTGCGACTTCGAATGTCGGTGCTGTTTATATTCAGGATGAAATATTAAAAGGGACTGACGTTTCTATTATTAAACAGGTATTGATTAACGAGCATTTAAAATCGATTATGCGTCCCGAATTGATTAACCGTTTTGACGGCATTGTCGTGTTTGAACCTTTGAGCTTGGAGAATGTGGTTGATATTGCGCGAATAATGCTGGGAAAAATCGCAAATCTTTTACATGCCAAGGGCATTGGCATGCATATCGAAGAAGGCGGAATCAGGATTTTGGCTAAGGCTGGGTTTGACCCCAAATTCGGCGCCCGCCCCTTGCGTCGCCTTTTGCAGGAGCGGATCGAAGATGAGATTGCGAACAAGATCTTGTCCGGCGAATTGAAAAGAAGAGATACTGTAATAATCGGCGAATCAGCGAAAATCGCGATTGAAAAAGGAATCCCGATTTAATTATGCAATATGCTTATATTTTACCTTATAATTTTTACCAGCTCTTTTGCGCTATCGCTTTTGTCCGCTATTGCGATAAAGCGTATTGCTCTGCGTCTGCAGATTGTCGATCAGCCGGATAAAGAAAGGAGATTTCACGCCAAGAGCACGCCGCTTTTGGGCGGCACCGCGATTTTTTTCGCTTTTTTTGTTATGCTGTATATTTTTCAGGCGCGTATATTGGCTGGCGATTTGAAATCAAGCCATTGGCTGGGATTTTTTTTGGGCGGAGTCTGCCTTATGATCGGCGGCTACCTGGATGATAAGCATCGTTTGCGTCCCGGGTTTCAGTTGTTCTTTCCGCTTTTGGCCGCGTTGCTTGCGCTCGCGGGCGGGATCGGCATCGAGAAAATTACTAATCCTCTGGGAGGGTTTTTGTATTTAGAAGCTTTTAGGATACCTCTTTTTAGCCTTGGCGGCATTATGCATTATTTCGTGCTTGTATCCGATCTCATTGTTTTTGCCTGGTTGATGGGGATGATGTACACAACCAAGCTGTTAGACGGTGTTGACGGATTGGTAAGCGGACTTTCCGGCATCGGTGCTTTGATAATTTTTTTGTTCACGCAGAGCGAGCGCTATTTTCAGCCGGATATCGGTCTAGCGGCTCTGATCCTTGCCGGAGCTTGTTTCGGTTTTCTGTTTTTGAATTGGCATCCGGCCAAGATATTTTTGGGTGAAGGCGGTTCGCTTTTTTTGGGTTATGCCTTGGGCGTTTTGGCGGTGATCTCGGGTGGGAAGATCGCGATTGCGCTTTTGGTGATGGCGATTCCGATTATGGATCTTTTTTGGACAATTATCCGCCGTTTGCGCGAAGGGAAAAATCCTTTCCGGGTTTCCGACCGCAAGCATTTGCATTTCCGTTTGCAAGCCGTTGGCTTAAGTCCTCGTCAGACTGTCTTATTCTATTATTCATTGGCCGTGTTCTTCGGTTTGGGCGCCTTATTTCTACAAAGCCGGGGCAAAATGCTTGCTTTGGCGGTTTTGATCGCCATTATGCTGGGAATCATTATAATATTTAATCGCAACGACAAGAAATTGCCGTTGTAAATTTATGAAAAGAAATTTTAAATTATTAATGCTGATATCATGGAGCGTATTGATTCTTGTTTTGATCGCTTGGCCTACTCCGGAATATAACGGCACGGAATTTACTTGGTATGACAAAGCGGTGCATGCCGTTTTGTTCGGGGTTTTTTCTTTTTTGGCATTTCGCGCATTACATTATCAAAAAATCAGGTTTTTCCGATCCGCTTTTGTTGCTTTTTTGTCCGGTATTGCGTATTCCGCTGTTTGTGAATTCATTCAAAGATTTGTACCGGGACGGACTGTTTCGGAATATGATTTTTTTGCCGGCGCGCTGGGTTCGCTTGTTGCGGTTTTAATACTGTATATTTATGAAAAAAATAAATAAAAAACCGAAATTGCTTCTGCATATTTGTTGTGCCGGTTGCGGAGCTTATGTTGCCAGCGCGCTTAAGGAAGAATATGACCTTGCTTTATACTTTTTTAATCCGAATATTTTTCCCGAAAACGAATACGCGATCCGCCTGAAAGAGGTGAAAAGGGTTGCCGTGAAGTTCGGTTTGGAGTATTTTTTTGGCAGTTATGACCACGGACAATGGCTCGGGGAGATAGTTGGTTATGAAAAAGAACCGGAAAGGGGAGCGCGTTGTCGCATCTGCTATCGCCAGCGTTTGACTGATACGGCATCTTTGGCGCGTGAAAAAG
>Ga0265296_1004070_pt1 | contig 12955 bp, 13 predicted proteins | sample MunlanPumphouse1_FD_189073 | JGI IMG/M metagenome (GOLD analysis project Ga0265296, IMG submission 189073) | Groundwater microbial communities from a municipal landfill in Southern Ontario, Canada - Pumphouse #1 | ecosystem: Environmental > Aquatic > Deep subsurface > Groundwater | place... | reverse complement strand
CAGGTCCGACAGGTGGACCATGCCGTCGATATCGTTGTCCAGGCCGACGAACAGGCCGAACTCGGTGGCGTTCTTGACTTCGCCCTCGACGGTCGAACCGATCGGGTGAGCCTCGACGAAGGCTTCCCACGGGTTGTTCTGAGCCTGCTTCAGGCCCAGCGAGATGCGGCGCTTGGCGCTGTCGACGTCCAGGACGATGACTTCCACTTCCTGAGAGGTGGAGACGATCTTGCCCGGGTGGACGTTCTTCTTGGTCCAGGACATTTCCGAAACGTGGACCAGGCCTTCGACGCCGGCTTCCAGCTCAACGAACGCACCGTAGTCGGTGATGTTCGTGATGCGGCCGGTGTACTTGGCGTTGACCGGGTACTTGGCTTCGACGCCGTCCCACGGGTCCGACTGCAGCTGCTTCATGCCGAGCGAGATGCGCTGGGTGTCCGGGTTGATCTTGACGATCTGGACCTTGACGGTGTCGCCGACGGCCAGGACCTGCGACGGATGCGAGACGCGCTTCCACGACATGTCGGTGACGTGCAGCAGGCCGTCGATGCCGCCCAGGTCGACGAACGCACCGTAGTCGGTGATGTTCTTGACGACGCCTTCGCGGACTTCACCCTCTTGCAGCTGGCCGACCAGCTCCGTGCGCTGTTCGGCGCGGGCTTCTTCCAGGATGGCGCGACGCGAGACGACGATGTTGCCGCGCGGACGGTCCATTTTCAGGATGGCGAAGGGCTGTTCCTTGCCCATCAGCGGGCCGACGTCGCGCACCGGGCGGATGTCGACTTGCGAGCCGGGCAGGAAGGCCGAGGCGCCGCCCAGGTCGACGGTGAAGCCGCCCTTGACGCGACCGACGATGGCGCCGTTGACCGGCTGACCTTCGGCGAAGACGACTTCCAGACGGGTCCAGGCTTCTTCGCGGCGGGCCTTGTCGCGGCTGATGACCGCTTCACCCAGGGCGTTCTCGACGCGTTCCAGATAGACTTCGACGTTGTCGCCGACCTTCGGGATGACGGCGCCTTCGCCGATGCCGAATTCGCGGGCCGGGATACGACCTTCGGTCTTCAGACCGACGTCGATGATCAGGATGTCTTTTTCGATGCCGACGACGCGGCCGTGAACAACCTGGCCTTCGCCGAGGTCGCGACCCTGAAGGGTTTCGTCGAGCAGCGCAGCGAAATCGTCACGCGAGGGATTGTGGGTGTCGGTCATATAGCTCTGGGGTTATGGCGCGCGACCGAATGGCCCCGCACGGGTGGAAAGTCAGGAAAAGGAAAAATCAGGTCGTCAGGACGCGAGGCCGGCGCAAGGGGCGCAAACAAAGAAAGCCAGAACGTCCGCAGCAGCCGAGGTCAGGAGCGTTGGATTTGTCCTGCAGGGTCTCTATGCCTTCCCTACCGCATCGCTGCTTGAGGGAATTCTAGACCCCGGCCCGGACTCGCGCCGCCTCGACGATACGGCGGGCCGCATCGAAGGCCGCTTCTATACCCAGATCGGTCGTGTCCAGCAAGACCGCGTCGTCGGCCTGGACCATGGGCGCGGAATCCCGACCGGAATCGCGCTCGTCGCGACGGCGGATGTCCTCCAGCATGTCGGCGAAGGCGATGTCCTGGCCGCGCGCCGTCAGCTGCTTCCAGCGCCGCTCAGCGCGGACCTCGGGCGTGGCGGTGACATAGAGCTTGGCTGCGGCTTCCGGGGCGATCACCGTGCCGATGTCGCGCCCGTCCAGAACGGCGCCGCCCGGCTGGCGGGCGAAGTCCTGTTGCAGCTTCAGCAGGGCCGCGCGCACGCCCGGATGACTGGCGACCCGGCTGGCCGCCTCGCCAGCGTCGCGCTCGGTCAGGCGCGGATTGTCCGACAGGCCGCCAAGATCCAGCGAGCGGGCCGCCGCTTCGGCCGCCTCGGCGTCGCCCAGGTCCTGCCCCGCGTCCAGCACCGCCAGACCGACGGCGCGATACAGCAGGCCGGTGTCCAGATGCGGCAGGCCGTAATGGGCCGCTAGACGCGCGGCGATGGTGCCCTTGCCCGAGGCGGCGGGGCCGTCGACGGCGATGACGAGCGCTTGGGTCAGGAGTTTGTCTTTCTTGTCACGTCACGAAGGGCGATCAGCAGGCAGAAGACCGCGAAGCCGCCCCCGACCAGAACCGAGACCCCGTAGAAGCCGCTCAGGCCCCAGAAGACAAGCGGCTTGTCACTGAGGGCGACGTCCGGCCCCTTGCCGTGCAGCAGGATTCCCACCTGCCAGCTGCGCCACAGGAAGCGCGCGCCCTCAAAGCTGCACCAGCCCATGAAGCCGGCGGCGAGGACGAACTGAAGCCAGGACCAGAGCCCGGACTTCTTTCGCGCCTCAGCCACGGCCGTCGCCGATGTCCGCGCCCAGCCCGTTCATCAGCGCGACGAAGCCGGGGAAGCTGGTGGCGATCATTTCCGGGTCCAGCACCGAGACCGGCGCTTCGGCGGCCAGGCCGAGGATCAGGTGGCTCATGGCGATGCGGTGATCGTGGGCGGTGGCGACGGTCGCGCCGCCCTTCACCTGACCACCAGTGACGATGAAGCCCTCGGCCTCCTCCTCCACCGCGACGCCGCAGGCGGTCAGGCCGGCGACCATCAGGGCGATGCGGTCGCTTTCCTTGACCCGCATCTCGCCGATGCCGCGCATGACGGTGCGGCCCTCGGCATAGGCGGCGACCGCCGACAGGATCGGGTATTCGTCGATCATCGAGGCGGCGCGGTCTTCCGGCACCACCACGCCCTTGAGCGCCGAATAGCGGGCCGTGATGTCGCCCACGTCCTCGCCGCCGCTGATGCGGCGATTGGAGATGGTCAGGTCGGCGCCCATCTCGATCCAGGTGTCGAACAGGCCGGTGCGTAGCGGGTTTAGCATGACGCTCTCGACCGTGACTTCCGAACCCGGAACGATCAGGGCCGCCGCCAGGGGGAAGGCCGCCGACGACGGATCGCCCGGCACGGCCACGGCGGTTCCGGTCAGTTTCTGCCCGCCCTTGAGGCGAATGCGCCAGCCCTCGCCCTCCTCGGTCACGTCCACCGTCGCCCCGAAGGCGCGCAGCATCCGCTCGGTGTGGTCGCGGCTCTTTTCCGGCTCGACCACGACGGTCTCGCCGGTCGCGTTCAGCCCGGCCAGCAGTATGGCCGACTTGATCTGGGCCGAGGCCACCGTCTGCACATAGTCTATGCCCTTCAGACTCCCGCCGTGCAGGGTCAGAGGCACCCGGTCCTCGGCGCCGTTCCAGTCGAACCGCGCGCCCATGTCGGCCAGGGGCCCGGTGACGCGCTTCATCGGCCGCTTTCTCAGCGAGGCGTCGCCGTCGAAGGTCGCGCTCAGATCATAGCCGGCGGCGGCCCCCATCAGCAGGCGCACGCCGGTCCCCGCGTTGCCGCAGTCGATCACGACGCCGGGGCTGCCAAAGCCGCCGTTGCCCGTCACCCGCCAGCGGCCCTCGCCCAGCTGTTCGACGGTCGCGCCAAAGGCCTCGACCGCCCGCGCCGTGGCCAGGATGTCGTCGCCTTCCAGCAGGCCCTCGATCTCGGTCACGCCTTCGGCCATGCCGCCGAAGATGAGCGAGCGGTGCGACATGGATTTGTCGCCCGGCGCGCGAATGGCGCCCTGTAAAGAAACGGAAACGGGACGCGCAGTCAGGGTCGAAGGGGCAGTCACCTGGCCAAAAACTCCGATTGTTCAGGAAACGCCGCGCTGGCGCGGAGAAGAAGGCTTTTGACAGCGGCCCCCTTGGGTGGCAAGGGAGCCGGCCTAATTCCGAAATTCAACTCCTGCCGAAGGTAATCCCGTGGCCAAACCCGAACTGGGCCAAAAGCAGGTCTGCCCGAACTGCCAGGCCAAATTCTACGACCTGAACCGCCGTCCGGCGCACTGCCCCAAGTGCGACGCCGAGTTCGATCCGCTTGAGGAAGCTCTGCGCAACCGCCGCGTTCGCGGCCGCACCGGCCCCGGCTTCGCCGCGGACGACGAGGCCGAGGATCAAGTGGTCGACAAGGCCAAGGACGCCGATGACGAGGACGAGGAGAGCGAACCCTCGACCCCCGAAATCGACGAGGAAGGCCACGAGCCGATCCTGACCCCCGACGACGACGACGACGCTGAGCCCAGCGCCGACGAAGCCGGCATGGGCGCCGCTGACGGCGACGACGAAGACGCCCTGGCCGACGACGATGACGACTCGGTGCCCTTCATCGAGGACGAAGACGACGACAGCCTCGACGACGACATCGTCAAGCCGTCGCGCGACGACGACTAGAGCGAAATCGGTCTGGGCGCTGCGCGTCCAGACCCAGATCTTTCGCTCCAGCATAATGCAGCGAGCCTGATTCACGGCATCGGAGGAAGCGCGCCGCGCTTCCTCCTCAACCGATCAGGCTCGACGACCAACGGTCGGAAAAATAAGCGGAAAAAAAGTTGTCAGAGCGGCTTGATCTCTCAAAAGGCCTGACATAGTTTCCGCCCCTCGCTGGGGACCACAATCTCCGGCGAGGCCGACCGAAAGGTTCGGGGCTTTAGCTCAGTTGGTAGAGCGCTTGCATGGCATGCAAGAGGTCAGCGGTTCGACTCCGCTAAGCTCCACCATCGAAGGCCTCGCGGACATCCCGCGGGGCCTTCGTCCATTCTACCCCGGTCCGCCGGAACATACCCAGGCCGCAAGGCGCGGGGCTTTAGCTCAGTTGGTAGAGCGCTTGCATGGCATGCAAGAGGTCAGCGGTTCGACTCCGCTAAGCTCCACCATCAAAGGCCTCGCGGAAATCCCGCGGGGCCTTTGTCCTATCTGGCCTCCGGTGACGCCGCATTAACCGACGCCCCTCTAGTGCCGGCGTCAGTATGCGTTTCCAGACCTTCGCCGCCGCCCTTGTCCTGATCATGCTGCTGGCCGTCTGGCTGAACGGCGGCGCGTCCGAAGACCGACTGGCCCCCGCTCCTGCGACCGCCGAGGCAGACCTGCAGTGCCGGGTCGCCTATGTCCACGACGGCGACAGCCTGAGATGCCAGGACGGCGCCCGCATCCGCCTGCACGCGGTCGCGGCGCGCGAGAAGGACGAGACCTGCTCGCCCGGCCACCCCTGTCCCGCCGCCTCGGCCGTTTCGGCCACCCGGATGCTGAAGCGCCTGACCGAGGGCCGGGACCTGGCCTGCCGCACCACCGGCCGCAGCTACGACCGCGTCACCGCCATCTGCTGGACGCCGGAGGGGACAGAGGTGAACTGCGCCATGATCCGCAGCGGCACGACCGTCATCTGGCCCCGCTACAACCGCGAGACGCCGATCTGCGCCTGAGGCCGCCGAGGGCCGAGCGGCGCCGGACTGCCCTTTTTCGAGGATAGGGCGTATGGAAGCCGCCATATTTCCATTCAGAGGCACTGTCGCCCGTGAGCTCATCGCAATCCCCGGCCCCGCTGGCCGCCTCCTCCGCCGAGGACAAGACCAAGACCCGCGCCATCGTCCCCGTGTCGATGCAGGGCTATGACGCCGACTTCCAGGCCTTCTCCGACGCCCTGGGCGCCTCGTTCGCCCGCTACGGCTTCGCCGTGATCGCCGACCACGGTCTGGACCAGGCGACCATCGACGCCGCCCTCGCCGACGCCAAGGCCTTCTTCGCCCTGCCCGAAGACGTGAAGCGCCAGTATCACCAGCCCGGCACGGGCGGCGCGCGCGGCCTGACCCCCTTCGGCGTCGAAGCCGCCAAGGGCGCCGCCGCCGTGGACCTGAAGGAGTTCTGGCACGTCGGCCGCGAACTGCCCGAGGGCCATCCCTATCGCCAATATATGCGCGACAACGTCTGGCCGACCGAGATCGAGGGCTTCCAGGCCCACCTCTATGGGATGTTCGAGGCCCTGGATCAGCTGGGCCGCAAGATCCTCAAGGCCATCGCCCGCTACATGGAGCTGGGCGACGACTATTTCGAGGACAAGGTCCAACTGGGCAACAGCGTCCTGCGCATGCTGCACTATCCGCCCGTCCCCGCCGATGCGCCGGGCGTGCGCGCCGGCGCCCATGAGGACATCAACGTCATCACCCTGCTGCTGGGCGCCGAAGAAGCCGGCCTGCAGTTGAAGGACGCCGACGGCGAATGGCTGGACATCGCCCCGCCGCCGGGCGCCCTGGTGGTCAACATCGGCGACATGCTGCAACGCCTGGTCAACCACGTCCTGCCGTCGACGACGCACCGCGTGGTCAACCCGGCCCCCGAGCGTCGCGGCTTCGCCCGCTACTCGACGCCCTTCTTCCTGCACTTCAACCCGGACTTCCCGATCGAGACCCTGCCCTCGAGCATCACCCCGGAAAACCCGGACCGCTATGCCGGCAAGACCATCCTGGCCGAAGACTTCCTGATGGAGCGCCTCAAGGAGATCCGCCTGATCTAGGCGGATCGACCCATCCCCAGAACAAGGAAAGGGCCGACGGAGCCATCCGCCGGCCCTTTTTGCTGGTCCGCCTGTCGCCGCATCAGCGTGCGATGCGCAGCCGGGTGATGTCGCGCCCGATGGCCTTGAAGGCGTCCTTCAGGTCGGTTCCGTCGGTGGCCTTGAAGAAGTGCTTGTCCTTGCTGGAGGCGCAGGCCTCCAGCATCTCCAGCGCCGTATCGATCCCCGGCCCGCCGACATTGGTTCCCAGGTCAAACCCCACGGTATAGACGACCACCCCCTGGGCCTTCATCGCCGTGCACAGGTCCAGGGACTGGGTGAAGGGGTGGCCGTTGGTGGCGTTGGCGTCGATGTGGGTGTTCGCCACGCCGCTGCCTGTTCCCGCATCCGCCGCGATCACGCCGGCATGATAGGGCGTATTGAACTCCCCGTCGGTCATCAGGATCGCGACCTTCAGCGTCCTGGTCCGGTCATAGGCTTCCGGCCGTCTGCCCGACTCCCAGAGCGAGGCGAAGTTCGGCGAGATCATGTACCAGGCCCAGGCGATGCCGATCTGGCCGGCGGTTGAACCGCTCGCGTTCAACTTGTCGATCGCCTCGCCCAGATCGGGGCGGCTGCTGGACAGGGGCATGACGGCGGCGCTTGGGCAGGGGTTGCCGCTGTCCAGATAGGCCCGTCCGACATAGGAGCCGACGTTGGGATAGGCGTCTGAGTATGGCGGCGCGCCCGGCCGTTCACTGACACAGGGGCTGGCCGGATGCACGGCCACCATCCCCGACACCGCCGGGAAGACCCGCCAAAGGTTGCCGTCGCGGCCGTCGAACAGTTTGCCGCCGCCGGAATAGGTCACGCCGCCCTTCGAACTGTCGGCCAGACCCAGGCTGCGCGATGTATCCAGAATGACCTGACTGCCGCTCTGGCTGGCCACGCGGTAGCCGCCCCCGTTCAACTGCGCCATGCCCCCCATGTCGGCCAGACGCACATAGTCGTTGGCCGCCAGGCCATGGCCGGACACCGTCAGCACCAGACCGCAGTCGGTTCTCACGCATTTCGCGACGTAGCCGGTGCCCGAGAAGGAATTGTAGCCGTTGGTGTTCAGGTAGTTCGACGTGACGGCGCCGCTGCTGTTGAGCGTTCGAAGCTGGAACTGGCTGTTGGAGGTTTTCACCACCTGATAGGCGACGCCATTGATCGCTTCCATCTTGCCGATATTCCACAAGACCACGCGGTCGCCCGTCGCAAAGCCATGGCCGGAGGCGGTGATGGTGGCCGCGCTGCTTCGGTTGATGGCGGTGACGGTGCGGATCGTGCCGGAGACCCAGCTGGCGTTGCTGACCGCCTTGGACGTGTCGTTCAAGGCCCCGCGCACGCTGACAGCAGCCGCGTCGCCGACATTGACGGCAGCGGCATAGGGCACCAGCGCCACCCTGGAGGTGAAGGGCGACTGCTGATCCTGGACCACCAGCTCGATCAACTCCTTGGCCGCCGCCCTCAGATCCTGGATCTTCGATGTCGGCGGACAGTTCCTGGTGCAATTGTCCATCGACCCCGTGATGTCCAGGGCCATGGACACCTCGACGTTGCGCGAGGCGCGCAGCACCTCAGAGGAACTGCCGACCGGCAGGCGATCATCCATCAGCGTCCCGTAGGGCGGCAGGACGATGTTGGCGACCAGCACCTTCACCTGAACCTTCGCCGTGGCGATGATGGTGTTTCCGTCCAGCCTGAAGGTCGCGGTGTCCCGAAGCAGCTGGCCGTTCTCGTCCGTCTCGAAATAGGAAGGCATATTGGCCTTCAGCGCGGCCAGGCCCGCCTTGTTCAGATCAGCGTCTTCGGTGAACGGGGTCCGGGCGGCGGCCAGGGCGGCGGCGTCCAGCGCGTCCTGTAGATTGGCCCTGACCTTTGACGCCTGGTGGATGTCGATGGCGCCCAGGGTGATCATCAGCAGCACCGGCAGGGCCAGGGCGAACATCATCGCCACATTGCCGCGCGTGCCCGCCATGAAGCGCGCCGCGAAACGACGCGTCGCACCCGTCAGTCGGCTCAAACCGTTCTTCACCGTGTCTGCCCCACCTGGAATCGTCGGCGGACGCAGGTCCGCATTTCGGCGAACCGTGACGGATTTCAGTTAAAAGATGCCTCTACGGCGACGGTTAACGCCGCCTTGGAGCGAATATCGGACCCTAGCGATCAACGCAGGCGTCCAGCCCCTGCTGACGCACCGTGCCCATGGCGGCCTGGATGCGGCTGGCCCGACGGCGGACATAGGGGCCGGGATCGGCGGCCCGATAGCGACGCGGGCTGGGCAGGATAGCGGCCAGTCGAGCGGCCTCGCGCGCCGTCAGGTTCTCGGCGCTCTTGTTGAACCAGTGACGCGAGGCGGCCTCGGCGCCATAGACGCCTGGGGCCCACTCGGCGACGTTCAGATACATCTCCATGATCCGCCGCTTGCCCCAGACGGCCTCGATCAGACCCGTGTAGCCGACCTCCAGACCCTTGCGGACCCAGTCGCGGCTGGGCCAGAGGAAGACGTTCTTGGCGGTCTGCTGGCTGATGGTCGAGGCGCCGCGCCGCTTGTCCGAGCCGCGCTGCTCGGCCCGCTCATTGGCCTCCATCGCCTTCTGGATGGCCTCGACGTCAAAGCCGTGGTGCTGGCAGAAGCGGGCGTCCTCGGCGGCGATCACCGCCTCGACAAGACGCGGCGAGATATGGTCCAGCGACCGCCAGCGATAGTCCATGCCCTGCCCCGCCGCCGCCTGCTGGACCATCAGGATGGTGAACAGCGGCGGCACGAAGCGATGCAGCACCACCCCGCCGATCGGGATCAGGGCCAGGATCAGCAGCAGGGTCAGCAGCGGGCGCCGCTTGCGGGTCTTCGCACGGGTCATGCCGTCATCCTGCCGGGCTCAAGCGTCAGCGCAAGCGGGTTTACAGCGAGACCACGCCCGCCTGACCGTCTTCGTCGGCCCAGGCGATGCGGGCCGAACCCGCGGTCATGGCCAGGGCGACGATGGGCGCGCCCTTGTCTTCCTTGATGAAGGCCAGCCCCTGCCCCGCCGGATCGGCCCACCAGACCCGGCCGTCGTCCAGACCCGCAGCCAGTCGCCCATGCTGTTCGGCGGCGGCGACGTGGGCGATCAGGGTCGTCTCGTCAAAGCCGATCTCGGTCGCCTCGCGCCCCATGGGGCCGTTGGCGCCGATGAAGGGCCACAACACCACGCCCTGCGCGCCCGAGGTCGCCAGCAACTGACCCTTGGCCATGAAGGCGAAGCTCTTCACCTTGGTCGGATAGCCGCCCATCCGCATGTTCTTCTGATCCTTCAGCCGCCAGCCGTGCAGTTGCGCGTCCTGCATCGAGGTGACGACGAAGGCGCCGTCGGGCGAGAAGGCCACCGCCAGGTGCGACCCGGCCCAGGCCAGCTTGACCGGCTGCTGCTGCTCGATGCGCGCGTACCACAGGGCCGCCCCGCCATAGGTGGCGGTGGCGATGCGCCGCCCCTTGGGATCAAAGGCCACGCCCGAGACGGTGCGCTCGTGCTGGAAGTCGCGGCGGAAGGTCACGTCCTTCACATCGATCACCGACAGGGTGCGCCCCGCCGAAAAGGCGATCAGGCCCGAAGCCGGCGAGGCGGCGATGGAATCGATCCACTGACCCTTGGCGGTGGCCAGCAGCACGGCCTCGCCCTCGCGGCTCCACACCACCTTGCCGTCGTCGCCGCCGGTGACGACCCCCTCGCCCGAGGGGTGGACGGCGGCGCACAGGATGGCGCCGTCATGGACCTCGCTGCGGGCGCCGTTCTCGAACCGCACCGAACCGTCGCCCAGGGCGAAGATCGCGCCCGTCTTGTCGAACAGGGCGGCGGTGACCTGGGCGTCGAAGGAGAAGGTCGTCATGTCGGCTCGCACGCAGAGAGAAAAGTCAGACGCGCCTCATAGCGCCCCGCGTCGCGTCTGTCGCGCGCTGGCCGTCGCGGGCCTATAGAGACCTCCATGACCCTGCTGCTCATTCCCGGCTTCATGGCCGACGCGACCCTGTGGGACGCCATGACCGCCGACCTGGCCCCGTTCGGGCCGGTAGTCGCCACCGACCTGAGCCGGGGCGAGGACATAGAGAGAATGGCCGCCGCACTCCTCGGCGACGCGCCCGACCGCTTCGTCGCAGTCGGCTTTTCCATGGGCGGCTATGTGGCGCGCGAGCTGGCGCGGATCGCGCCCGAGCGGGTCTGCGCCCTCATCCTGATCGCCACCTCGGCCCGCGGCGACACCGAGGAGCTGATCCGCCAGCGCCGCTCCGCCCTGAAGGCCGCACCGAAGGCCTTCAAGGGCCTGAGCCGCCCGGCCATCGTCTCGTCCCTGCATCCCGATCTGGCGACCGACGAGGCCATGATCACCCGCGTCCGCGACATGGGCCTGAGGCTGGGCGGCGAAGTCTTCCATCGCCAGTCGGCCATGGCCCGCGCCGGCGATCTGGGCCGGCTGGCCGAGATCACCCAGCCGACCCTGATCATCGCCGCCGACGCCGACCACCTGCGCGGGCCTGATGAGGCCAAGGAGCTGCATCGCGGGATTGCGGGATCGACGCTGGTTCACATCCCCGACAGCGGCCACATGATCCCGCTGGAACAGCCCAAGGCCTTGGCGCGCGTGATGACGGACTGGCTATCCCAACTCCCGAGGTCCTAGGCGACGGTCATAGGACCTCGGCTCCTACCCACCTTTCCGGGATCATTCCCGCATCCAGACCGGCAGGTCGCGCTCGCCGTGCAGGACCCGCCACAGGTCGATCCGGTCTTCGCGCTCCACATAAAAGAACAGATAGGGATAGCCGCGAACGCGCCAGAACCGCAGCTCCGGCAGATCAAGCTCATGAGCATAGCGGGCCGAACCGGAGGCCGGATGCCGGGCCACATGACCCAGGGCGTCTTCAAGCGCATCGACGAAAGCGCTGGCCACGACCTCGCCCGCCGTCGTGAGATAGTGGTCCAAGGCCTGGTCGATGTCGCGCGCCGCCTGTTCGCGCGGGATGACGACCTTGATCTTCACGCGGAGCGACGGCCCTTGATGCGCGCCCGCAGGGTGTCGAAGTAGGCCGCGTCGGCGGGTTCGGCCGAGCTGGATTCCGCCCCGCCCAACAGCAGGCCCCGCAGTCTCTGCCGATCGCCGTCCTTGCGGATCAGATCACGGACATACTCGCTGGAAGAGCCATAACCCCGCGCCTCGACCTGTTCGTCCACGAAGGTCTTCATCGGATCAGGAAGCGAGATGTTCATCGTGCTCATGGGCGAAGCCTACGCCGATGGCAAAAAATGGCAACATACCCTTCCTCCGCCGTCAGCAAAGGAAAGCGCCTCAGCCCTTATGCGTCTCGACCCAGCGCTGGGTCATCAGCGCGCCCGAGGCGTAGGCCTCCTGGAGCTCCACGCTCCAGTAGTTGAGCATATCCAGCGGGATGACCGCGCCCGAGACGGCGCAGACGACGTGGTCGCCGCCCTTGACGATCTCGAACTCGGGCGTGCCGTATATCACCTTGGCCTCGACCCGCGCGCGAGGGGGCGGGTTCATGCCGCGCAGGCCTCGAACCCGGCCTTGAGCGCGGCCTCGTCCAGATCGCGACCGATGAAGACGGCGCGGCTCCAGCGGCGTTCCTTGTCGCCCCAGGGCTTCTGCAGGTCGCCTTCCAGGATCATGTGCACGGCCTGGAAGACCAGACGCCGGTCCTCGCCGTCCACCTCGATGATGCCCTTGGCGCGCAGGATGTTCTGCCCCTGCTCGCCCAGCAGCTTGTCCAGCCAGGCGGTGAACCTGGCGCCGTTCAGCGGGCGATCCAGCGTCAGCGAGATGCCCTTGATGTCGTCGTTGTGGGCGTGGCCGCGCGGGCCGTGGTCGTGATGATCGTGATCGTGTCCATGATCGTGGTCATGGCCGCAGTGCTCGTCATGGACGTGGTCGTGATCGTGATCATGCCCGTGGCCGCAGTCAGCGTCGTGGACATGCCCCTCGGCGCCGTGCGGCGGGTTCACGAAGTCGGGGCGGACCTCGACAATGCGCTCCAGATCAAAGCCGTGCAGGCCCAGGATCTGATCCAGCGGCACATTGGCGCGTTCGGCGCGGATGATGGGGGCCAGGGGATTGAGGGCGCGCAGGCGGGCCTCGACGGCGGCCAGCTCCTCGTCCGTCGCCAGATCGACCTTGTTCAGGATGATGCGGTCGGCAAACGCCACCTGCTCGCGCGCTTCCTTGGAATCGTCCAGACGCGCCATGACGTGCTTGGCGTCGACCAGGGCCGTCACGCTGTCCAGCTGGGTCTTGGCCTTGACCTCTTCATCGACGAAGAAGGTCTGGGCCACCGGGCCGGGATCGGCCAGGCCCGTGGTCTCGACGATGATGGCGTCAAAGGCGGGCTTGCCGGGGCGCTGGCGCTTCATCAGGCCGCTGACCACCCGGATCAGGTCGCCGCGCACCGTGCAGCAGACGCAGCCGTTGTTCATCTCGAACACGTCCTCGTCGGCGCCGACCACCAGGTCGTTGTCGATGCCGATCTCGCCGAACTCGTTGACGATGACGGCGT
>Ga0265296_1004069_pt1 | contig 12960 bp, 13 predicted proteins | sample MunlanPumphouse1_FD_189073 | JGI IMG/M metagenome (GOLD analysis project Ga0265296, IMG submission 189073) | Groundwater microbial communities from a municipal landfill in Southern Ontario, Canada - Pumphouse #1 | ecosystem: Environmental > Aquatic > Deep subsurface > Groundwater | place... | reverse complement strand
CCTTTTTTATATTGTTCCAGTATCCCGGTAGATGACCTGGCGTAGGCGATAACCATAATTGAAGGTTTTTCATCTCTCTTTCTGAGAAAAAAGACATCTTCATTTGTCTTAAAATGCTTCCTGTTTATCTTGCCCTTAAAATTAAACTCCTTACCGGCATCTTTGATGAAGCTCATGAAATAGTTGACCGTCTTTTCAATTGTTTCGAAGCTTTCTTTTTCTTTTGTGACCGAAAGATAAATAAACCTCATGACCTTACCCTCTTTCGCGCCCCCATCTTGCAAGTATTAATTCTTCTTAATAGTCAATAAATCCTTTCCTTCAACCCTATTCCCACTCTATCGTCGCCGGGGGCTTGGAGGTGATGTCATAAACCACCCGGTTGATTTCCTTGACTTCGCTGACAATGCGGGAGGAGATGGTTTCCAGCACCTCGTAAGGCAGGCGGACCCAGTCCGCGGTCATAGCATCGACGCTGTTTACCGCCCGGATTACCACGGTATGCGCGTAAGTGCGCTCGTCACCCATTACACCAACACTTTTCATGTCGGGGAGCACCGCGAAAGACTGCCAGATGAGCCTGTAAAGCCCGGCTTTACGGATTTCCTGTTCCACGATGGCGTCCGCCTCCTGGGTAACCCTCACTTTTTCCTCGGTCACCGGCCCCAGGATGCGCACAGCCATACCAGGTCCCGGGAAGGGCTGGCGCCAGACCACCTCTTCAGGCAGTCCCATTTCCGAACCCAGAACCCTCACTTCATCTTTAAACAGCCAGCGCAGTGGCTCCACCAGTTTAAAATTCATATCTTCCGGGAGGCACCCCACGTTGTGGTGGCTTTTAATAACCGCCGCCGTAGCTGTGCCGCTTTCCACCACATCGGGGTAAAGCGTACCCTGCACCAGAAATTCAACCTGACCTAGCTTGGCAGCCTCATCCTCAAAAACCCGGATAAATTCCTCGCCGATGATCTTCCTTTTCTTTTCCGGGTCTGACACGCCGGTCAACTTGGAGAGAAACCTCTCCTGGGCGTCTACATAAATCAGGTTGACCTTGAATTTTTCTTTAAAAGTCTTTTGTACCTGCTCCGCTTCGCCTTTGCGCAAAAGACCGTGATTCACAAAAACGCAGGTCAGCTGATCCCCTACCGCTCTTTGCAGCAACACGGCAGCAACGGAAGAATCGACTCCGCCGCTCAAGGCACAGAGCACCTTCTTATCGCCCACCTGCTCCCGCACTTCGGCCAAGGTCTGATCAAGGAAGGACCCCATGGTCCAGAGTCCTCTGCAGCCGCAGATACTGTAAAGGAAATTTTTTAGGATATCCTGACCCCTGGGGGTATGTACCACTTCCGGATGGAACTGTACGGCATACAGGTTTTGGGACCTGTTAGCCATGGCCGCCACAGGAGCTTTTATTGTGGAAGCGATAATCTTAAAGCCGGAGGGCGGCAGCTCAACCAGGTCACCGTGGCTCATCCAGCACTGCTCGACAGGCTCCAGCCGGGAAAAAATGCCGTCCCTGATCAGAACGCTAAGCTCTGTTTTTCCGTACTCCCGGAGGTTAGCCCGCGACACGTAGCCGCCCAGCTGCTGGGCCATCAACTGCATACCGTAGCAGATTCCTAAAACAGGAATCCCCAGCTCATAAATGGCGGGGTCGCATACCGGCGCGTTTTCCTGGTAGACACTGGAAGGACCGCCCGAAAAAACAATTCCCTTGGGATTTTTCTCTTTTATTTCCTGTACCGGGGTGGTATAAGGAAGCATCTCACAGAACACCTTCAGTTCGCGGATGCGGCGTGCAATCAAGTGGCTGTACTGGCCACCGAAATCAAGGACTATTACCAGCTCCTGGCCGGTTAAAGACATACTTTATTCCCCTTTCATATACACTTCACGTCGCAGAACCATAATGCTTGGCAGGTTCCGGTAGTGTTCATTGTAGTCAAGTCCATATCCAACCACGAATTCATCAGGAATGGTAAAACCATTATAGTCAATTTCCACGGGCTCAACCCGGCGCGAAGGCTTGTCCAGCAGGGTGCATACCTTGACGCTGGCAGGCTCCCGAGACTTGAGGTTGTCCACCAGGTAGTTTAAGGTCAGGCCTGTATCGATAATATCTTCAACAATAAGAATATGGCGGCCTTCAATACCATAATCAAGGTCCTTTAAAATCCGCACTACCCCGGATGACTCGGATGAAGACCCGTAGCTTGAAACATCAATAAAGTCAAGATACGTGGGAACAGTAATATTTCGCACCAAGTCCGCCAGGAAGATCATAGCCCCCTTCAGGATGCCGATCACCAGCAATTCTTGCCCGGCGTAATCCAGGGATATTTGCCTGCCTATATCCTCAACTTTGGTGCGTATTTCCCCTTCCGACAGCAGGATTCTTTCACAGTCCGGATGCAATCAGGTCAGCCCCCTCGAATCAATAATACTTTCCTGAAACAAAAAGCGAGAAAAATCAGTACCTCTTTATGTCAATAATTATAACTGTTATGTTATTATTAATAAAGGTAGTTTTCAGTTGACATCAGGGGGGCTGATGGTAATATTTTTGTCATAGTCCCAGAAACGCAGGTTTATTTCAATTCCACCTTTGGTATTGTATTTATCCCTGGCCTGGAGGACGGCTTGCCGCAGGCGATAGTCTTCAGGGGAGAGCCATACCTTGAAGTAATAATCGGTTAAACGTAGTTCCAGGAAAGGATCCATTAGATTTGGACGCATTTCCAGAAGAATCAGCTTTTCTCCGTTTACCTTTTCCAGCCCTTTATATTTAAGTTCAGGCACGTCTTTAAAGTTAAAATAGGCTAGCGGGTTCAGTTCTGCATAAAAAAGTTCCGAATCTGAAAGTTTGTTTCCGGGCAGAGCGATCCACTTGCCGCTGGGCTGATCCTTGAAATAGGAGCCGTTGCTTACCTGAATAAACTCGATGGGGGTATTCATCATCACACCCTTCATCCGTACCAGATCCGGGGCAACCCTCTCACCTTCCACTTTACTTAGAAAATCTGTATTTGCTTTTCCTTCCGAGATCAGTTTTGTTTCTGCCTGATAGCGGAAGCTGCTGCTGGCCCTGGTTTTTTCAAGACCGGTTTGCAACATCTGCTGGGGGGGCATCATCTTGCCAATACCCCTGGACATAAGCCGCCCGGCGCCCCGAGCAATTATAACCAGGAGCAAGACCAGCACCAGGGCAATCAGCAAAGTTTTTTTATTTATTACCACCCAGTGTGGACGCAGCAAAGGAACACCCTCCTGTCCCAAAGATGTTTGGCTTACCCCTATCATACGAAATTACCAGAGGAAATATGACGGCATACATGGAAGTTACTTAGTAAATAATTCTTGTAGGTGCGAATTCATTCACACAGTGTGATAAAATGAACCGCCCCCTGACTTAATTTATGGAGGAGTATAAATGGAAATTAAGGAAATGCAGCGAGTGGTCGACGAGTGGATCGGCCAGTTTGAGGAAGGATACTGGAGTCCGCTTTCAATGATGGCACGCCTTTCTGAAGAGGTGGGCGAACTGGCCAGGGAAATAAATCACCAATATGGTGAAAAGACCAAAAAACCGGATGAGCCTATTGGTGATTTGGCGCTTGAACTGGCCGACATATTATTCATTGTTGTATGTTATGCCAATTCGCTGAACATTGACTTAGAAGACGCCTTTAAGCGGGTAATGGCCAAGTACCGCTACCGTGACAGCGACAGGTGGACCAGGAAGGATTAACAAACATTGTATTTTCGCCCTTGTTATATTAAAATTTAACCAGGTTAAAGTATAGGATAAATATTTTATACTAAAAGCCCTTTTTGGAGGATAATAATAAATGGCTTGTGTCACACCGTTTAAAGGTTTGCGCTACAACCCTGACAAAACAGGCAACCTGGTTGATTTGATCACCCCCCCTTACGATGTTATCGACGCCGCCGCACAGGACTGCTACTACAAACGTCACCCTTACAACATCATCCGCCTGGAATACGGCAAGACTTTCCCGGAGGACAACGAAAGCAGCAACCGGTACACCAGGTCGGCTAAAGATTTCAAAGCCTGGCTCAGGGAACATGTACTCACTCAGGAAAGTAGGCCTGCCTTTTATCTTTATGAGCAAGAGTTTACTTTAGGCGGGGAAAAGAAAATCCGCAGCGGGTTTTTCAGTGGGGTCAAGCTTGAACCCTATGAAAAAGGTGTTATCCTGCCGCATGAAGAAACCATGCCCAAGCATAAGGCTGACCGGCTTGCGTTGATGCACGCCTGCGAAGCCAGCTTCAGTCCCATCTTCGGCCTTTACGCCGATAGGGAGAACACGGTTATCTCAGCAATGCGCGAAAGAATCAAGAACATAGACCCCGATGTTGACTTTACAGACGAGGACGGTGATAGTCACAGGATGTGGGTTATCACTGACTCCCAGGCTATCGGCAGGGTTCAGCAAGCCATGTCCGACAAGCGGATTTTTATCGCTGACGGACATCACCGGTACGAAACCGCGTTGAATTATAAGAAAGAGCGGGAGAGCAGCGCCGGGCGCTTGGAAAACAACGCCGTTTCAGTTGCCAGTTCCTGTAGCGCCACAGCGGACGGAAGTGTTAACTGCTCTTATACGTCAGATCCGGTTTACAACTACACTATGATGACACTGGTAAACCTGTATGACCCCGGGTTGGTGGTTCTCCCAACCCACCGACTGATTGAAAACGTAACCAGCCTGGACAAAACCCGGTTGATTGAACAATTAAAAGAAAACTTCGCTGTTGAAGAATACACGCTAGTCCCTGACAAAAGCAACTTCAGGGATATCATGGGAATGATGGGGGAGAAAATTCAAAACAACAGAACTGCTGGGGTAGAAAACCGGCACCGCCATGCCTTCTGCTTATATGCCGGCGATAACAAGATATTCCTGCTCTCCCTTAAAGACAATATAGACATTTCCGGGCTAATGCCGCAGGATAAATCAAAGGCCTGGCAGGGTCTTGATGTTACAGTGCTGCACACTTTGATTATAGAAAAGCATTTGGGCATTTGTGGTGAGATGAGGGCGAAAGCTGAGCACATCGCTTATTCGCGTGAGGAAGAGGGCGCCCTTGACCAGGTAGACCAGGGCGAATACCAGTTGGCCTTTTTTTTAAACCCCACCCTGGTGGAAGAGGTAACCGAGATCGCGGGCAAGGGGGAAAAGATGCCGCAAAAAAGCACCTTTTTTTACCCGAAAGTTAAAACTGGTATAGTAATGTACAAACTGTAAGAAAAAACCGAGTATCATTAAGGACCGGCTGGCACAGCCGGTCCTTTTATACTGTCGACAAATCTAATTTTAAAACACTACAAAGATACCTGGAGGCGTTTTCTGATGCAGTCTATAACCCGGGTCTGTTCTGCTTCAGTTAGACTCGAGCCTGACGGCAAACATAGCCCACTTTCAAATAAACTGTCTGAAATACTGCTGTTTAAATCATGCGGGTAATAGTTGCAACCTTTAAACAGCGGCTGCAGGTGCAAAGGTTTCCAAACAGGGCGGGCCTCAATATTTTGCACTGACAGGGCGTCAAGCAATTGTGCCGCTGTCACGCCACAGCGTTCCGGGCTAACAGTCAAAGTGGTTAACCATCTGGTTGACGTACCAAATGAGGCCTCGGGCATGAAATCAAAGCCGTCAGTATCCGAAAAAGCTGCAGCATAAAGTTCAAAAACAGCGCGGTGTGCTTTTATACGCTCATCCAACACCCGTAGCTGTCCCCTGCCAATTGCGGCCAGTACATTACTTAAACGGTAGTTGTACCCAACTTCGCTGTGTTGATAATGCCTTGCCGGATCGCGGGCCTGGGTCGCCCAAAAGCGAACTTTTTCCAGAGCTGCGAGATCGTTGGATACAAGCATCCCGCCACCTGCGGTGGTAATAATTTTGTTGCCGTTAAATGAGTAAACACCAGCCCTGCCCAGTGTGCCGCTCGGCTTCCCCCGGTAAGTAGCCCCCAATGATTCCGCCGCGTCCTCTATCACCGGCACTCCATACCTGTCACAGATGGACAGCAGCGGCGCCATATCCGCGCTCTGGCCGTAAATATTAACGACAACTACTCCTTTTGGAAATGTCCCCGTTTTTTCAGCATCAATAAATGCTCTTTCCAGGGCGGCAGGTGACATATTCCAACTGGCTGGTTCAGAATCAATAAAAACAGGTTTGGCCCCCTGATATAATATGGGGTTAGCGCTGGCGATAAAAGAAAGTGTTGAACAAAAAACAACATCACCAGGACCTGCGCCCAACAAGCGCAAAGCCAGATGGATTGCCGCGGTACCTGAGCTCAGCGCCGCCGCTCCCTTCACTCCAACGTAACCGGCCAGTTCACGCTCAAATGCGTCAACGTGCGGGCCGAGCGGCGCAATCCAGTTAGTTGCAAAAGCCTCGGTTATAAACTTCAACTCAGTTCCGCTCATATGCGGCGGGGAAAGATATATCCGCTTGTTATCAAAAGCCACTTTATGCTCTCCCAGTAAAAAGTTCTCCTGGAAGAATGTATGCTCAAGAGTCTCTTTTTATAGCAATCATTGCTACCGCCACCGCAGTTTCTTTGCTGTGACTTAAGCTGATTCTTACTGTAGGTTCCCGTTTTGAGATTTCAGGATCATTGAACTTGCAAAATGGTCTTCCATTTTGATCCGACAATATTTCAATCTGACGCAGACTAATTTTATAAAAGGGTGACAGCGCTTTGAAAACAGCTTCTTTGACACACCATCTTGCCGCATAATGGGGAGCGGGGTCCTTATATGACCTGCAGTAGCGGTGTTCTTCCTCAGTAAAAAGTTTTCGCTGAACCCCTTCCGCCAATTTTGGCAGCATCCTGCGCCAGCGCTCTATATCCTCACAGTCTATGCCCACATTGAAATTATAAATACTGCCGTCCAAGGCATCAAACATAAAAATCCTCCACATTTAGCGGTCTGAATTTATCTATTGTAGCCCGCTAAAACCATTTTGAGCCCTGCCAACCAGTCCGGCAAGGATAAGCCAGTTTGTCATCCCGCCAGCGCATAAGTTGTATATTCCCTCTCTGTCCCTAAACTGCAAATGAGTTTGAGCTAAAATTTGAGACATTCAAGGGGTTGGGCTCATCATCTTCAGTATAAGGAGAAACCTTAGTGCCGTCAAACACATAGTCCGTGGAATAATATACAATCGAAGCGTTTAAACGCCTGGCCTCTTCCGCCAGGATGCCCGGGGCTATGCCGTTAATGGCAGCGGCATCCCAGGTTATCCAGGTACCAGCACACTGTCTTGCGCAGTCCGGTGTCAAAGGAAGGGGTTTCCCCTCCAGCGCGCTCAGGGTCATCAAGGGAATAAGCTTCTCCGGAAACTGATGCGGGCCGTAGTTATTAGAGCAATTTGTAATCAGCGCCGGTAAGCCGTAGGTATGGTGATAAGCGCGTACAAGGTGGTCTGAGGCGGCTTTGGATGCGGAATATGGTGAATTCGGCAGATATGGGCTACTCTCATAATATTTTGGAAACCCTTTGACCCTTGCCTTCCGCTTTTTCGTATGATAAAATATTAATTGCTTCTGTGGGGACAAATTTAATAAGGGGGTGTAGCTCAGCGGGAGAGCGCTTGACTCACATTCAAGAAGTCGCTGGTTCGAAACCAGCCATCCCCACCAGTGAAATCAAGCCCTACAGGGGCTTTTTGTTTTGAGGCAGCCTAATAAAACTTTCCTTTAAAAAAAGAAAACCGCTCAATGTTCGGGCGGTTACGCTTCAGGCATTTTCTATATAATCTTTTCAATTTGACTAAACGGTTCATTTCGATACCTTTAAGGCGTATGATTTACGGCAGCCCGCGGGCTGCCCTTCATAGCCAGCGTAATTGGCCCAGGTACGATAGTCCGGTATATTTCATCCCATGAACGCTTTCTATAGACCAGTTCCGGCAGGGTACCCTGGTTATACGGAGCGTCCAGTAAAAGCACCGCAATCCCGGCCGAACTCACCTCAACGCCAATCTCCAGGGTGTCTTCCACCAGCACTTTTAAATTCCTTTCCAGGCAGGGTTCTTTTTTATCATGGCTGCCCAGGAGAAGCAGCTCATCATAAGGCAAACTGTGTTTTTTCAGCCACTCCTGAGTCTCTTCCTGATATCTTTTATCCCTGGCTGTAATGATGTATATTTCATGGTGCTGTTTGATCCTGTCGAGATAATATGAAGCGCCTGTCATAGGCTCAGCCGACTTCATCAAGTAACGTCCCCTGCGTTCAAGGAATAATTTGAGGTCTCTCTGGCCTATCTCGTAAGTCTTTTGTATGTCATAAAGAGAAATCTCCTTTAACTGCTTGCTTTTGTTGAAATAATTATTTAACTCAGCCACCCAGAGGGGTAGGCTGTTGGCCAGAACCCCGTCAATATCCACACCTATTTTCATAATCAGTCCTCCATGCGTGCAAAGCATTACATACCATTATATTCTCTTGTGTCTTTTGAATTCCTCTACCCGGTTATTTCCTTCCCGCAAACTAAAAAAAATAGCCCTTGCGGGCTGTTGACAATTTTCGTACTGCTGTGGCGCCACGTTTGCGGCATGGTTGTCTAATAGGAAAATATTGTGTTTCCTATCATTTTGCTTACAGGCCTTTCCCGGAGCCATGTGCTATTGGACTTGGTGGCGAAGAAGTATAAGGCTCCGTTCGTGGGATCCGAGCCTCCCAGTGCTTCCCTGGCGGCTAATTTGGCCTGTTCGCTGGCCGGCTTGTTAATCCAGCCGTTTTCTACCGGCTGAAACTGAAAGACCCCGTTTCCGGTTTGATAAATCACATCTTTAATGGATTTTGGGAAACCGGAAGTGATAACCCGGTTCAAAACCACAGCCCCGACCCCGACTTTCCCCTCATATGGCTCACCGTCGGCCTCGGCGGTAATCAGCCTAGCCAACAGGTCAACCTCGTCCGGGGATGGTCTTGTAAAATTAAGACTCCTGTTTACCAGAGGCACGGGCTGCCGGGCTGGGATGTCACTGCCGGAACCCGGTATAAAAAGAGGCGTCCAGGGATAAATGTTAGTACTTTTCAAATTGTTAGCCGACATTATTTCCTGATAGCTCAAACCATATTTTAGCGCGATCCGGTAAAGGGTGTCACCGGGCTTTACAATATAGACAGTGTCTGAGTCAACTGAGCTGACGTCAGGCGGACTGCTGGTTTGGCCTGCGCCGTCTGTAGTGGTACCTTCACTGGGCTGGCCGCCCGCTGGGCTCTCAGTACCGGTCCGGCTGTCGGCGTCAGTTAGACTGTCAGCATTTACCGGGCTGATCTGGCCGGTGTTTTCACCGTTACCGGGGTCCTCTTCCGGAATGTTTAGTTCCTGGCCGGGGAAAATTAAGTTCCCCTCGATCCCGTTGGCCTCTACCAGGGAATCAACGGTAACACCATAACTTCGGCTGATTGAATACAGGCATTCATCAGGCAATACGGTGTGTGTGGCGGCGTGCGCCGTGCTGGGAAGTGCCAGGGCAACTGTAATGGCAAAAAAGCAAAAAAACAAACGGGTAACCAAAGACATGGAATCCCTCCTTTAGCCTCCGAGGTTAGCTGATGGGTTCGGGTTGCGGATGTCCGGGGATTCGGCTTTTTGTATAATTGTACAAGAAACACCATGGTTTGACCATAACGCAAAATTTTACAGTAAAGCTGCCTGCGACAAAAAAATAACCCCTGGCGGGGTTATTTTCACTATTTGGGCTGCCGGTTAGGAAGGGTCCTGGGTCAGTTTAAAACCACAGTTCCAGCAGAATTTAGCGGCTAAAGGCAGTTCTGTCTGACATTGGGGGCAAACGGGCTGCTTAGGGTGCAGCTTGGCAACCTGCTCTTGCATTTCATCGATTTCTTCCTCAAGGCTCTTGGTGCTCTTAAGCAGACGCTCAATTTCTTCCCCATGACCTTCTTCACCCTTGAACTGCAGGAAAACAAGATTGCCCAGGGCTGTGATGTTGTTCTCAATTTCTTTTTCCAGTTTTGATATCTCAAATTTCAACTTAGTTGATTCTACAAGATCACTTGATTTTTTACCGATTGTTTTAGCACCTTCGCCAATAGACTTGGCGCCTTCAGTTACCTTCTTAAAAATATCCACTCTTTGCTCCCTCCTTCTTTTTTTCCTTATTATATCAAAAATTGCAGAAAAAACATTTAAAGTTATTTGCTCTGTTTGAGCCAATCCATATATTCGTCCAACTCCCGGTTAACGGCGGCATCCGCCAGTTTGTTCTCCTCCCTGGGCACATGCTTGACGATAAGTTTAAGACGTGAGGTGATGGCCACGCTTTCCCATACTCTTTCGGCTATTTCTCTCAAGGTAGGCTCTTTTATCTTATACTGGCGGTTATATTGACGCACCACCAGTTCACTGTCGGCCCTCACCTCAGCCTCCAATTCCTCGTGCTCCCCGGACAGATGAGCAAGAGCGTTAACCGCTCCCTCCAGTGCGCTCCATTCAGCAAAATTATTGGTCAGGCCAGGCCCCAGGAATTTGCTTTTGGTAGCCAGCACCTTGCCTTCCCCGTCTGTTATCACCATGGCTGCCGCGGCGGGTCCCGGATTGCCGCGGCTCCCCCCATCTATGTTCACAAATATTTTCATCTTTTACACCTCGCACGGTTTCTCCAACCAGTTCTGCAATATGTGATTTATATTCGCTAAAGCCAGGCTGTTGTCCTTCATGACGGAAAACCGTTAAAAAAGTTTCAGAACATTTTATTGAACAATAAAAGGTTATTCAAAGTTACAAGTTTCAATACATCATCATTTACAATTACCTTATAATCTGCAGGCGTCTTCTTCGTTGAGATTTTTCCTGGACATAGCAGCCTAACTTAAAACAGTCTACAAACTAATAATGACATGACCTACCGTATTATTCAACAACAGGATTTCCTTCTCTTTCTGTCGAACAATAACTAACAGGTCATAAGTTTCCGAGGGAAGGTGTGGACCATAAAAATCGCTTGCTTAAAGCCATCGACAAAGCACTTGCCAGGAGCAAATAAATAAGGTAAAATATATTCTGCTTTGTAGATAACACCTTGCCGATGTGGCTCAGGGGTAGAGCAGCGCACTCGTAATGCGCAGGTCGTCGGTTCGAATCCGACCATCGGCTCCAGCAATACCAAGGCCTCCGGGGATTGACTCCGGAGGCTTCACACTGATCTTCCGCCACTGACTGACCATTTAGCAACGGCAGTTATTTTTTACAGGAATTTTTCATGGAAACATATTCCATTACAAACAAAAATATGTTAATATATGGAAAATGGTTGTCCACTTCAGTGAGGTTTTAATATGAAAAATCTTTTTAAATATTTATCTTATGTGATCATTGTAGTTCTTCTATCAGGCAATATCTGTCTTCAGGTAACCAGGCCGCAAGCGGATAAACCCGAAAATGAAGAAATCGAGCAGCGGGTTAAAAACCTTGAGGAACGGTGTAACGGCCTGCAGTTTGAAATGGAAGACGTGAAGAATGTGCAAGGATATATCGTGTGGGAGAAGGACTGGAGAAATAAAGAAAGATGATCCTAACCCAGCGGGTTGATAATATTGCTTAAAAGTAGGTTTCTGGAAAAACGTTATGATAACATGCCCCTCCTAACCCTTGCCATGCCGCATGAATACAAGCGCCTTCAGTTGAGAAAGTTCGTCCGGCTGCCAATTATGATAGATGTCTATTTTGCTGAATTAAGATCCAGAATAAATACGAGGAATTTTTTAGCGGGGTCGTACGGCCTCGCTTTTAATTTTGGCGAACAAAATCTTCCAATCTTATATTTTATTTTTTTACTTCTGCCCGCTCCGGATCACTCATATTTATTCCTTAAAGGATCATTTTGCGGATCTCAAACCTGGCAAAAAAGGACTTCACCTGTTAATGGCGAAGTTTTCAAGTCACATGCAAGAAACTTCCATTATGCAAGGTGAAGCCACTTGAATAAGCCATAAGGTGTGATACCTATTTTAAAGCCCAGGCTTATATTAATATTAACCGCTGTGCAGCTGGCCTTTTTGCTTATGTATCCGCAGGGGGCGCTGACCGATCCCAGAGTACTAATAAACAAGGGGACAAACCAGCTGGCCCTGTTTGAAAACGGGTATCTGCTGGATGTTTTTCCGGTGGCTACCGGGCGCCAGCCTCAATTTACACCAGAGGGAGACTGGCGGGTAGTAGTCAAGTTGGTCTACCCTGCCTGGCGGCACCCTGACGGTGGTCCGCTTATCCCCGGAGGTGTTCCGGAAAACCCGCTGGGGCCCCGCTGGCTGGGAATTAACGCGCTGGGTACAGGTGGCAGCAATTACGGCGTACACGGCAACAATGCCCCATACTCTATCGGAACCTACGCCTCATCCGGCTGTATAAGGATGTACAATGAAGATATTGTCTGGCTGTACGAACGTATTCCGGTGGGCACAGAAGTTGAAATTGTTAACAATGACCAGGACCTGTCATCTCTGAAAAAATACGATCACGTCACCGTAAACGGCATAGAGCCCGAATTCCCCCTTCATCTTGGGCCAGTACAGGCTGGCGAGGTTACTTACCTGCCTTTGAGGCAGATTGCCTCCCCCTTGGGTTACCGCCTGGGCTGGGATGACTCCGCCGACACCCTGCTTGTTTCAAACATTGAACGGGAAGTGCTGATAAAACCAGGCAGCAGGGCTGTCACGGTAAACACCAAAACCTATGAAGCCAGCGACGCGCCTTTCCTGCTTGACAACATGACCTTTGTTCCCGACTATTATTTAAAGAGTTTTTTTGGGTTTGAACTAAGCGGTGAGGAAGGAAGCAGAACCCTGGCGCTGAAAGCTCCCGTTGACCCAAACGGAGGGCGGGTGGTTAAATACAACCTGGCGATTCAGTTCAACGGCAAATCTTTCAATTTGCCCGAATCCCT
>Ga0265296_1004068_pt1 | contig 12960 bp, 10 predicted proteins | sample MunlanPumphouse1_FD_189073 | JGI IMG/M metagenome (GOLD analysis project Ga0265296, IMG submission 189073) | Groundwater microbial communities from a municipal landfill in Southern Ontario, Canada - Pumphouse #1 | ecosystem: Environmental > Aquatic > Deep subsurface > Groundwater | place... | reverse complement strand
GAGCGCACACACAATCTTTTTCAGGATGATTGTAATAGCCGCAGGGGCAGGGATTCATAGCTGCCACAAGCATGAAGCTTGCCGGATATTCAATGCTGTATTTTGAACGGGATATTGTAACCATTCTATCTTCCATGGGTTGGCGCAATACTTCTAACGCACCTCTTTTAAATTCAGGTAATTCATCGAGGAAAAGAACCCCGTTGTGAGCAAGGGAAATTTCGCCCGGCTGCGGGTTTGAACCGCCTCCCACAAGCGCTACATCGCTGATGGTGTGGTGAGGAGAACGAAATGGCCTTACAGAAATCAGTGAAGCATTCTTTGCCATTTTTCCTGCAACCGAATGTATCTTGGTTGTTTCAAGGGCTTCGTGAAGATTCAGCGGGGGCAGGATAGAGGGCAGTCGTTTTGCAAGCATCGTCTTTCCTGCGCCTGGCGGGCCTATCAGTATTGCATTATGACCGCCTGCTGCTGCAATTTCTAAAGAACGTTTGATATTTTCCTGCCCTTTTACCTCGGAAAAATCAAATTCATATTCATTAAGCCTGGAATAGAACTCCTTTCGTGTGTCTACTACAATAGGTTCTAATGAAATATCACCATTGAAAAAATCAATTACTTCTTTTATATTTTCAACTCCATATACATCTAATCCGCTTACAATCGCTGCTTCCTTTGCATTGGATGATGGAAGGATAAACCCTTTAAAACCTTCTTTTTTTGCCTGAATAGCGATGGGTAGAGCGCCTTTTATTGGTTGCAGGCTGCCATCAAGGGATAGTTCTCCCATGATGATGTAATTGCTGATATTTTCGGCTTTAATCTGTTCTGTGGAGGCTAGTATCCCTGTTGCAATTGCCAGGTCATAAGCCGATCCTTCTTTACGGATATCAGCCGGGGCCATGTTTATTGTGATCTTTTTGATAGGGATACGATACCCGTTGTTTTTTAATGCTGCTTCAATGCGCTGGTGGCTTTCTTTTACAGCATTATCAGGCAAACCGACAAGAAAGAACTGAACACCGGCGTCAACATTCACTTCAACAGTGATAGTAGTGGCATTAACTCCATAAACGCATCCTCCGAATGTTTTTGCAAGCATAATCTGAATTATTTTTTTTGTAAATGTAAAATAAAAAACCCGACCTGATTAAGGATTTTTTAAAAAAACGAGAGATATGTTTAACATTTCCCGTTTCTCGGAGAAGATTAATTAATTTATTTTTTTACGGTTAAGAAATTTTGGGTTTTCCATAGTTAAGTTTTTTGCTAATCGGCGGGTTCTGTCCAACTCAATTTTATCCGCAATTTATGTTTATATTTGTTCGCTGTTTTATTTTTTTTGCTTAAACTGCGGATTAAATCTTTAAAAGTGGTTATTACACAAATTTGAATTATGAAAAAAGCTATAAAAAATATTTTAATAATTTTTATTTTAATAATCCCGACCTTTTGTTTTTCTCAATGGACGGATATAACATTTGATACTACAAATTTTTATAAAGTAGTAAAATTTAAAAATCAAAATGAAGGATTAATAATGGGAGACACAAGTATAATATATAAAACTATAGATGGAGGCAATAGTTGGAATAATATTATTTGTCCCATAAATATTAATATAAATGACTTCCAATACATCAATGACACTTTAATATACGCCTATGGAAACAGAATAATCAAGTCTGAAAATTCTGGAAATACATGGGATAGTTCTTTTTACCCACCTATGTCCACAGCGAAAGTAGATTTTATTAGCCAAACTATTGGTTATGCAGTTGGAGGTGATGGAATATATAAAAGTAATGATGCTGGAATGAATTGGTTACCAGTTTGGAATTATTCTATTGGTCCATATGGCTTTGGTTCAATAAAAGATATTAAATTCATAAATGATTCAATTGGTTTCGCTAGTGGTGTAAAGCATATATCTGGTGGAGGTATGTTTGGAATTATTCTAAAAACAATAGATTCAGGAAATAGCTGGTATATAGTTTATGAAAACTCTCCATGGGGCGATGAAGCAAATAAAATTGAAATAGTTGATAATTATAATATCTATTGCTTTACTTCGACCAATCTTTTAAAATCAACAGATTTAGGCAATACATGGACTATCTTAAATATTAATATTGAAGGAACAATAAATTCATTTTTTTTTAAAAATAATGATACAGCTTACGCAGTCTCTACACCATCTTTTTGTACCCCTGAGGATTGTATTAGTAAAAGAAAAATATTTCGTACTGTTGACGGTTGGCAAACCTGGATTACACAATATCTTGATGTGACTTATTTGTGTCAGGAGAAACTTTTAAATTCTGTTTATTTTAGCAATGATTCAACAGGTTTTGCCGTAGGATATAAAAAAATTCTTAAAACTAATAATTGTGGCGGTGACACAAACATTATAGATACAATTCCATATAGCAATATTTATACAATTCATGATGAGAATAATTTTATTTTAAATATTTATCCTAATCCAACTGTTGATTATATAAATATTGAAACTAATATAAATAGTGACATTGAAATTGAAATAACAAACATACATGGATTATTAATAAATTTTTTTGTAATAAAAAGTCATCAAACTGTAGATATGACAAATCTTCCAAATGGTATTTACTTTGTTAAAATTAAAAGTGGAAGCATAACAAAAGGCGAGAAAATTATTAAATTATTAAAAATGTAACAAACCGCTAACTTGGGCTTCCAGCAATTGCAAGGGTTTCGATGTGACTTTTACTTTTGTTTTGACTGCAAATTGACAGAAAAAATATTAAATTTTAATCAATAAAACAAAACCATGCAAAGCATTTTTTCAAAAGCCGAAGAAATAAAGAATGGACAACAACGCGCAGCGATATGCATTGTTGTTGACACACGGGGGTCAACTCCGCGAAAGCAAGGCGCCAAGATGATCGTATTTGCTGATGGCAGCATATACGGCAGTATCGGAGGCGGCAGTGTTGAAAAAGAAGTGGCTGAAAAAGCGGTGGAAATAATAGCTTCGGTAAAGCCTGCAAAATGCGGGTTCAGCCTTGAAAAAGACCTTGGAATGCACTGTGGAGGATATATGGAAGTGTATATTGAACCCATCAACCCTGGTCAAAAATTATTCATCTTCGGCGCCGGGCATATTGGAAAAGCCGTTGCCCTGTTTGCACAGGAACTTGATTTTTCCATAACGCTTTTTGACCCGAGGGAAAACATTTTTAACGATAAAATATTTGAAGCATATACCTGCATAAACAAAGATTATTTCCAGGCTATTGAAGAAGTAATTTTCGATAAAAATACATATATTGTTATCGTTACGCCAAAGCATGTATTTGATGAGGAAATTCTAACTAAAGTGGCAAAGAAACCACATGCTTATTTAGGAATGATAGGAAGTAGCAGGAAAGTGGATTTGCTGAAAAAACGTTTCATGGAAGAAAAAATTCTCACCGCTGAAGAACTTGAAAAAATTGACATGCCGATTGGAGTGAAACTGAAGGCAGAATCACCGCAGGAAATAGCCATAAGCATTGTGGCAAAACTTATTGATGTCAGAAATACATCAAATAGTGTCTGTCCGTAATGTCAATACAAAACGTCATTGCGAGGAGGTACGACCGACCGTCATTGCGAGGGCTTTTCGCCCGAAGCAATCTCATTATCGCACCGTGAGTGAGATTGCTTCACTTCACTGCGTTACGTTCGCAATGACGACTATATAAACAAACATTAAATAACAGCAACAGTTAACGTATACAACAAATGCAGAATACCGTCAGATTTGTTCTTGATGACAGGATTGTTGAAGTTGACTTTTCAAAATTTCCTGAATTGAAACCGACCACTACGGTGCTTAATTATCTCCGTTCATTACCGGCTCACAAAGGAGTGAAGGAAGGTTGTGCAGAAGGTGATTGTGGCGCATGTACCGTTGTGATTGCGGAACCAAACAGCAATAATAAACTTGTTTACAAAACACTTGATTCCTGCCTTGTCTTCCTGCCAATGATCCATGGAAAACAACTTATTACCGTTGAAAACCTTGCCATATCCGAAAAAAAGGAAAAGATACTTCATCCTGTTCAGCAGCTGATGGTTGATACAAACGGCAGCCAGTGCGGTTACTGCACCCCGGGAATCGTGATGTCGTTGTTCGGCATTTATAAAAATCACCATAATCCTTCACGTGAAATTATTGAAGATGCTTTAACAGGCAATTTGTGCAGATGCACCGGATATCAACCTATCATCGAGGCAGCACAAAGAGCATGCGCGAATAACGGGAAAGATCATTTTTCAGGAAAAGAAAAAGATACCATCGCCCTGCTGAAAGAGATTACCGGCAATAAGAAAACGCTTGAAATTAAAACTGAAAAACAAAAATATTTAAAGCCATTCACGCTGAAAGAAGCCCTCGGATTAAGAAAGGAAAATCCGGATGCAATTCTTGTAAATGGCGCAACAGATGTGGCATTGCGACAAACCAAGAAAAAAGAATTGCTTGCAAATATTATAGATATTTCCGGTGTGGACGAACTGAAAAGTTTTAGAGAAGATAAGGAAAATTTCATTTTTGGCGCAGGGCTTTCGATGGAACAGGTAAGGGAATTTTCTTCGGATAAACTCCCGGCGCTTTATAAAATACTGAGGGTTTTCGGTTCGCTGCAAATCAGGAATATTGCTACAATCGGCGGGAATGTGGGTTCTGCATCTCCTATCGGGGATACGCTTCCTGTATTGTTCGCTTATGGCGCTAAAATAAAACTGCACTCCGGAACATCAGAAAGAACAGTAAATATAGAAGAGTTCATTAAAGGATACCGGCAAACGGATTTAAAAAATGATGAGCTGATAACAGAAGTAATTGTTCCAAAATACGGGAATGATACGCTGATAGATTCGTATAAAGTTTCTAAACGTAAAGACCTTGATATTTCAACTGTAAGTGGAACATTCAGGCTGAAGTTAGGCAATGAAAAAGTTACTGAAATAGTGCTGGCGTTTGGCGGAATGGCTGCTATGACAAAGCGTGCTGTAAAAACTGAAAAATTCCTGAACGGGAAAAAATGGTCGCGTGAAAGTGTGAAAGCTGCCATGAATATTTTAGCAGAAGAATTTACTCCGCTTTCGGATGCCAGATCTGAGGCGGAATATAGAAGAATGGCTGCGAAGAATTTATTGATGAAGTTTTATGTGGAAACGAAAAAGATGGTTCTATAAAGGATACTGTGGATAGTTAAATTTGAGCAAACAATTGCTACGACCTCCAGCCTTGCCCCGCCTAGTCGGCGAGGCTGATGGTTAGGCAGGTCAGGTCGTAGAAAAGAAAAAAATAGCAACTCGGCTTCAGCCAAAAACAGATATAAATATTCCTCTCCTTTTTAAATCTAATTATCGGCAGCAATAATAATTTGCTGCCATAATATAGTTGTTATATATTTGCAAAAAAATAAGATAACAATCGCAACAGATAAACTACATATCGACAAATTGAAAATCCGATTTCGAGACCATAAGTTCTTGGAAACAAAGGATATTACGGATTTTTACAAAACGTTTGAACCAAATGTAAAACAAACCACAATCAATTGGCGGGTGTATGTATTGATTCAAATGGGAATTCTTAGCCGGATAGGAAGAGGTAAGTTTAGTATCGGCGAGAGTAAATTTTATTTTCCTGAGATTTCCTCAAAGATTAAATCTGTTTACACTAAACTCAAAAAAGAATTCCCGTATTTAAAAATTTGCATTTGGCATACGTCTGTATTCAATGAGTTTATGCTACATCAACCAGGTCGTTTTTATCTGATTGTTGAAGTTGATAAAGAGGCAACTCAATCTGTGTTTCATTTTCTAAAAGAATTAAAATATCCTGTTTTTATAGAGCCAACAAATGACTTATTAGAAAAATACTTACCTGTTGAAAAAGAAGCATTGATTTTAAAGCCACTTGTTTCAGAAGCACCTATTCAGAATGTTAAGGGTATAAATACCGCATCGTTGGAAAAAATGTTGGTCGATGTATTTTGTGATGATATAGTTTTTTCAGCTCAACAAGGTGCAGAAATGCGGACAATTTTTAAAGAAGCGCTGAATAAATATTCCGTTAATCAGAGTAGAATGCTTAGATATGCGGACAGAAGAAGAAAAAAAGAAAGTTATAATAAATACTTGAATTCGATAACCAATTTACGGCAGCATTAAAGCTTTGCTGCCAATTTATAAATTATGATTAATCAACATGATATATCAATTGAATGGATTAACAAAGTTTCTAAGGAAAACCGTAATACGGACAAAATTCTTGTGGAAAAAGTTATCCGTTCTCTGCTTTTGTTAGAAGGACTTGTAAAGCAAAAACTGCCTTTCGTTTTCAAAGGCGGCACGGCTTTAATGCTTCATCTGAATTCCACAAAAAGGCTATCCATAGATATTGATATTATTTTGCCGAAAACACCCGATAATCTGGAAGAAATTCTCGATAGTATTGCTTTAGAACAAGGCTTTTTAAGAAAAAAATTACAGCACAGAATTACACTATCAAAAATAAAAAAGGAACACTACAAATTTTTCTACACCCCTCTCCATAAGTCAAACAAAGAGGAAGAATATGTTTTGCTCGATATCTTGTTTGAAGAAGTAAATTACTACAAGGTGGTTCAAATACCTATTAAATCGGGCTTTGTACCAATGCAAGATGAACCTGTTTTTGTGAATGTGCCTTGTTTGGAAGATATATTGGGCGATAAACTTACTGCATTTGCTCCTAACACAACAGGAATTCCATATTTCAAAAATAAAGATAGTATGAGTATGGAAATCATCAAACAGTTGTATGACATTGGTAATTTACTTGATGTTGTGAGTGATACCAACATTATTAAATCTACATTTTTTCGTTTCGTTGCAACGGAATTAACTTATCGAAATAAAGATGGTATTAACGAAAAAGATGTATTGGAAGATATTTTACAAACTTCGCTTTGTATTGTTACCAGAGGCATTGATGGCAAAGGAGATTTTGAACAATTACAACTTGGAATACAACGAATAACTGGTTTTATTTTTTCTGAAAGCTATAACTTAGAAAAGGCCATATTACACGCTTCTAAAGCAGCCTATTTATCTGCTCTAATAATGTATGATGCAACGGTTATAGAAAAATTCAACAACCCATTGGCATTAAAAGATTGGATAATCGGTGAGCCGATGAACACAAAACTGAATAAACTGAAAATATCCAATCCTGAAGCATTTTTCTACTGGTATAAAATTTACGAATTTTCAACACAAGGTAAATAACGGCAAAAAATGGTCGCGTGAAAGTGTGAAAGCTGCCATGGATATTTTAGCGGAAGAATTTACGCCGCTTTCGGATGCCAGATCTGAAGCGGAATTCAGAAGAATGGCAGCGAAAAATTTATTGATGAAGTTTTATTTGGGAACAAATACTTTGAAAACAACAGGCGGGTTGTCGGGTTGAATAGTCAGCAATTTACATTTTTCGTTAGCAAAACAAATTCCTGTACACTCTGTTGCTCCGCCCGTTTTGTCAGTAAAATTTTTACAACATCATCTTCGCTGAATTTGAATGATGATAGCGCATTCCGCAGAGTTTTTCTTCGCTGATTAAACGCGGTTTTAACGATAGAGAAAAATAATTTCTCATCACAGTCCAATGTTTTTGAGTCATTCCGAACTAAACGGATAACGGCGGATTTTACTTTTGGATGAGGTATAAACACAGTTTCATTAACAGTAAAGAGATATTCGATATTGTAAAATGCCTGTAACAACACACTTAAAATTCCGTAATTTTTATTGCCCGGTTTTGATGCAATCCTTACCGCTACTTCCTTCTGGAACATGCCAACCACTTCATTTATCAGGTTTTTGTATTCAAGAACTTTAAATAATATCTGCGATGAAATATTGTACGGGAAATTTCCTATAACGCTAAAACATCCGTCAAACAAGCCATTCATATCTATTTGCAGACAGTCGCCGATGATGATTTTATTTTTTAAGTCGGGATATTGGTTTGAAAGATATTCAACCGACTCCTTATCAATTTCAATTACTTTTAAATTAATTCCGGGAATTTGTAATAGATGTTTCGTTAGTATCCCTGTACCGGGACCTATTTCCATTACATTTTTATTTCTCTGCAATGAAGCAACAATTTTCCTTGCGATATTATCGTCAGTTAAAAAATGCTGACCAAGATGTTTTTTCGCTCTTACAGGAATCATTTGGAATTTGGGATTTGGGATTTGGGATTTGGAATTTGGAATTTAAGATTTGAGATTTGCATTTTACAATTTAAATTTTGCATTTATTTAATTCACAGCATCCCCTCTCAGCGCCCTGTATTTCTTTCTTGCTTCCACCGCATAAGTGCTGCCGGGATAAATAGTCATCAGCTTTTCGCACATATCCATGGCTTTCTTTGAATCCTTGTACACATCTTCATATAAAGCAGCCAGCCTGAACATAGCATCATCACCAAGAATATCAAACCAATATTTATCAATTATTTTCTGGTAGTATACAACTGCGGAATCATTCAACCCTTTCTTTAAATAAACATCCGCCTTTTTGTAATATACTTCATCGGAAAGTGAATGATTCGGGTATTTTGCAAGAAGTGAATCAAGTGTCAGAAGTCCGTCATCAGGTTTATTTCTAAATATAAGAAGATCCGCTCCCGCATACATACCAAGCGCCATATATGTGCTATCTGTTTCAGAGTTATCGCTTATAAGCAACGATAGTTCCATTGCATCATTGGCGATAAGCTTTGAGGTAGCGGCTTTCAGCACATCAAGCTGGGCTTTAGCCCATTCAAATTCACCAATATAATAAGATAGTTTTGCGTTTTTAAATTTAGCAAGATGACCTACAGGCTCGTCTTTAAAAGCTTTCTCAACTTGTGAATACAGAAGCGTTGCTTCCCACACTTCGCCTGTCATAAGCAGGATGTCTGCCAGTTCGATCTTGCATCCGGCAAGGGCTTTGGGTTGAGCATTCCTGAATTCAAGAGCTTCATAAAGCAGTTTGATGGCATCCGAAGATTTATCAAGATAAAAGGCTTGTAAATGAGCAAGGTTTTTCATCAATGAAATAGAAGAAGGAGATTTACCTAATTCGTTTAGCGCCGACTGAAAATCTTTTTCCAATTCTGTCAGGTCGTTCAATATATAGGTTGTTGTGCCAGTAATTTTCAGATATTTAACATCTAAAATTTCGATTTTACAGTTCAGAAAATAATAATTTTCCGAACCTTTGCTGATGATGTACTGATAGGCATTTATTGCAACATTGTAATACCCGTTGGAAGCAGCTAAACGAGCAATATTAAACACCATTTTCCCATCTTCCTTCTTTCTTCTGTCGAGCGACTTAGCCTGTACCAGGGCCGTTTCAAAATCTTTCATTTGTATGGAATACCACAGCAGCATTTCAGAATAAAAAGTTTCATCGGGGTTTTGCTGTGTCCGTTTAAGCAGAATATTTTTTAAAGCCGTATTTTTATTGTTATCTGTTTCCTCTGCAAGCATGGTCTGTAGCAAATTCTGAACATCATCCAGGTATGACACGCTGAATTCGATAAGACTGATATATTCATCCATCATTTTTTCATATTCTTTCCGGCTATCATATATATCGGCAAGTTCCATGTTGAATGGGTAACTGCCTTTCATTAACTTCCTTGCTTTCAGATATGTTTGAATAGCATAATCCGTTTCGTTCCGGTACAGGAAAGCATTGGCAAGATCGATCACATACTGCTTTTCCTGCTGTGCTTTTTTAATAAGCGATTCAAACTGTTCTTTTGCCAGGGTTTCATTTCCCTGTGCTAAGTATAGGTATCCGAGATCAACACCATATTGCGGAATAAGCGGATGCACTTTTATCTGTTTTTTGATTATCTTTTCCGCTTTCTTGTAGTCTTTAAGTTCTACAAGACAATTCAGAAAAGGAGTATAATAAATATATTCCTGTTTTTTACCGTAAAGTTTTTCATATAACACAACAGCTTTATCAAATTCCTTATTTTGAAAATACTGGGCTGCAAGTTGTTCATCGGTTTCTGTTTGTGAAAATGAAACAGTGTTGATAGAAAATATCAAAAGAATAGAGATAATGCCATGTTTATTTAATACGGAATTATTCATAGATAAGGTTATTCATAGTTATCGGGTTATTATTTACCTATTTGTATATAGTATGCAGGAGGCAGCGGCAGGAGGCAGTATTTGTGTTTTTGTACATTATTTCAGCATCGGTTATTTTACTTGAAAAATGTTTAGAGTATTTACGCAAACTGATCTTGACGACCTTTGGCTGCCTCCTGCCGCTGCCTCCTGCATACTCTGAATAGTAACAAATCATCAATCTAAAATCTAAAATCAATCATCCTCTTCCGTCTTATATTTTTCAGATTTTTTAATTTTCCCGTCTTTCTTCAATTGCTCAATAAGTTGTATTACCTTAGGATTTAAAGAATCGAAAAGTTTTAAATTTTTTTGTACGCCATCAACAGAAAAATTCACTATCTGTTTCAGTCTATTAACGGATGTTACCTCGTTTATAGTATATTCTGAAATTGTATCTTTTTGAATATTTTCTCCTTCAATATCGGCTTTCAGATTATCGAGTTGTTTTCTTGAATATCGGATTTCTTCATATAACCCTGAATAATCGTTGAGAAAATTTTTCAAAGGTTTTCTAATAATCCCGTAAGGAGTAATGATTTTCCATGTTGTATCACCTTTTTTATCATTGAAACAATCCCTTATCTGACCAATGTTTTTCATATATTCTTCAAATACATCTTTTACCTTTATAGTATCTGCCGAGTTAAGATTTTTTTCGATGGTATCAATAACTGTATACAAGCTATCAATCGTCTTGATCTCTTTTGCGTGCTTACCACTCTTACATGCCAGAAAGCATAATGGTAATATGAATGTGATAATGATAAGTTTTCTCATAGTAATATAGTTTATATTTTTAATCAGTGCCTGTATATAAAGTCATCTTTTTAAATTTTCAACATTTTTTTACCCCTTACCCTAAAGGGAGAAAATGTTGAAAATCATCGCTCCCTTTAGGGATGGGGTCAACGATGATTTTCATTTTATTTACATTATGGACAAGCACTAATTAATTATTTCAAATCCGGTATATTCAACAAGGGCTTTCGGAATTTTTATTCCCACGGGAGTCTGGTTGTTTTCAAGCAAAGCTGCAACGATCCTTGGCAATGCAAGAGCGCTGCCATTCAATGTGTGTACAGGTTGAGGTTTTCCATTACCTTCCCTAAAGCGCAGTTTAAGGCGGTTTGACTGGAAGGTCTCAAAATTTGTAACCGAACTGACTTCGAGCCATTTTTGCTGAGCGGCAGCATATACTTCCAAATCATAAGTAAAAGCAGAAGCGAAACTCATGTCGCCTCCGCACAATTTTACCACTCTGAAAGGCAATTCCAGCTTACGAAGTAATCCGCAAACATAATCTTTCATTTCTTCGAGTGTTTCATAAGATTTATCAGGATGCGTAATCTGAACGATCTCCACTTTGTCGAATTGATGCAACCTGTTCAGCCCGCGGACATCCTTGCCATAGGAACCAGCTTCCCTCCGGAAACATGCCGAATACGCCGTATTTTTTACAGGCAATTGTTCCGCTTTTAAAATTATATCCCTGTATATATTGGTAACGGGCACTTCCGATGTGGGTATCAAATAAAGATTATCTTCAACAATATAATACATCTGACCTTCTTTATCCGGCAACTGTCCTGTTCCGAATGCGGAATTCTCATTTACCAAAAAAGGCGGCTGGACTTCCACATAACCATTGGCAACAGCATTATCGAGAAAAAAATTAATAAGCGCCCGTTGCAGCCTTGCGCCTTTTCCTTTATACACAGGGAAGCCGGAGCCTGTTATTTTTACGCCTGTTTCAAAGTCAATGATGTCGTATTTTGTTGCCAGATCCCAGTGAGGAAGAGAATTTTCCCCAAGCACAGGAATAACTCCTTCTTCAGCAACCACTATGTTATCGTCGGCGCCTTTGCCTTTTGGGATTGACGGATGGGGCAAATTCGGTAAAAGCACAAGCACATTGTATTGTTCATTTTCTATTTGCTGTAGCAATTCCGAAAGTTCCTTTGATGCGGTTTTAAGTTCAGCGCTTCTTTCTTTTAAAGCATTCGCTTCTGCGCTTTTCCCGTTTTTAAACAAAACGCCAATTTCTTTGGCTATCGAATTAGCTTCAGCAAGATTATCATCCAATTTTTTCTGTGTTTCTCTTCTCTGTGCATCAAGGGAAATAACTTTTTTAACAAGTTCATTCGCATCAAAATTCTTGATGGCAAGACGGTTGATTACTTCATGAGGATTTTCTCTTATCGTGCTTATCTGTAACATCTTTCAATAGTTTATTACAAAAGTATACAAAACAAAATAAAAAACTCCTGAATAACAAATATCCAGGAGATGATATAAATCTTTAGCCGACCGGATTATTCTGCAGGGAAAGGAACTACGGAAACATAAGACCTGTTATCTTTTCTTTTTCTGAACTCCACCATTCCGTCGGTAAGGGAAAAAAGTGTATGGTCGCTTCCCATTCCTACATTTAAAGCAGGATGATGAACAGTGCCTCTCTGCCTTAAAATGATATTTCCGGCAACTGCTATCTGTCCGCCAAAAATTTTAACACCTAAGCGTTTGCTATGCGATTCCCGTCCGTTATGTGAACTACCAGCCCCTTTTTTGTGTGCCATAACTCAATGATTTTGAATGATTAATCTGCTTTAATTTCAGCTTCAACAGTTGCTTCAGATTTTGCTTTTTTTGTTTTGGAAGCCTTTTCGGCAATATTTTCTATTTGAATTCTGGTTAAAAACTGGCGATGACCGCTTGCTTTCTGATAACCTTTTCG
>Ga0265296_1004067_pt1 | contig 12967 bp, 9 predicted proteins | sample MunlanPumphouse1_FD_189073 | JGI IMG/M metagenome (GOLD analysis project Ga0265296, IMG submission 189073) | Groundwater microbial communities from a municipal landfill in Southern Ontario, Canada - Pumphouse #1 | ecosystem: Environmental > Aquatic > Deep subsurface > Groundwater | place: Canada... | reverse complement strand
CCGACGACGGCGACAGCGACCCCGACGCGCAGGAAATGGAAGCCGATGGCGAGCCCGAAATGGGCGGCGAAGGCGATGAAGGCATGCTGCCCGTCCGCCCCAACCGCTTGCCCGGCGACATTCCCGATTTCAATTATCTGCGCTTCACCGAAAAGCATGACGAGATCATCCTCGCCACCGAGCTGTGCGACGCCGACGAACTGACCCGGCTGCGCGCCTATCTCGACCAGCAGATGCAGCATCTGCAGGGCGCCGTAACCAAGCTCGCCAACCGGCTGCAACGCCGGTTGATGGCGCAGCAGAACCGCGCGTGGGATTTCGATCAGGAGGAAGGCCAGCTCGACGCCGCGCGGCTCGCGCGCGTGATCGTCTCGCCCGGCCAGTCGCTCAGCTACAAGATCGAGCGCGATACCGATTTCCGCGACACCGTCGTTACCCTGTTGATCGACAATTCAGGCTCGATGCGCGGGCGGCCGATCAGCATCGCCGCGATCAGCGCCGACATCCTCGCGCGCACCCTCGAACGCTGCGGCGTGAAGACCGAGATCCTCGGCTTCACGACCCGGACGTGGAAGGGCGGCCAGAGCCGCGAGGACTGGCTGGCCGCGGGCCGTCCGGCGCACCCCGGCCGCCTCAACGACCTGCGCCACATCATCTACAAGCCCGCCGACGAACCCTATCGCCGCGCCCGCAAGTCGCTCGGGCTGATGATGCGCGAGGGGCTGCTCAAGGAAAATATTGACGGTGAGGCGCTGACTTGGGCGCACAGCCGCATCATCGGCCGCCCCGAAGAGCGCAAGATTTTGATGGTGATCAGCGACGGCGCGCCGGTCGATGACAGCACTTTGTCGGTCAACCACGGCGCCTATCTCGACCAGCATCTGCGGCAGGTGATCGACTGGATCGAAAACCGTTCGCCGGTCGAACTATGCGCGATCGGCATCGGCCATGACGTGACGCGCTACTACAGCCGCGCGGTGACCATCATGGATGCTGAACAGCTTGGCGGGACGATGGTCGAGCAGCTGGCGGGCCTTTTCGACATCGATTGACCTAAAATGGGGCGCCCACGGGATGGGTGACAACCCCCTCACCCGTCGTTACAAACGCCCTCGGTGCAGCAGGGACTCGCGGCCTGACGACGGGAGCCGCTGCGCCGAAATTCATGCTGTGGGTCGCCAGCATGGCTTGGGGCCGCACCGGGGTGGTGCGTGGCTGAGGGGGCGACTGTACATGAAAAAAGCATCCGATCTGTTCATCGAATGTCTGGAAGAAGAAGGCGTCGAGTATATTTTCGGCGTTCCGGGCGAAGAAAATCTCGACTTTCTGGACAGCCTGTCGCGGTCGAAGCAGATCAAGCTGATCCTGACGCGCCATGAACAGGGCGCGGGCTTCATGGCCGCGACCTATGGCCGCCACACCGGCAAGACCGGCGTTTGCCTCGCGACGCTCGGCCCCGGCGCGACCAATTTTGTCACCGCCGCTGCCTACGCGCAGCTGGGCGGCATGCCGATGATGATGATCACCGGGCAAAAGCCGATCAAGAAATCGAAACAGGGCCGCTTCCAGATCCTCGATGTCGTCGCGATGATGGGGCCGATCACCAAATTCACCCACCAGATGGCGGCGTCGGACAATATCCCGAGCCGGGTGCGCGAAGCGTTCCGTCTGGCGGAAGAAGAAAAGCCCGGCGCGGTGCATATCGAACTGCCCGAGGATATTGCCGACGAACATACCGACGCGACCCCGTTGAAGCGCAGCCATTCGCGCCGTCCGAACGCCGACAGCAAATCGATCCGCGAGGCGGTGAAGGCGCTCGAAGCCGCAAAGTCGCCGGTGCTCGTCATCGGTGCGGGGGCCAACCGCACGATGACAAGCCGCATGCTGCTGCAATTTATTGAAAAGACCGGCATCCCGTTCCTGACGACGCAACTCGGCAAAGGCGTGATCGACGAGCGCCATCCGAAATTTCTCGGCTGCGCGGCCTTGTCGGCGGGCGATTTCGTCCACCGCGCGGTCGAGGCGTCGGACTGCATCGTCAACCTCGGCCATGACGTCATCGAAAAGCCGCCCTTCTTCATGCAGCGCGGCGGGCCGACGGTCATCCATGTGTCGTCGAAGACCGCCGAGGTCGATCCGGTCTATTTCCCCAACATCGAGGTGATCGGCGATATCGCCAATGCGGTGTGGCAGATGAAGGAAGACATCGTCCCCAGCGGCAGCTGGAAATTCGACCATATGCTGAAATTCCGCCAAGGCGAGGTCGAGCATACCAAGCCGCTGGCCGAAGATGCGCGCTTCCCGATCTTTCCGCCGCATTTGGTCCAATCGATCCGCGACGCGATGCCCGACGACGGCATCATCTGCCTCGACAATGGCGTCTATAAGATCTGGTTCGCGCGCGGCTACACCGCCTATCGCCCGAATACCGTATTGCTCGACAATGCGCTGGCGACGATGGGGGCCGGCCTGCCCAGCGCAATGATGTCGGCGATGGTCTATCCTGATCGCAAGGTCATGGCGGTGTGCGGCGACGGCGGGTTCATGATGAACAGTCAAGAAATGGAGACCGCGGTGCGGCTGGGGCTCAACATGACGGTGCTGATCCTCAACGACAACAGCTATGGCATGATCCGCTGGAAACAGGCGAATATGGGCTTCAAGGATTGGGGGCTGACCTATGGCAACCCCGATTTCGTCAAATATGCCGAAGCCTATGGCGCGCACGGCCACCGCGTGACCAGCGCCGCGCATCTGCAGGAACTTCTCGTCCATACCCGCGATACGCCGGGGGTGCATCTGATCGACTGCCCGGTTGACTATTCGGAGAATGATCAGATCTTGAACACCGATATCAAGCGGATATCGAAAGAGATGTAATCGCTTAGCCCCTCCCCCCTCAGGGGAGGGGTTGGGGTGGGGCATGTCGCCGTGCGCCGCGCCATCCTGACAGCCCCCACCCCGACCCTCCCCTAAAGGGGAGGGGGAGAAGCCGCATGAAACTCAAAGACGTCTATCCGCTCTACCTCAACAACAAGGCGGTGCAGCCGAACACCGACCTCGAGGTCACCGACAAGTTCACCGGCGAGGTCGCGTTCCGCGCCGCGCTGGCGACACCCGATGTGATCGACGAAGCGATCGCCGGGGCCGTCCGCGCCGCCGAGCCGATGGCGCGGCTGGCGAGTTTCGAGAAGCGTGATGTGCTGTTGCACTGCGTAACGCGGTTTCAGGAACGGTTCGACGAACTCGCCTATGCGCTGTGTGTCGAGTCGGGCAAGCCGATCGCTGATAGCGAGGGCGAGGTCACCCGCCTGATCGACACCTTCCGCATCGCCGCCGAGGAAGCGACCCGCAACTATGGCGAGGTCCAGCCGCTCGACATTTCGGCGCGCGCCAAGGGCTATATGGGGATGTGGAAGCGGGTGCCGATCGGGCCGTGCAGCTTTATCTCGCCGTTCAACTTTCCGCTCAACCTTGCCGCGCACAAGATCGCGCCCGCGATCGCGATCGGCTGTCCGTTCGTGATGAAGCCCGCATCGATGACGCCCTTGGGCGCGATCATCATGGGCGAGGTGCTCGCCGAATGCGACGTCCTGCCCGAGGGCGCGTTTAGCATCCTGCCCGCGAGCCGCGCGGGGGCCGATCTGTTCACCACCGACGAGCGACTGAAACTGCTGAGCTTCACGGGGTCACCGGGCGTGGGCTGGGATCTGAAATCCAAGGCAGGCAAGAAGAAGGTCGTGCTCGAACTCGGTGGCAATGCCGCGGTGGTCGTCGACAAGGACGCTGATCTCGACCATGCGCTCGCGCGGATCATCTTTGGCGGCTATTATCAGTCGGGACAAAGCTGCATCCATGTCCAGCGCGTGATCATCCACGAGGATATCTACGACCGCTTCCGCGACATGCTCACTTCGAAAGTCAAGGCCTTGAAATCGGGCGATCCCAAGCATCGCGACACCTTCATCGGCCCGATGATTTCGGTCAAGGAAGCGCAGCGTCTGAAAGGCTGGATCGACGATGCGGTCGCCGCAGGCGCCACCCTGCTCGCGGGCGGCGGGTGCGAAGGCAATATGCTCGAAGCGGCGCTGCTGGAAAATGTCCCGGCGGGTAGCGATGTCGTCGTCGAGGAAGCGTTCGGCCCGGTTGTCGTGCTGTCGAAATTCGCCAAATGGGATGAGGCGCTGGCCGAGGTCAACGACAGCAAGTTCGGCCTGCAAGCCGGGCTGTTCACCAGCGACATCCAGAAGGTGCTGGAAGCGTGGGACCATCTCGACGTCGGCGGCATCGTCGTCAACGACGTGTCGAGCTATCGCGTCGACAATATGCCTTATGGGGGGGTGAAGGATTCGGGGCTGGGGCGCGAGGGCGTGCGCTTTGCGATGGAAGATATGAGCGAGATCAGGAATTTGGTGATTCGGCGGACTTAGTTCGTCGCCCCCGCGCAGGCGGGGGCCGCTGGCCGCATATCTCGTCGTCGCTGCGTAAACCGATGGCGGCCCCCGCCTGCGCGGGGGCGACGTAACTTAGGCAACGTCACAAAACCGCCCTCAAACCGTCGTCAAACCGACGCCGCTTTGAATCGCACAGTGTCACAAAACTCCTGTCTAGGCCGTGGGCAGCCAAAGGCTGTTTACGGAGTGTGACATGGCATCGATTTCGACCCTGCCCATCCCCGCGCGTTTCCCCGATCCCTTCGCCACCGACCCGCATGTCCCCGAACGCCTGATCGGCGAACGGCGGAGCTATCGCACCGTGTGGGTCAGCGACATCCACCTTGGCACCCGCGGCTGCAACGCCGCGATGCTCATCGACTTCTTCGACCATGTCGATTGCGAGACGCTGTACCTTGTCGGCGACATCATCGACGGCTGGCGGCTCAAGAAGCGCCATTTCTGGCCCCCCGAGCATAATGACGTCGTCTGGCGCGTATTGAAGCGCGCCAAGCGCGGCACCCGCGTCGTCTATGTGCCCGGCAACCATGACGAGATGGTCAAACCCTTCGACGGCTTCGATTTCGGCGGGGTCGAAATCCGCCGCGAGGCGATCCATGAAACCGCCGACGGGCGCAAATTGCTCGTCGTCCATGGTGATGAATTCGACGCGGTGATGCTGGCGCACCGCTGGCTCGCCTTTGTCGGCGACGCTGCCTACACCGCGCTGATGAAATGCAATGTGGTGGTCAACCGCATCCGCAGCGCCTTTGGTCTGCCCTATTGGTCGCTGTCGATGGTCGCCAAGCACAAGGTCAAGAACGCGGTCCAGTTCATCGGGCGCTACGAGGAGGTCGTCGCCCACGCCGCCCGCTCGCGCGGAGTCGATGGCGTCGTGTGCGGCCACATCCACAGCGCCGAGATGCGCGAGATTGAGGGCACCGAATATTATAACGACGGCGACTGGGTCGAAGGCTGCACCGCGCTGGTCGAGCATCATGACGGCACGATGGAGATTTTGCACTGGGCCGAGGAAGTCGCCGCACGCGCCGTGCCGACGGTGCTCGAACTCCCCGCCCCGGCGCGCGCCGCATGAGGATATTGATCGTCAGCGACGCATGGGAGCCGCAGGTCAATGGCGTCGTGCGCACCTTGCAGGCGACGATCGCCGAGCTGCGCAAGGCGGGGCATGATGTCGGCGTGGTCTCGCCCGACCTGTTTCGTTCGGTCCCCTGCCCTTCCTACCCCGAAATCCGGCTCGCCTTTGCCGGGTGGCGCAAGGTCGGGCGGCATATCCGCGCCTTTGCGCCACAGGCGATCCATATCTCGACCGAGGGTCCATTGGGACTCGCGGCGCGGCGCTGGTGCCTGAAGCACGGCTTTCCCTTCACCACCGCCTATCATACGCGCTTTCCCGAATATGTCGCGGCGCGGCTGCCGCTGTCGCCAGCGTTGGTCTGGCGTTTCATCCGCTGGTTTCACCGTCCCGCGCGGCACATCATGGTCGCGACGCGCAGTCTGGCGCGCGAACTCTCCGATCAGGGGCTGGGCCAGACGATGATGTGGGAGCGCGGCGTTGATCACGACCTGTTCCACGCCAATCGCGCCCCGCACCCCGCCTACGCCGAGCTGCCGCGGCCGATCCAGCTCTATGTCGGGCGCGTCGCGGTCGAGAAAAATATCGGCGCGTTTCTGGACAGCGATCGCCCGGGCACCAAGGTGATCGTCGGCGATGGCCCCGCGCTGGCCGCGCTCAAGGCGCAGCATCCCGACGCGCTGTTTCTCGGCAAGCTCGGCGGCGAAACACTCGCGGCGGCCTATGCAGGCGCCGATGTCTTCGTTTTTCCCAGCCGCACCGACACCTTCGGACTTGTCGTCATCGAGGCGCTGAGCTGCGGCACCCCGGTCGCCGCCTTTCCCGTTCCCGGACCCGGCGACATCATCCGCGATGGCGCGGGAGCGCTGGACGAGGATCTGGGTCGCGCGATCGATACCGCACTCACCTGCGACCGCGATGACGCCGCGGCGCTGGGCGCACGCTACAGCTGGGCGAGCTGCACGGCGCAGTTTGCCCAAGCGTTGTCTTTTGTTCCCGCTGATCGAACGCCGGAGGGTAAGCTCGAAACCGTCGGTCTCGCGGCCTGATTCCTCCCCCATCCAGGGGGAGGATAATCCAGCTAAAACGTCTTGCGCCACTCCAGCTCGATGTAGCGGCCCAGCGGATCGATATAGCCGGGCTGATAGTTCAGCGGCACCACGCCATTCGCATCGGTGATCCGGCGCTGCGCGTCGAACAGATTGTCGAACGACAGGCGCAAACGCGATCCCTTCAGGAACGGCAATTTCTCGATCAGCTTTGGCTGCTGGTTGAGATCGGCGAAAAGGCGCAGGTTAAACGTCGCAAGGTCGCCGAAATTAAGGTCGCCCGCGGTGCCGCCGGTGACCGTGCTGCCGCTGTCATATTTGGCGCTGAGGCGCGCGCCCATGCCCTTGTAGAACACCCCGCCGTCCAGTTCGAGCAGGTGGCGGTTGCTGCCGCCGCCGCTACCGGTCGCCGATCCGTCCAGCAGATCGAGTTCGGGAACGCCGGGGCGGATCAGGATTTTGTCGGTCAGCTTGTAGGTGTGATACAGCGATACCGACCAGCGGCCGCCCTGCGGCCCGCCGCCAAACATGGCGCCGGGACCACCACCGCCGCCACGGCCGCCGCGACCACCCGCCCGCGGACCACCGCCGCCGCGCGGTCCGGCCGCACCCGCACCCGCGCCCGGTCCACCGCCGGGACGACCAGCCTGATCGGGCTGACCAAAGCTCTTGCCGAAGTTCAGTCCCCAGCGAATTTGCGAGTTTTCGACCTGGTCGAAATTGACCGGCCGCTGATCGAGCGCAATCAACACGCCATTGGCGTCGCGCGTCACACGGTCGGGAAACGCCGCTTCGATCTCGGGGGTGAGCAGCGGGAGGCTGTTCGACGTGTCGTTGCTCTTGTTGCGGTTATAGTTGACCGACAGGCGCAGGCCTTCGAGCATCGGCACTTCCCAATTCAGCCCCAGCTTCAAGTCGCGGCGCTGCTCGGCAAGCAGGAAGGGATTGCCGCCAGTCGTCGTCGTGATTTCCACCGTCTGGCCGGTCGCAAAGTCATAATAGGTGACCGCGGGGGTCACCAGCGGCGCGGCGCCAAGCTGCTGAATGCCCGGCGCCGCTTCGTCATTGTTGAAGCTCGCGATCAGTGACAGATTGTCGGTGACACCCCAGTTGAGGCTCGCACCCCAGCTTTTGAGCGCCTCGAAATCGCTGGGATTGGCGACTTGGCCACTGAGCGTCAGCGAGACGCGGCCGATGTTGCCGACCTCATATTCAGGATCGAGCAGCGGCAGGGTCAGCGACCCGAACACGCTGGGCGTATCGCGCCCAAGGTCGGTCGTGGTGATCACGCCCGAGCGTTCGGACTGGCTGTCGAACCGTAGCCCCGAATAGCTGCCGGTCATCGACAGGCGGATCGGTCCGGCCCAGCCCTCGGTCATGGTTCCCGACAGGTTCGCGCTGCCGCCAAAGCTCTGCTGGCTGCTGTCGAACCGGTCGCGGGCGCCGGTCACCCGGTCGGTGAAGGTGCGCTGATCGGCATCGCCATAATTTCCCGACAGCGACCAGCGCCAGTCGCCCAGCATGCCGTTGACGCTGGCTGTGGTGGTCAGGTTGCGGCTGCGGCTGTCGCGTTCGAGCGGGACGTCGCCGCCCGCTACGACGGGGCCGAGGAACGACAGGCTGTCGGTCTGGTCCAGCCGCAGGTTGATCGACGCATCGGTCACCTTGTTCAGGCTGCGCTGGATCGTCGCATCGATCAGATAGGTATCGCTTTCGGGCAGTAGGCTACGCGTCGCGGGACCGAGTCCGCGCTCGCTTTCGGTGAGCATGGTCGACTGTTCCCAGCCCGCGTTGACATTGACCCGGCCATTTTCGCCGATCGCCAGGAAACTGCCCTCGACCTCGCTCTGAAATCGCCCGCCCTGGGTCGGAATGCCGCCCTCGGCCTCGACCGCGATCTGGCGGAAATTGGGCTTGAGCACCATGTTGACGACGCGCTCGTCGGCCGAATAGCCATATTGCAGCGCAACCTCTTCGGGAAAAATCTCGACCTTGGCGATCGCTTCAGGGGGCAGGTTACGCACCTCGCCAAAGCCGCCGATGCGGCGTCCGTTGACCAGGATGATCGGCCGCCCGCCGCCGCGCCCGCGGCCCGACCGCGTCTGCGGCGCGAGCGCCTCGAGCAGTTCGGATACGTTCGACACGCCATAGCTGGCAATCGCCGCCTCATCGAGCTCGGCCTCGGCCTTGATGTCGGTTTCGAGCTGTCCGGCGAGGCGCGGCGCGGTTACGACGATTTCTTCGCCGTCGATGTCATCATAATCGTCTTCGGGGTCGCTGGAGGCGCTGACGACCGGCGCCGATGGCTGGTCGGCAACCGCGGTCACCGCTGCGCTGGCGGGCATCGCGTCGGTGTCGGCCATCGCGGGCCAGGCGAGCGCGGCGCTGGCGGTGAGCAACAGCGCGCGCGCGGAAAGGGAGAGGTGGGCATAGGTCATTGGGGAGAGCCTTTTGTTTTTTCTTGCTTCTTATTGGCGCTGCAGGAGTGAACACTTGCTGACGCGCTTCTTTGTCGACAGTTCATTTATGTCGCAATTGTCGCAACAATGTGTCGAGGCCATCGCCGTTCCACCAACGGGCGATATCGACCGCTGGACAGCATGGCGCGCTGCCCTTATCGGCCAGCCATGCCGACTCCAGACACATCCGCCGCGCCGAAGTCCGATCATGGGGAATCGATTCTGATCATCGATTTCGGTAGCCAGGTGACCCAGCTCATCGCCCGCCGCGTCCGTGAAGCGGGGGTCTATAGCGAGATCGTCCCCTTCACTTTGGCCGAAGCCGCGCTTGAGCGCATGCAGCCCAAGGGGATCATCCTCTCCGGCTCGCCCGCCTCGGTCCCCGCCGACGGCAGCCCGCGCGCGCCGCAATCGGTGTTCGATAGCGGCCTGCCGGTCCTCGGCATCTGTTACGGGCAACAGGTAATGAGCCAGCAACTCGGCGGCCGCGTCGAACCCGGTGGCGCCGATGGCGAGCGCGACGGCGAATTCGGCCGCGCCTTCCTGACCGTCACCGAACCCTGCGTGTTGTTCGACGGATTGTGGGACGTCGGCGAGCGCCATCAGGTATGGATGAGCCACGGCGACAAGGTCACGCAGTTCGCCCCCGGCTTCCGCATCGTCGCGGTCAGCGACGGTGCGCCCTTTGCCCTCATCGCCGACGACGAGCGCCGCTATTACGGGACGCAATTCCACCCCGAGGTCGTCCACACCCCCGACGGCGCCAAGCTGATCGCCAATTTTGTCCGCCACGTCTGCGGTTGTTCGGGCGACTGGACGATGGCCGAATTCCGCGCCACCAAGATCGCCGAAATCCGAGCGCAGGTCGGCGACAAGCGCGTGCTGTGCGGCCTGTCAGGCGGCGTCGACAGCGCGGTCGCCGCAGTGCTGATCCATGAAGCGATCGGCGAGCAACTGACCTGCGTCTTTGTCGACCATGGCCTGCTACGCATGAACGAACGCGAACAGGTCGAAGAGCTGTTCCGCAATCACTACAACATCCCGCTGGTCGTCGTGGACGCCGAGGAACGCTTCATGGCGGGCCTCGCCGGGGTCACCGACCCCGAGGCGAAGCGCAAGTTCATCGGCGGCGAATTCATCAATGTATTCGACGAGGAAGCGCAAAAGCTCGGCGGCGCCGATTTCCTCGCGCAAGGCACGCTCTACCCCGATGTCATCGAAAGCGTGTCGTTCACCGGCGGGCCGAGCGTCACGATCAAGAGCCACCACAATGTCGGCGGCCTCCCCGCGCGCATGAAGATGGCGCTCGTCGAGCCCTTGCGCGAATTGTTCAAAGACGAGGTTCGCCTGCTCGGCAAGGAGCTGGGACTCCCCGACATCTTCGTCGGCCGCCACCCCTTCCCCGGCCCGGGCCTCGCGATCCGTATTCCCGGCGAAGTGTCGAAGGACCGCTGCGACATCCTGCGCAAGGCCGACGCCGTCTATCTCGACGAGATCCGCAATGCGGGCCTCTACGACGCGATCTGGCAAGCGTTCGCGGTGCTGCTGCCCGTGAAGACCGTCGGCGTGATGGGCGACTACCGCACCTACGACCATGTGTGTGCGTTGCGTGCGGTGACCAGCACCGACGGCATGACCGCTGACATCTATCCGTTCGACGCCGCTTTCCTCAGCCGCTGCGCCACGCGCATCATTAACGAGGTCCAGGGCATCAACCGCGTGGTGTACGACTATACGTCAAAACCGCCGGGGACGATCGAGTGGGAGTGACGGCCGCCAGTCGCGACCGCCAACCCTGACTTGATCCTATGTTGCGCTGGCGGCATCCGGCGCAGCATCCTCACCGGCCCGCCAGCTCCAGATCAGGAGCAGCAAGCCGACGATGATGAACAAGGCGAAGCCCGACAGCATCCATGCGTTCACATACCAGTGGTCGCCCCACTCGAACTCGCCGCTCATGATACGGCCCCAGCCGCGGAAGTGCTGCGTGGCGCCCACCGAAAGTCCGAACACCGCGAAAACCGCGGACAGATAACGCACCAACCAGTGCGCCGGGTTGGGCAGCATCAGCAACAGTCCTAGCAGGCCGATCACCGTGCGCTGGCTGCGGCAATAGGGGCATTCATAGACGAGGCCGGTCAGGTCGACGGTCCAGGTCAGTATTGCAATCAGGACGGCGACGATACCGACTGCGCGGCGATGGCGCAGCAGTAGCTCCGGCAGATTGTCCAGCTTATCCAGCATTTGAGATCCTCCCTCTTTCCCTCGCGACCGCTATACGCAGCCGTCGCCCGCTCGGCCAGACAATAATGTTATACTATATCATAGTGATCTGGCTTGGAGATGCATCCGCTGCTCCGCTGACGCCGTCCCACCAGTCGCCCAGTGCGTCGATCAGCGGCACCAGCCGTTCGCCATCGACCGTCAGGTCATATTCGACGCGGCGCGGATAGCCTTCGAATTCGGTCCGCCGCACGATCCCGGCGTCCTCCAGCTTGCGCAGTTCCAGGGCCAGCATCTTGTGCGAAATAGTCGGGTTGTCGCGGCGCAGGTCGCTGAACCGCTTCGTCCCGTCGCTCAGATAATAGATAAGCAGGCTGGGCCAGCGCCCGCTCAGCACCTGCATCACCTCTTCGATCGGACAACGCGAAACCAGATTTTTCATCATCGCCTCATGGTTACAAAAAAGGTGCGTAATTTACCCGGCGTTCCAGCGCCCTATATCGGCAATCGCTGCGCCGCTCCCCCTCAAGAAAACGGAGCATTACATTGGAACCGATCCTTATCTATGGCTTCGCGCTGGGAAGTTCCATGGACCTTGTTGCGGCCCTCGAATGGCTGGGCAAGCCCTATCGCCTGTGCCGTGTCGACATGCTCGGCGAAATGCGCGAGCCACCTTACGCCCGCATCAATGCGCGGCACGAAACCCCGGCATTGATTACCGATCAGGGGCAGCTGCTGAGCGAAACGATGGCGATCGCGCACTGGTTTGCCGCGCGCGACGACGAGCGGCGGATCAGCCCCGCCCCCCTGTCGCCCGAGGCCGATCGGATGCAGCAGATGATGGCGTTTATCAACACCGGCTTCACCGGCGCCTTCAGCCCGCTATGGGCCGCGCTCGAGATGGAGCCGCCGCGTCCGGCTTTGCAGGCGGCGCTCCGCGAATGGGGCAAGGAAGCGGTTATCGGACGCCACGACAAGCTGGAAGCGATGGTCGGCGACGGCGCCTATCTGGTCGGCGACCGGCCCACGCTGGCCGACGCGCTGCTCATCGGCGTCGCGCGGTGGCTGGAGTTTCACGAGGTCGCCGATCCGGCGCGTTGGCCGAAGCTCGCGGCGCTACGCGCGCGGCTGGAGGCTGATCCCGCCGTAATCTATGCGACGGCGCTCGAAAGCGGAGACACGCCTTCGGGACAAGTCCTCTGCCGCGGCCATGTGCCGCTGGCCGAGGTGATCAAGCGTTTCGGCGCCTGATCCCGATGGGCGGCGCAGTTGCGAGGCCGCGCTGCCCTTGATAGCATCGGCGTATGGACAGGATCGAAACCCAGGCGTCGGGCGGCTGCCAATGCGGCGCGGTGCGTTATCATGTGACGGCAGTGCTCGACACGTCGCACATCTGCCATTGCCGGATGTGCCAGAAGGCAGCCGGCAATTTTTTCGCCGCCTTGATCGGCGTCCCGCGCGACGCGATCACCTGGACGCGCGGCGAGCCCGCAACCTTCAACAGCTCCGACAAGGCGGCGCGCGGATTCTGCCGCAGCTGCGGGACGCCGCTGCTTTACGATTATGCAGAGAGCAAGCATATCAACCTGACCACCGGCTCGTTCGACGAGCCCGCGCGCTTTGCGCCCAAGGTCGAATTCGGCCTCGAAGGCCGCCTGCCCTGCTTTGCCGACCTGCCGCTCAAAGCCGAAGGCACGACCGAGGAAA
>Ga0265296_1004066_pt1 | contig 12969 bp, 11 predicted proteins | sample MunlanPumphouse1_FD_189073 | JGI IMG/M metagenome (GOLD analysis project Ga0265296, IMG submission 189073) | Groundwater microbial communities from a municipal landfill in Southern Ontario, Canada - Pumphouse #1 | ecosystem: Environmental > Aquatic > Deep subsurface > Groundwater | place... | reverse complement strand
TACATGCCGGTCACAATGTCTGTAACCGCCACACCCGCTTTCTGGGGGCCGCCCCCAGGCAGGTCGTCACGTTCACCCGTGATGCTCATCAGCCCGCCCATGCCCTGGATCATGAAGTCGTAGCCCGGGCGCGAGGCATATGGGCCTTCCTGCCCGAAGCCGGTGATCGAGCAATAGATCAGGCGCGGATTGATAGCTTTCAGGCTTTCATAATCCAGACCATACTTGCGCAGCCCGCCGACCTTGAAGTTCTCCACCACGATATCGCTTTCCATCGCAAGCTTTCGAATCGTGTCCGCGCCTGCGGGGGTTGCCATATCCAGCGTGATCGATCGCTTGTTGCGATTGGTGCTGACGTAATAGGCCGCCTCGGTCGTATCTTCGCCGTTTTCGTCCTTGATATAGGGAGGTCCCCAGCCGCGTGTATCGTCGCCCTCGCCGGGGCGTTCGACCTTGATCACGTCAGCACCCAGATCCGCGAGATTCTGGGTGCACCACGGGCCGGCAAGGATCCGGCTCAGGTCAAGTACCCTGATGCCGGCTAGCGGCGCTGCTCTTTCAGTCATGCATGGCCTTCGTTAGTTGTAGGTGGCGGTGCCGTGACTGAGCACCACCTTGTCGCGCTCGACGATACGCGCGAGAAAACGGATCTTGCCCGGCCCGTCGCGCCACATGTCGACAGTGAGTGTTTCGCCGGGATAGACGGGAGAAGAAAATCGTACATCCAATCCTGTCAGGCGGCTGCCGTCCCCATCACAATAGCCTTCCACGATCGCACGCGCTGCCACGGCATAGGTGCACAGGCCGTGCAAAATCGGGCGCGGAAAGCCCGCGGCCTTTGCCACGGCAGGGTCGGCATGCAGGGGGTTATTGTCCGCACACAATCGATAGATCAGCGCCGCGCGTTCGGAAATCGGCACGGAGATCGTTTTGTCCACCGGTGTGTCTGGCGTGGGCGTCAACGCGGGAGGAGGCTCGTCACCCTTGCCGAAACCGCCGTCTGCTCGGCAGAACGTCGATTGGGTCAACGTGGCCAACAGGGTGCCATCTTCGTCCTTGAGCGTGCGCTCGGAGATGACGATGGCGCCTTTCTCTGCCCCCTTGTCCACAATGTGCGTGACACGGGTCTGACCCACGACAGTGCCCGAAGGCGCAAGCGGCTGATGGATCTTCAATCGCTGCTCGCCGTGCACCAGTTTGACCCAGTTCACGCCGGTTTTGGGATCGCTGATCCAGAATCCCGGAAAACCCAGCACCACGCTCATCGTCGGGAATGCCCGCAGGCCATCCTCGTAGACATATTGCAGATGCTTGGGATCGAGCGGGTCATGACCGAAGCCGATGCCCAGACCATACAGCATCGTGTCTTTATCGGTATAGGTCTGGCGCACTTCGGGGAAGTGCCAGTTCTTCAGGTTGTCGTAGTCGATAGCCATGTCGCATCGCTCCTTAGATGGGATCCCAGTCGATCACGTCAGGCGAACGGTCCAGGGCATAGAAGTGCTTGCGCATGGCGGGAATGGCGATTTCGCCAATGCTCTCCGGGGTCCACCCTTCGCTCATGTGCACGGTGCGCAAGGGGCGGGGCTGGGAGAACAGCATGATTTCGTTGGCGCGCACGGCAAAGATCTGCCCGTTCACAGCCTTGGCGTCGTCACTGGCGAGATAGACGGCCAGCGGTGCAATTTTGCCGGCTTCCATTTTCTTGAGCTTTTCCACCCGTGCTTTTTCGGCATCGGTCTCGGCAGGAATCGAGCTGGTCATGCGGCTCCAGGCGAACGGTGCAATGCAGTTCGAGCGCACGTTGTAGCGCTGCATGTCCAGTGCAATTGATTTGGACAAACCGACGATACCCAGTTTGGCTGCCGAATAATTGGCCTGGCCGTTGTTACCAATCAGCCCCGAGGTGGAAGTCATGTTGATGAACGAGCCTGACTCCTGTTCCTTGAAATAGGGCGCTGCGGCGCGGGTGCAGAAAAAAGTGCCATTGAGGTGCACGGACAGCACCTGGCTCCATTCCTCTTCACTCATTTTGTGGAACATGCGGTCACGCAGGTTGCCGGCGTTGTTCACGATGGCATCGATGCGGCCGAACGTGTCGACGGCCGTCTTGACGATCTGGGCGGCACCCTCGTAGCTCGCTACGCTGTCTGTGTTGGCGACCGCTTCGCCACCGGCCTTGCGGATTTCTTCGACCACCGACTGTGCGGGACCTGCGCCACCGCCTTCGCCATTGAGCGATACGCCGATGTCATTGACGACGACCTTGGCACCCGAGGCGGCCATGGCCAACGCGATGCCACGGCCGATGCCGCCGCCTGCGCCCGTTACGATTACTACTTTTCCGGATACGATTCCGCTCATTTGATCTGTCTCCACAACGTATTAAGGGTCCCACTTAGCAGACCATGGTAGATTCCCTGCGATCATTTAAGAATTCAAATATAGAAACACCCCCCTTTTGTGTGGTGGAACATGAGACACGATCTAACTGATTTGAGGCTCTTTCTCAATGTGGGGGAAACCTTGAATCTGACGCGTGCAGCCGAACGTACGTTTCTATCGCTGCCCGCGGCCAGCGCTCGCATCAAGAATATGGAAGAGGGCTTCAAAGCGCGCCTGTTGATCCGTCAGGTCACCGGCGTGGCGCTCACGCCCGCCGGCGAGGTGCTGCTGCGTCACGCCCATTCCATATTCCGCCAGCTCGAGTGCCTCAACGCAGACATTCAACCTTACGCCAGCGGCGTCAAGGGCCGCCTGAGGGTGCTGGCCAACACCACGGCCACCAACTCGTTTCTGGCCGACGCGTTGTCTGCGTTTCTCGCTGAAAACCCCGATGTCGATGTCGAGCTGGAAGAGAAACTGTCCGGGGAGATCGTGCTTGCCATTCGTGCGGGCGGCGCCGATCTGGGAATCGTGGCCGGCGGCGTGGACACCTCGGGGCTGGACGTGCTGCCCCTGTTCCGGGATGAACTGACGGTGGTGACGTCGCTCTCGCACCCGTTGGCCAAGTCCAAGACCCTGCATTTCGTCGATCTGCTGGATCAGTATCAGTTCGTGGGCATCCACCCCAACAGTGCCATTCAGACATTTCTGGAGGACATCGCAGCCGGCCTCGGAAAGCGCATCTTGCAGCGCGTGAACGTCGGTAGCTTCGAGGCCGTCTGCCGAATGGTGGAAGCAGGCGCGGGCATCGCCATCGTGCCGCGTGCGTGCGCGGCGCGGTACAGCCGACCGACGCAGCTGGCCGTGATTGCGCTGGACGACGATTGGGCATTGCGCGAGCGTTTGCTGTGCCGGCCCAGGGGACGCGATTTGCCTCAGTTCGCAGAGCGCTTCATTGAAAACGTCGTTCGCGCCACGCAGGACACGGCGTAGGGGCTTACCGCCGCGCAAAGGGTGTCTTCAGCAAAAACGTATCGCGATTTATCCAGGCTGCGCAAATAATGCGGCGATGCAATGATCCTTTTTGTCGTTGCTTATTCGAATTACGGAGACTTCAGTCATGATCCAGTTTCAACGCCGTCGCCTGCTTGCAGGCATGGGTGCAGCTTTCGCCGCCGCGGCGCTTCCTCAGGTGGCTTTTGCTGCCGAATGGCCCACCAAATCCGTCAATATCGTGGTTCCGTTCCCGCCGGGCGGCCCTGTCGATACCGCGACGCGGTTTGTGTCGTTGCCCCTGGGGCAGAAGTGGAATGTGCCGGTCGTCGTTGATAACAAGGCAGGCGCAGGTGGCATCGTGGGCGCCCAGTACGCTGCGCGTCTGGCGCCCGACGGCTATGGGTTCTTCATGGCTGCCATCCATCATGCGGTGTTGCCCGGCCTGCGGTCGGATCTGACCTACGACATCACCAAGGATTTTGTGCCGGTGGGGATGACGGCAAGTTTCCCGATCATTCTGGTGGTGCATCCCTCGCTTGAGGTGAAGTCGGTGGCCGAGCTGATCGCCTATGCAAAAGCCAATCCCGGCAAGCTGTCCTATGCGTCGTCGGGTACGGGAGGTGGTACCCATCTGGCGGGCGAGTTGTTCAATAGCATGGCGGGCACGACGATGCAGCATGTGCCGTATCGCGGTAGTGCGCCTGCCATGCAGGATGTGCTGGGTGGCCAGGTGCCGTTGATGTTCGCCGATGGCCCGAGCGCGTTGCCGCATATCCGCGGCGGGAAGATTCGTGCGCTGGGCGTGGGCAATCCCGAGCCTTCACCGCTCGCGCCGGAGCTGCCGACGATCGCTGCTTCACTGGCGGGGTATGAGGCGTATTCGTGGTGCGGTTTGTTGTTGCCCAAGGGTGCACCTGCCGATGTGGTGGCGCGTGCGAATGCGGATCAGAATGCGGTGTTGCGTGATCCGGAGATCGCGAAGTCGATGCTGGCAGCAGGTGCAGAGCCTCGGCCGGGGTCGCCTGAGGAGTTCGGGAAGTTTCTGAACGATGAGATTGCTAAGTGGAAGACGCTCATCAAGGAGCGGAATATTGTGGTTCAGCAGTAGGAGGGTGTTGTTTTTCTTTGCTGTGTGGGCCGGCACGCGGGGGTGTGAAGCGGATTGGTGGGCGGTCGTTCGCTACGCGCCTAGGGCGCGTTGGCTCACTCCGACGCCCCCCAATCCGCTTCACACCCCCGCGCGCCTCATGATTGCTTAGACGCGTTGCGGGCATTGGCGCTGGGGCGTGCGGGCTGTGTGGGGTGGTGCGGTGCTGGTTTCTTTTGGGGCGGCGGCTGCATGTGCAGATTGCCGTGGAGCGCTCGTTAAATTTGGCTGCCTAGGGTAGCCAAATTTAACTTCGGGGTGGGGATTAGTGGCGGCTCGTTGGCTATTGGCACAATAAGCGCTAGGTTGCGATGGCGAACAGTCGTGGCTCATCGTCTCCAAACGCAAAGTCCGACGCTGTTTTTCCGTCCCTAGGACGAAAAAACAGCGAGCAGAGCACGGCAATCCCCGCAGTCAGCCACCGCCCCTTCGCATACCCGCTGAAGAACAAATCAAGCCGCTGCCCCCAAAGCAAGCCAATGCCCATCCCGCGTCTAAGCAATCAAAAGCCACTCGAGGGTGGGTGTCGGTGGGGGTGGCGTCCGGAGCGGACACGGGGTGCCCTAGGCACCCCGTCGCGCGGCGCCAACCCCACCGACACCCACCCTCGAGTGGCGACAGAAGAACAACGTCACCCCACAGACTCCCCAAGCAGCGTTCCCACAGCCACCCGATATTCATCCCCCATCTGCGCCACAAGCTGCGCCACGGACAGCTCCTCCTGCACGAGTCCGACGCCTTGCCCCGCGCTCCACACATCGCGCCAGATGGCAGGACGGCTGCCTCGGTCGACGTTGATCGGCGTGTCGGGATGGGCCCGCTGCAACAGCGCGACGTCCATGCCCGCCGCGGTGACACTGGCTGAGAGATAGTTGGCTTGTACGCCACTGAAATAGGACGTTGACACGATGTCCGAGAGATCGGCATCCATCACCATTCGGCGATAGCGGTCCGGGGCGAGGGATTCCTGTGTGGCGATGAATCGGGTGCCGACATAGGTCAGGGCGCAGCCCATGGCTTGTGCGGCCAGGACATCCTTGCCGTGCCCGATGCAGCCCGCCAGTATCAGTGGGCCGTCGTAGAAGGCACGTACTTCGTTGACCAGCGCGAATGGATTGGCCCGGCCTTCGTGGCCGCCGGCGCCACCTGCCACCAGGATAAGGCCGTCTACGCCTGCCTCGATGGCTTTCTGTGCGTGTCTCACCGTGGTCACGTCGTGCAGCACGAGTCCGCCATAGGCGTGCACCAGGGGCACGATGCGGTGCGGCGGGTGCATGGAGGTGATGACGACCGGCACCTGGTGTTCGATGCAAATGGCCAGGTCGTCGTCGCGCCTGGCGTTGCTGGGGTGAATGATCACGTTCACCCCGTACGGCACGCGCGTGCCGCTGGCGTGCAGCGCCTGCTTGATACGCGACAGCCAGTGGGTGAGTTCCTGCTGCGGGCGGGCGTTCAGGGCGGGGAAGGTGCCCAGAATGCCGGCGCGGCACTGCGCAATGACGAGGTCGGGGCCGGAAACCATGTGCATCGGCGCGCCGATCACCGGGAGCGTGAGCTCGGCGGCAATGGATGCCAATGTGTGTTTACAGATTTCCGTCATTAATCCGCTCGTTGAAATGCGCCCGGCGGCCCCGCGGTGGGCCCGGACTGGGTTATTCAGCCTTGATGTCCGAGGTGCGAATCACGTCACCCCACAACTTGTACTCGTTGTCGATACGTTTTTGCAGCACGTCCGGGCCACCCAGGTTCTGTGTATATCCGCCTTCGACCATGGCTTTCTTGAACGATGGGTCTTCCTGTACCTGCTTCAATGCCTGGCCGAGTTTGCCGCTCACGTCCTTGGGCAGGCCTTTGGGGCCCACCAGCGCATACCAGCCCGTGACCTCGTAATCAGGAATGCCGGCTTCGATCATGGTCGGCACGTCAGGCAATTCGGGGTTGCGTTCGCGTGAAGTTACAGCCAGCGCACGGGCTTTGCCGCCCTTGATGAACGCCATGGCGGTGCTGGTAATGTCGAACATGAAGGTCACCTTGCCGCTGATGACGTCCATCATGGCAGGCGAGTTGCCGCGGTAGGGGACATGAAGCATCGGCGCACCGGCCTTGATCTTCAATAGTTCGGCAGACAAGTGGTTGGACGCGCCCACACCGGCCGAGCCGAAGGAAATGGCAGTGGGGTCAGCCTTGGCTGCAGCAACCAGCTCCTGCACGTTTTTCGCAGGATTGCCCGGCCCCACGAGCAGCACGTTGGTGTAGTCCACGATCAGGCCGATGAGACTGAAGTCTTCGCGCGGCTTGAACGACGTGTTGCGTTGCACCTGCGGCGACATGGTCATGGTGGGGCTGGCGACAAAGCCCAGCATGTAGCCGTCGGCCGGCGAGCGCACGACGGCGTCGGCACCGATGATGCCGCTGGCACCGGACCGGTTTTCGATCACCACGGTTTGCCCCAGTTTGTCGCCCAGGTATTTGGCGAACACGCGTGCGGTGGTGTCCACCGGGCCACCCGGTGCGTAGCCGACGATCAGCCGCACCGGGCGGTCGGGATAGTCGGCCAGGGCGGGGGCGCTGAGCGTTGCCAGGAGGGTGGCAAGGGTAGTCAGGGTCAGGCGTTGTGTGGTGTTCATCGGTTGTCTCCCGTTTTTGATTCTTGATGGCGCGAAGTGTCCCAGTTCGGGCCCTGCGGTGACCATTCTTCATTGCTGAAGATAGGGTTCGCCCTGCGCTAAGCGCGGGCGCGTCGCAAAAGGCCGGCCGGGCCCGCACGGTTCAGCCCGATCGAAGCCCCGGTTTCGCATTCCGATATTGCATTCCTTGGTACCCTGAGGCTAGATTGACAGGATAGGAGACGACCATGAACCTGACGTGGACAAAGGAAGAACGCGACTTTCAAGAGGAAGTTCGCGCATTTATCGCCAAGAACCTGCCGGACGATATCCGCCAGAAGGCGTTCCATCATCAGCGCATCGAACGCGATGACTACCTCCGCTGGCATGCGATCCTGACCGAGCACGGCTGGGGCGCACCAAGCTGGCCCAAACAGTACGGCGGCACGGGCTGGGATAACCTGCAACGGCTGATTTTCGAAATCGAAAGTTTCAAAGGGGGCGCGCCTCGCCTGCTGCCCTTCGGTCTGAGCATGCTGGGCCCGGTGCTCATGCGCTTCGCCAGCGAAGAGCAGAAAGCCCGACTGCTGCCGCGCATTCTGCACATGCAGGACTGGTGGTGTCAGGGGTATTCCGAGCCCGGCTCAGGTTCCGATCTGGCCTCGTTGAAAACACGCGCCGAGCGTGATGGCGACCATTATGTCGTCAATGGGCAGAAGACCTGGACCACGCTCGCCCATTACGCCGACTGGATTTTCTGCCTGGTGCGCACCGATCCGCAGGCCAAGGCCCAACGCGGTATTTCGCTGCTGCTTATCGACATGAAGTCGCCCGGGGTGACGGTGCGTCCGATTCACACGCTGGACGGTAGCCACGATGTGAACGAGGTATGGCTGGAAAACGTGCGCGTGCCGGTCGAGAACCTGGTGGGTGAAGAGAATCAGGGCTGGACCTACGCCAAGTATCTGCTGGGCCACGAGCGCACCAACATTGCCGGCCTGGGCTATTGCAACCGTGAGCTGCAATTCCTGAAGGAGCTGGCTGCCGAAACGCCTGATGGCGATGGGGTCATGCTCGATCATCCTGATGTGCGCGACAAGATCGTTCGTATCGAGGCCGATATCATTGCCCTGGAGATGCTCCTGCTGCGGGTGGCTACCAGCGGCGAGGGTCAGCCTGGGCCGGAGGCATCCATCCTGAAGATTCGGGGCTCCGAGATTCAGCAGGATCTGGCCATGCTGCAAATGGAAATCACCGGTCCCGACGGCTGGGCTTACGATCCGACCTGGATCGAGCCAGGCGGCTATGGCGCCGGCCCCGGTCCGGATACCGCACCGTCCACCACCGCCGCCTACTTCGACAATCGCAAGACCTCCATCTATGGCGGGTCGACCGAAGTTCAGAAGAACATCATCGCTCGCATGATGATCGGCCTGTAAGCGACTCTGAGGATAACAATCATGGATTTTGTATTGAGCGAAGAGCAGCGCATGCTCTCGGAGAGCCTGCGCCGGTTGGTGGATGATCGGTTTACGTTTTCGGCACGACGCAAACGGCGCGGTCAGGCCGGGGTGGATCAGACGGCCTGGGCATCGCTTGCGGAAGTGGGCGTGCTGGGCTTGAATATTTCGACTGACCATGACGGGTTTGGCGAGGATCCTTCCACGTTGCTGCCCGTGCATGTGGAGCTCGGGCGCGGTCTGGTTTCCGAGCCTGTCATTCCCAGTGCGGTGGTCAGTGCCACGCTGATCGCCGAGTCCGGCTCCCAGGCAGCGGCGGCCACGCTTTTGCCGGCCATTGCGTCGGGCGAAGCGATCGTGACGTTGGCCTACCAGGAGCCGGGTCAGCGCTACGAAGCCAAACCGTCCGGCGTGAAGGCACGTGCGCAAGGCCAGGGCTATGTGCTGTCGGGCCAGAAGGTGCATGTCTGGCACGGCGGCGGTGCGACCACCTGGCTGGTGACGGCAGCGCTGGAGAACGGCGAAACCGGCATTTTCGTGGTCAATCGCGATGCGGCCGGTGTGGACGTGGTCGATGCACCCACCATTGACGCGACCCGCACCGCAACCCTCACGTTCGAGAACACGCAGCTCGACGCCGATGCATTGCTGGTCAAGGGCGCTGCCGCGGATCTGGCCTTGTCGCATGCATTGGATTGGGGCATTGCTGCCCTGGTGGCCCACGCTGCCGGTGCCATGGAGCGCCTGATCGAAATCACGGTGGATTACCTGAAAACGCGCAAGCAATTCGGCCAGCCGCTGGCGGTGTTCCAGGTTCTGCAGCATCGTTTGGCCGATATGTTGATCGCCAAGGAGATGACCCTGTCGATGGCATATGTCGCCGTCTCGGCGCTGACCGAGAAGGACGAGGCTCGCCGCACGAAGATGATTGCATCGGCCAAGATGGAAGCGGCTCGTGCGGGACGCTACGTCGGCCAGCAGGCGGTGCAATTGCACGGCGGGATGGGCATGACCGATGAGCTCGAAGTGGGTGACTTCTTCAAGCGTCTGACTGCCATCGATATGCTGTGGGGCGACACGCGCGAGCAATTGCGTAAATTGGGGGCGCTGCTGTGAGCACAGATGAGGGCGGTGCCGGCTCGCAACAGGCTGGCTACTCGGCGATCGAGTTTTCCTATGATCGCGGCGTGGGCGTAATCCGGCTCAATAGTCCGGATCGGCTCAATAGTTTCACCGCTGGCATGCGTGAAGAACTCAATCGCGCCATCGCCTATCTGAATGCACGCCAGGACCTGCGGGGCGTGATTCTGACCGGCAATGGTCGGGGCTTTTGTGCTGGTCAGGATCTGACCGAACGCAAGCCCCTGGCCGAAGGTGAGAAACGCGATCTGGGTGCTGGTCTGGATGCCAATTACCGGCCGCTGATTACCGGTCTGCGTGCCTTGCCCGTGCCTGTCATCGCCATCGTCAATGGCGTGGCAGCAGGGGCAGGCGTCAGTCTGGCACTGGCATGCGATGTGGTGGTTGCCGTGGAATCGGCAAAGTTCATCCAGGCATTCACCAAGATCGGTCTGGTGGCTGATGCCGGTGGCACCTACTTCATGCCGCGATTGATTGGTACGGCCCGTGCCATGGGCGCTTCGCTGTTTGCCGAGCCCATCACGGCGCGTCAGGCGCTGGAGTGGGGAATGATCTGGAAGGTCGTGCCCGACGCGGAACGGGAGCAGACGTTGGCTGATTTCCAGGCGCGTCTGGCCGCGGGCGCCACGCGCGCCTATGCCGCGACCAAGCGTGCCATTCACGCCAGCGCGGGTCACACGTTCGACCAGCAATTCGCGCTGGAGTGTCAGCTGCAAACCGAGATGGGCCACACGGAAGATTACGTCGAAGGTGTGCGCGCATTCGCCGAGAAGCGGCCTGCGCAGTTCAAAGGGCGCTAGGCCCTGAAGGCTGCATTAAGACAGCCCTAAGTCGCCCTTGCACAGAAACGAATTGCCTGGGCCAGGCATGAAAGGCATCCTGTTCATAGACGCTATTTATAGGATTGCCTTTCCATGAGTCATACCGATCCCCAGGCCTGGGTAGGACGTACAGAAACCGTTCAGGACCGCATGGACCCTGCGCTCGTCGAGCGCGTCACGGCCACACTGGGTGGCCCGCACCTGGGTCAGAACGATCCCTTGCCCGCCCTGTGGCAGTGGGCTTTTTTCCAGAACCCCGTGGGCATGGATGGCATTGGCCGTGATGGTCATCCCGAGCGTGGCGGTTTCCTGCCGGTTGCGGATAATCGCAACCGCATGTGGGCGGGTGGTCGTATCGAATTCGTGCGTCCGCTGCGCATCGGTGTGAACGCGAGCCGGACCTCGACGGTGGCCGCGGTGAAAGAGAAGACCGGCAGCACGGGCTCATTGATGTTCGTCACGGTCAAACACGAGTATCGGCAGGACGGTCAGGTGGTGATCGCCGAAGAGCAGGACATCGTCTATCGCACGCCCAGCCCCCCGAAGCTTGCGGGCTCGCAGGCTGCACCTGAGGCGCAATGGCAGGAAACGGTGAATCCGTCCGCTGAACTGCTGTTTCGCTATTCGGCCGTGACGTTCAACACGCATCGCATCCATTACGATCAGCCCTATGTCACGCAGGAAGAGGGCTATCCCGGTCTGGTCGTGCACGGCCCGATGATCGCCACGCGCATGGTGGGTGCCTTCGTTGCGGCCCATCCGGACAAGCGGTTGGTGCACCTGGCTTATCGCGGCCTGCGTCCCCTGATCTCACCCAAGCCCTTCGAGGTTGCAGGCAGGATCGACGAAGCGGGACTTGCGCAACTGTGGGCGCAACAGGACGGCACACTGGCTCATCAAGCTGAATTGAGGTTCGAATAATGGTGCACACAACTTCTTCTCCGGCGACGGGCGCGGCAGCACCGGTGCGTCCCCTGGACGGCATTACGGTCGTCAGTCTGGAACATGCCATTGCGGCGCCATTCTGCACCCGCCAGCTGGCGGACATGGGCGCGCGGGTCATCAAGGTGGAACGCCCTGGCGTGGGCGACTTCGCGCGAGGCTATGACGAGCGCGTGCGGGGCCTGGCCTCTCACTTCGTCTGGACCAATCGATCCAAGGAGAGCCTGACGCTGGATCTGAAGCAGCCAGGTGCCGATGACGTGATGTTGCGACTGCTGGAAAACGCTGACGTCCTCGTGCAGAACCTTGCTCCCGGCGCCGCCGCCCGGCTGGGCCTGTCGTTTGATGCCTTGCACGAAAAATATCCCCGCCTGATCGTGTGCGATATCTCTGGCTATGGCGAAGGCGGACCCTATCAGGACAAAAAGGCCTACGACCTGCTCATCCAGAGCGAGAGCGGCTTCATCTCCGTGTCCGGGACCAAGGATGAGGGGGTGAAGGCCGGGTGCTCGATTTCCGATATTGCCGCAGGCATGTATGCCTACAGCGGCATCCTCAATGCGCTCCTGTTGCGTCAGCGTACGGGGCTGGGCAGTCGCCTGGACGTGTCCATGCTCGAGAGTATGGTCGAGTGGATGAGCTTCCCGATGTACTACGCGTTCGAGGGCGCCCCACCTCCCGTTCGTGCCGGTGCCGCACACGCCAGTATTTATCCCTACGGGCCGTTCCCGGTGGGCGACGGTTCCACCATCATGCTGGGCCTGCAGAACGAGCGCGAGTGGCTGGTGTTCTGCGAGAAAGTCCTGCTGGATCCGGCACTGGCTGGCGACGAGCGGTTTTCTTCGAACTCACGTCGCACCGCGAACCGCGACGCACTGCGCGATCTGATCGTGGCGGCGTTTTCCGGGCTGACGGGCGATGAGGTGGCCGAGCGACTCGAAGTGGCCGGTATCGCCAACGCCCACGTCAACGACATGGCCGGCGTGTGGAACCACGCGCAGCTCAAAGCGCGCAATCGCTGGCGCGATGTCGACAGTTCTGCAGGCACCTTGCCCGCATTGCTGCCGCCGGCGTCCAGCAACGCGTTCGAGCCCCGCATGGATGGCATTCCTGCGGTGGGACAACACACCGATTCGGTGCTGGCATCGTTAGGGTTTGACGAGGCCGCGATCAAGGCCTTGCACGCATCGCGCGCGGTCTAGCGACAGGGCAGGCACTGCACCCCTTGCAATGCCTGCGTGACTTCGACGGCCTATCGCGAGTCTTGCCTGGTTGGGGTCTGCCGTGCATCCAGGCGCTCAAGCGCCTGCCCTGTGCAGGCGGCCAGCAAGCTCGCCAAGTCGCCCTGGGGTAGTTGCCAGTGGGGCGCAAGATCGAGCAGAGGGGCCAGTACGAATGCGCGCTCATGCATACGCGGGTGAGGCAGCACCAGGCGGGTGCTGGTCATCTCTTGAGCATCATGCCAGAGCAGA
>Ga0265296_1004065_pt1 | contig 12973 bp, 9 predicted proteins | sample MunlanPumphouse1_FD_189073 | JGI IMG/M metagenome (GOLD analysis project Ga0265296, IMG submission 189073) | Groundwater microbial communities from a municipal landfill in Southern Ontario, Canada - Pumphouse #1 | ecosystem: Environmental > Aquatic > Deep subsurface > Groundwater | place: Canada... | reverse complement strand
ATCTGGGAGGTAGAGACAGGACAGGAAGTAAAGTGTCTGGAAGGACACGTAGATTGGGTGCTTTCGGTTGCTTTCTCCCCGAATGGAAAATCTGTAGCTTCAGGATCTGATGATCGTTTGGTAAGAATCTGGGATGTGGAGACAGGAACGGAAATGAAGTGTTTAAAAGGACACACGGCTTGGGTGTATTCGGTTGCTTTCTCTCCGGATGGGAAATGGGTAGTGTCAGGATCTAGTGATGGAACTGTAAGAATTTGGAACATGGAGACAGGACAGGAAGTGAAGTGTCTGGAAGGACACACGAATTATATCCTCTCGGTCGCCTTTTCCCCGAATGGAAAATTGATAACATCAGGATCTGCTGATCGTTCGGTAAGAATCTGGGATGTGGAAACAGGACGGGAAGTGAAATGTTTGAGAGGATGCGCAGACTGGGTGCGTTCGGTTGCTTTCTCCCCGGATGGGAAATGGATCGTGTTAGGATCTGATGACCACACCGTCAGGATCTGGGATGTGGAAACAGGACAGGAAGTGAAATGTTTGAGAAGACACACAAACTATGTGCGTTCGGTTGCTTTCTCCCCGAATGGAAAATCTGTAGTGTCAGGATCTGATGATTGTTCGGTGAGAATCTGGGATGTGGAGACAGGACGGGAAGTAAAACAGATAAAAGAAAATAGACTTAGAATCTGGTCAGTCACTCTTTCTTGGGATGGTAGAAGGTTAGCCTTGAATTCGCACAATGATCCTGAAAGTGAAGATTACTGCTTTAGTATCCTTGACTTTGGAACATCGAATCTTGGCACACTCCCTCCCGAAGAAGCTCTTTTATACATTTGATGTTACACGCGGCAAGACAACGAAATATCTTGCCCCTTTCTGCGCACGGCTGAACTCTCGGCCGAGCACCGAAAGGTTTTGTTCTTTCAAAGTCCCCCGTAGCCTTGGCGAAGGGGGACAAAATTTAGGGAGGTTTTATGACCAAGACTCCAACTCTCGTCATTCCTGAACCAAAAAGAATGTTATTTCGAGGACACACAAACTCTGTGTATTCGCTTATTTTTTCTCCGGACGGAACACAAGTAGCTTCGGGATCTTCTGACGCAACCGTCTGCATCTGGGATCTAAAAACGGGAATTTCCCTACGGTGTCTGGAAGGACATGGAGACTATGTGCATTCCGTTGCCTATTCTCCGGACGGAAAACTCCTGGCCTCAGGATCCACTGACACGACGGTCCGAATCTGGGACGTGGAAACGGGAACGGAAATCATGTGTCTAGAAGGACACACGGAAACAATCCGTTCTGTCGCCTTTTCTCCGGACGGGAAACAAATAGCCTCGGGATCTTATGACACGACGGTCCGTATTTGGGAGGTAGAGACAGGAACGGAAATCAGAAGTCTGAAAGGACACAAGGATTCAGTATTTGCGGTTGCCTTTTCTCCGGATGGAAAGCTCCTGGCTTCGGGATCTGTTGATAAGACCTTGAGAATCTGGGACGTAGAAACAGGAACTGAACTAAAATGCCTGAACGAACATGATCGTTTGGTTGTTTCTGTCGTATTTTCTCCAGATGGAAAACAGATGGCCTCGGCATCTAATGATAAAACCGTCATTATTTGGGATGTAAAAACATGGACTCAAATCATGAGTATAAAAGGACACATTGACACGGTATCTTCGGTTGTTTTTTCCCCGAACGGAAAGCTATTGGTATCAGGATTTGAAGATCAAACCGTAAGGATCTGGGAAGTAGAAATAGGAACGGAATTAAAATGTTTTGGAGGATATGGAGCACCCGTCAGTTGTGTTGCCCTTTCAAAAGATGGTCAATACCTTGCTGTCAATACAAACAATGATCCTGATCCATTGGATCCAAATGTCTTCAGCATCCTTGACTTTGGTGGCCCTAACCTGGGAGCCCTCCCTCCCGAAGAAGCTCTTTTGTACATTTGATTTTACACGCGGCAAGACGACGAACCGTTTTGCCCCTTTCTGCGCACGGCCGAACCTTCGGCCGAGCACCGAAAGGTTTTGCTCTTTCAAAATAATTTCCCTTTCAACGTGAGGTTCCCATGAACACTCCTCTTTCTTGGCTTGAAGAAGTCAGTCATAGCTTTGCCTGTGGTGCCACCGCGGTATTGTGTGTCGGATCTGTAGGTGATGGATTTCCAAGACCCCTTCTCAAAGAACTGGAACCGCCCGACACCCTCCTTCGATGGGAAGACATCGTCTGCGACGCCTTTGTAAACGGCGAGCTTGTGATCATCTTTGATGTCGCGCGGGGATTCACCTTCCCGCGTGAAGCCGATCGTGAATGCTTCACGAATATCCGCACAAAGGCGCAAGGCGCTCCTGCGGATGATCCGATTCTGCAACAGCGCGCACAAATGGCGACACAGGAATTGCCACGCAGCGCGCAAGCGGCCATCCCGATCATCCAGCAAGTCTTGTCAGCATGCACACATGAAAAACCCGCGATCCCCTGCCTCCTCATCCTTCCGGATGCGGATGCCCTGTGTCCTTCCTCGGAAGGAACCGCGGCATCCTGCGGTGCGGCTCCGATCAGTCTGGCATTGATCCAGCTTGCCGGTTCTCCCCTCTTTCGCGCCGCCGGACATCGCATTCTCATGAGCACTCCGGCGATTCAAGGCGTTGATGAACGGTTGCGCAGGCATGACGCTCCTTTCAAAGTCGTACGGGTCACCCGTCCTTTGGAAGCAGAACGTCTTGCGTTCCTTGAACGCATTACTCAAGAAGATAATCTTCAAAGAAAAATCGATGAAGAGCAACAGACCCTCCATACCTTGATTGCAACGGAACAAGAACGTCTGCTCAAAGAATTGGAAACGCATCGCAAGACTCTTGCCGCTTTGGAAGAAGATGTCGATAGAACGCCCGAGATACAAGCGGCGGTTGCCCATTCACAAAAACTCATGGAAGCGCTCAGCGACCAAAAGAGAAAAGAAGATGTGCGGACAAAGTCCCTAAGATCCGATAATGAAAATCTGCTTTACCGCCTCCGAGGACAAGCTCAAGATCCTGGCATGGGATTTTTGAGAGTGACCCCGCAGAACTGGTGTGTGATTGCGGAGAATGGATGGATCTCCAGTGATGGCGGAAAGCCTGCACGCGTATGCAAAGTCTATGCGGACACGCGAGAAATTTCCTTGGCACGCCTCGAAAATCCAAACGAACCCCAATTGAGTTCTGAAGGAGAACCTATCCGCATTCTCATAAACTCTGACGGATCCGTGACAAGACGATCTTCCGACAAGCCAACCTGCAAAACGGCGAACTGCCGTCTTTCCATGACCTATGGATCTGCAAAAGTCATCGAGCTGGCAAACAAGATCAAAGCATTGGAAGATGCAATTTTGGCCATCCCTCCTTCCCAAGAACTGGAAGATGCACAAAAAGCGCATGATGAAGCCGTACGTGCCTGTGATGCTCTTCGTGAAAAGACTCGCGAACGTCAAATGAAACAGTGTCAACTCCTTGTTGAGAAAATCACACGGCTCGAAGGAGAACATGCGGAACCGGTAACGCCCGAGATCACGGCCAAACGGGAATGGATCAAACGGCTTGTGGACGAACGCGATCGACAAGGCACGGCCCCGCATCGCTTTCCGCGACCCGCCGACGGCATCGAGGGCATTGCAAGACAGTGCCAAGGACTCGGCTACCGAGACCTTCTGGAAATCTTCTTGTCCGCTCAAGCCGAAGAACGCACGGTTACGACCGAGGAAGTTCTGAAAGCGCGCATCACGATTTTGCGTCGCACCTATGGACACCTCATCGATATCGTCGATCCGTCCTACGGATTCGAAGGCATCGCCGGGCTAGGACATATCAAGGGGTACTTCACCCATGTCCGAGATTGGATTCACTCCGGCGACACACGCCGCGTCCCCATGGGATGCCTCCTCATTGGTCCTCCGGGAACCGGAAAAACCGCGGTTGCCGAAGCCTTTGCCCGTGAATGTGGATTCCTCTTTGTGAAGATTCGCAATGTCCGCACCATGTGGGTGGGCGAAACCGAACGCAAGATGGAAGAGACCTTTGCTGCCCTACGAAGCCTGGCTCCGATCATCGTCCTGCGAGATGAAGTGGATGAAGAGGACAGTGGACGTGATGCGTTCCAAGGAGACTCGGGTGTGTCCGGACGTCTTCGTCGCGGATGGATGGAGTTTCTCTCCGATCCCAAGATCCGCGGCAAGATCTATGTCATCAGTTGCAGTAATCGACCCGACCGGTTGGATGCGGCCCTTGTCCGCTCCGGACGCACGGACGATCGTATTCCTCTCCTCATGCCTGATCTCGAAACGCTCTGTGAGCTGTTCCCGGTCATGCTGAGGCGCTATCAATACAAAAGCGATGTCCAGGATTTCCAAGATCTCGCTGATCTCACCATTGGATGGTCGGGTGCGGATATCGAAGTCGTCGTGCGCCAAGCCGCCCAGTTTACCTGGGAGGATGGACGTGAAGTCGTGAATGATGCCGACCTGCGACAGGCGATCGACGGCTTCCTTCCCTCAGCTTCGCAAGAGCAGATTGCCAAGATGACCCTTGCGGCCATCAAGTACACGAGCTCTCGCCGATGGCTGCCGGTAGGATATGAAAAAATCGTCGCGCACTACGAACAGGTATTGAAAGGGCAAGCAGATTACGACGGGATGGCGACTCCCACGCGAAAGTCGCTTCCGCTCCTTTAAACGACGGGTGAGGAAACTTTTTTCCTCGCCCCTTTCTGCGCGCTACTGAACTCTCGGAAGCGCACCGAAAGGTTTTGTTCTTTTACAATCCCCCGTAGCCTTGGCGAAGGGGGACAAGAGGGAGGATCTATGACTGAGGTTTCTCCTCTCGTCATTCCTGAACCGAAAAGGATATTGTTTAGAGGACACACAAAACTGGTATTTTCAGTCGCCTTTTCTCCGGACGGAAAACAAATAGTCTCGGGATCTGATGACTGCATTGTCTGTATTTGGAATGCAGAAACGAAAACTCAAACCAAATGTTTGGAGGGGCATACAAACACGGTATATTCAGTCACCTTTTCTCCGGACGGAAAACAAATAGTCTCGGGATCTGCTGATACAACCGTCTATATTTGGGATAGAGCGACAGGAACTCAAGTTAAACATTTAGAAGGACATACGGGCCCAGTATATTTTGTCGCATTCTCTCCAGATGGAAAACGAGTGGCCTCGGGATCTTCTGATAGAACCATTTGTATCTGGAATGCGAAGATGGGGACCCAAATTAATCGTTTGGAAGGATACATAGGATCTATGAGTTCTAATGTCTTTTCCCCAGATGGAAAAAGGATCGTATCAGGATCTCATGATGGAACCATAAAAATCTGGAATGTAGAAACAGGAAAAGAATTGAAATGTTTGATAGGACATGATGACCAGGTACATTCGGTTGCTTTTTCTCCGGACGGAAAACTGGTGGCATCAGGATCTGCTGATAGAACGGCAAGGATCTGGGATATAGAAACGGGAGTTGAAATACGACAGATAAAAAATGATCATTCGGTTCACTCAGTCGCATTCTCTCCAGATGGAAAACGAGTGGCCTTTGGATCTGATAAAACCGTCTGTATTTTGGATGTGAAGACGGGAACCAAATTAAAACATCTTGAAGGATATTGGGTTCCCATCTGTAGCCTTGCCTTTTCAAAAGATGGTCGATACCTTGCTCTTGATACACATAGCGGTCCCGATCATGAAGATCGATTTGCCTTCAGTGTTCTCGATTTCGGTGGACCCAATCTCGGGACACTTCCTCCTGAAGAAGCTCTTTTATACATTTGATTTTTTACGCGGCAAGATGACGAATCGTCTTGCCCCTTTCTGCGCACGGCTGAATCTTCGGCCGAGCACCGAAAGGTTTTGCTCTTTCAAAGTCCCCCATAGCCTTGGCGAAGGGGGGAAAACTTAGGGAGAATTCATGACTGAGGCTTCTCCTCTTGTCATTCCTGAACCGAAAAGAACCTTATTTAGAGGGCATACGAACTTCATATTTTCAGTTGCCTTTTCTCCGGACGGAAAGCTCGTGGCTTCTGGGTCTGTAGATAAAACTGTTAGGGTCTGGGATGTAGAGACAGGAAGAGAAATTAGAAAGCTGGAAGGACACAAGGATACGATATATTCGCTTGCCTTTTCTCCGGATGGAAAGCTCGTGGCTTCGGGGTCTTCTGACGGAACCATTAGAATCTGGGGAGTGAAAACGGGAACGGAAATCACATGTCTGAAAGGACATAAGGATTCGGTATTTTCAGTCGCTTTTTCTCCAAATGGAAACTGGATCGTATCAGGATCTATTGATACGACTGTTAGAATCTGGGATGTGATAACGGGAATGGAAGTCACGTGTCTGGAAGGACATAAGGACTCAGTATTTTCGGTCGCCTTTTCTCCGGATGGGAAGTTATTGGCATCAGGATCTGATAATAAAACTATCCGTATTTGGGAGGTAGCGACGGGAAGAGAAATCGGAAAGCTGGAAGGACACGAGGATTCAGTCTATTCGGCCGCTTTTTCTCCAAACGGAAAGCACGTGGCTTCGGGGTCTTCTGACAGAACCATCAGAATCTGGGATGTGATAACGGGAATGGAAATCACGTGTCTGGAAGGACATGAAGATTCAGTCCGTTCGATTGTCCTTTCTCCTGATGGAAAGTTATTGGTATCAGGATCTGATGATAAAACCGTCCGTATTTGGGGGGTAGAAACAGGAACGGAATTGAAATGTTTTGAAGGGTATCAAAGATACATCAGTTGCATTACCATTTCAAAAGATGGTCAGTACCTTGTTATCGATACAAACAATCATCCAGTTCTTTATATTCCAGAAGTCTTCAATGTTCTCGACTTCGGTGGTCCCAATCTTGGGACACTCCCTCCCGAAGAAGCTCTTTTGTACATTTGATGTTTATACGCGGCAAAACAACAAACCGTTTTGCCCCTTTCTGCGCGCTGCTGAACTCTCGGCCGAGCACCGAAAGGTTTTTGTTCTTTTTAATCATGGGAGTTCTCATGACCGAAGAAACATCTTCCATTATTCCGGATCCGAATGTCATCCTGTGTAGAGGACACACAAACTATGTTCGTTCCATGGCTCTTTCTCCTGATGGAAAACTCTTAGTCTCAGGATCCAACGACGGGACGGTCAGAATTTGGGATATGGAAACGGGAAAAGAAATAAGGTATCTGAGTGGACATACCGATTTCGTACACTCCGTTACCTTTTCTTCTGACGGCGCCTTGATTGCCTCCGGATCTGAAGACAAGACCGTGAGAATCTGGGATGTAAAAAATGGCGTACAAATGATGTGTCTGCAAGGCCATTTCACCGGAGTTGAATCTGTCATTTTCTCTCCGAATAAAAGATTTCTGATCTCGGTTGCGAGTATGGGAGATTTGTTGATTTGGGATCTCAACACGAAAAAAGTGGTAAAAAAGATAATAGGGCTCAAGTCCAGTCATGTACGAATTCTTCTTTCTGAAGATGGAAAAACCGTCTTACTGGGCACAAACAATGTTTCCGGAGAAAGCACGTTTACCATCAGCATCTTGGATTTTGGCAATCCCAATCTCGGAACGCTTCCTCCAGAAGAATCCACGTTCTACGTCTGACCTTTCCCAACGCGGCAAAACAACGCAACATTTTGCCCCTTTCTGCGCACGGCCGAACCTTCGGCCGAGCACCGAAAGGTTTTGCTCATTAAAAACTAAGGAGGATCTATGACCGAAGTCACTTCTTCCGTCATTCCTGATCCGACATTTACCTACTTTACATCAGATGTCACCCATCCTGTTTTCTCTCATGACGGATCACGCCTTGGGGGAGTTTGTAAGAAAAAAAATATCGGCATCTGGAACATTAGTGGAAAAGATTACGGTATTGAAAATCATAAAACGACGGATGTCGACCTTACTTGTCTGGCCTTCTCTCCTATAAATCATGATGTGATTGCCGTATCCGGAAATCATGTAACCGAGGTTGTACGGGTAAATGGATCTACACCCTTTGAGAGCGTTTCACTTGTTCGTCACAATAGAGATACTTCCTCCTGTGCGTTTTTTCCGGATGGAAAATCTGTTTTGTCCGCGGCTCGAGATGGACAAATACGCATCCTTAATTTTGAGACAAAGCAGGTCACAAACAATCTCGAATGTAACGACTCCATTCGAAACGTTCTCATCGCTCCGGATGGAACCTATTTCCTTGCCGTAACAGAAAATGGAAACATTATCATTAGGCGACCTTGGTATTTCGGCATATGGATACAACGTTATCTGGAAAGAAGGGGTAAGGAGAATACTGCTTCACAGTCTGTCACTATTTCTCCGGATAGTCGTTCTGTTGCCTACATAGTGAGAGATAACTCGCAGATGATAGGAAAAAAAGATCTGAAGACAAAAAAGACCTCCTTTATTCTTCATCATCTTCCCCACCACTCCATTACTTCTGTGACTTATGTGTGTGGAGGAAGATTCCTTCTGGTGACAACGACTGCAAGAACGTTTTATGTCTACGATGTCATCACCGGAGCGCAGATAAAATTCATCAATGGGTTCTCAAAGATCGAAGAACTCGTTTGTTCTCCTAGTGGAAGATATCTCGCGATTATAGGGAGCGGACTTTCGGATGGTTCTTCTCCGGGGAGAGAAGGTCTCTGGCTCTTGGATTTTGGACGACCTCATCTGGGAACGCTCACGAACGAAGAAGCATTGCTCTTTGTCTGATTTTCACACGTGGCAAGACGACGAAACGTTTTGCCCCTTTCCGCGCGCTACTGAACTCTCGGAAGCGCACCGAAAGGTTTGTTCTTTTACAATCCCCCGTAGCCTTGGCGAAGGGGGAACAACATGGAGGACCCATGACTGAAGTCTCCCCTCTCGTCATTCCTGAACTGAAAATCACATTATTTAGAGGGCACATCAATGAAGTGCTCTCCGTTGCTTTTTCTCCGGACAACACCATGGTGGCATCAGGATCTCAAGATTGGAGTTTAAGATTTTGGAATGCAAAAACAGGAGCACAGGTAGGGAATGGAAAAGCTCTCACCGCGTTTGTAACTTCGGTCGCCTTTTCTCCAAATGGAAAAAGAATCGCGGCCGCCACTTCCAATGGAACCATCTCTCTTTGGGATGTGATGACACGAATACCAATTCTTCATTGGGATGTAGGCGAACGTAAAAATCCGGTGCGATCAATCTTATTCTCTCCCGACAGCGAATATCTTGTTTCCGGATCTGAAGATGGTGCTGTGAGAGTGTGGAATGTGAGAACGGGAAAAGAAACTTGGCGTCATCTAGAATCCACCGAGCCTGTTCATTCCGCAACTTTTTCTCCCAATGGGAGACTCCTGGCTTATGGATCTACCGGTGGGGTGATAAAAATTTGGGATGTCGCAAAACAAACAGAGAAGCCACATCTCACAGGACACAGCGGTGTCATCTTTTCCGTCGCTTTTTCTTCGGATGGAAAGTTGATTGCCTCAGGATCTTTTGACGGAACCGTAAGGGTCTGGGATACGGAAACAGGAAATAGAATTTGGTGTCTGAATGGGCCAGAGAAAATGATCGGCTTTTACTCGGTCTTGTTTTCTCCGGACGGAAAATATGTGATCGCCGGATCTAGCGATAATGCCGTGAGAATTTGGAGTGTGCTGACAGGAAAACTTGTAAGGGAGTTTAACAAATACCGCTTTGGTGTTCTCAGCATCGCTCTTTCTCGAGATGGAAGAAAAATGGTTTTGAGTACAAGCCATGATCTTTCTCCCTTTATTTTCAGCGTCCTCGATTTCGGAAGTCCAAATCTTGGAACACTCCCTCCCGAAGAAGCTCTTTTGTACATTTGATGTTACGCGCGGCAAGACGACGAATGTCTTGCCCCTTTCTGCGCGCTACTGAACTCTCGGAAGCGCACCGAAAGGTTTTGCTCTTTCCAATAGCGGGAGGTTTTGTGACTTCTCAACACATCGCGGAACCGACAAGAAAACTCTTTGTGGGACACACCTATTGGATTTTCTCGGTCTCTTTTTCTCAAGATGAGAAAAAAATTGTTTCAGCATCCCATGACGGTACCATCCGCATCTGGGATGCGGAAACGGGAAGCATATTGTGCTGTTTGAAAACCGAGGAAGGATTTATCTACTCCGCTGCCTTTTCTCCGGATGGAAAACGTGTGGTATCAGGATCTCGCGATCATTTTGTCAGTCTTTGGGATGCGGAAAAAGGCACTCACCTGTGGAATTCTGATGAACATGGCGCAAGAGTTTATGGAGTCGCCTTTTCTCCGGATGGAAAACAGATCGTATCGGTAGCGCGAGATGCTCCTCCCATTCTTTGGGATGCAGAAACGGGAGATCCCTTTAGACATCTGGAGGGACATGGAGGCTCGATTCACTCGGTGGCTTTTTCTCCTGATGGAACAACAATAGCGACGGGAGCAAACGATACAGAAGTACGTCTCTATGATGTCTTCTCCGGTGCTGTCATACGGCATCTTCGACAACACAAAAAACCTGTCAGATCTGTTGCCTTTTCCCAAGACGGAAGTGATATTCTTTCCGCGTCCGAGGATGGAACCGTAAGAATTTGGGATGTAAAAACCGGTACGGAGACTGCCTGCTTGGTTAAATCTGAAAACTACCTGATGACGGCTATTCTTTCTCCGGACAAAAAATGGGTCCTCGTGGGATCTCTGGATCATTCCTTGAGCATCTGGGACAGACAGACGAAGGAAAACAGGAGAAACATCACAGGATATTTCACCGAAGTGCGATCTATGGCACTTTCCTCAGATGGAAGGAAACTACTCATCAGTACGCATAATGATCCTGATCTCAAAGATACCTTTGCGTTCAGCATCCTCGATTTCAGAGGTCCCAACCTGGGAACGCTCCCTCCCGAAGAAGCTCTTTTGTACATTTGATGTCAGGCACGGCAAGATGACGAACCGTCTTGCCCCTTTCTGCGCACGGCCGAACCTTCGGCCGAGCACCGAAAGGTTTGTTCATTTCAATTCATGGAGGGTTTATGACCGAGGTTACACCTCTCATCATTCCTGATCCGATAAAAAAATTATTTAGAGGGCATACGGACAGCGTTCGATCTGTTGCCTTCTCCCCAGACGGAAAACTAGTGACATCAGGATCTGATGATGGAACGGTTCGACTCTGGGATGTGGAGACAGGAACGGAAATTAACTGCCTAAGAAGACATACGGACTGGGTGCTTTCGGTTGCTTTTTCTCCTGATGGAAAATGGATAGTCTCAGGTTCTCATGATCAAACCATAAGAATTTGGGATGTGGAGACAGGATCCGAAATCCGATGTTTGAAAGGGCATGATGATCGGGTAGAATCCGTTGCCTTTTCTCCGGATGGAAAGCTTTTGGCATCCGCCTCTTCGGATGCCACGGTAAAAATTCGGAATGTGGAGACAGGATCCGAAATCCGATGTTTGGAAGGACATCAAGACGCAATAGGCTCGGTTGCTTTTTCTCCAGACGGAAAGTTTGTGGCCTCGGGTTCAATGGGTAGAACGATCACAATTTGGGATGTAGAACAAAAGACTCAAGTAGAACGCTTGAGAGGACATCTCGGGGATGTCTGTTCCATTGCTTTCTCACGCGACGGAAAGCATCTCGTATCAGGATCAGAAGATCAGACTATAAGAATCTGGGATGTAAAGACTGGTCAACTTGTGAGAATTTTGGAAGAACGCGGCTGTGCAATACGCTCTGTTGCTTTTTCTCCGGATGGGAACTCTCTTGTATCAGGAACTGAAGGCGGAAGCATAAGAATCTGGGATGTAAAGACGAGACAAAAAATGAAATGGATGCACGGATATAAAAATCAGGTCGGTTGTCTGTCTCTTTCTCAAGATGGAAGAAGACTGGCCTTAAACACCCATAATGATCCAGGGGTCCCAAGTCTGTGCACCTTCAGTATTCTCGATTTCGGCAGTCCCAATCTCGGGACACTCCCTCCCGAAGAAGCCCTGTTCTATGTCTGATCCTTTGTTCTTTCATAACGCGGCAAGATGACGAACCGTCTTGCCCCTTTCTGCGCACGGCCGAACCTTCGGCCGAGCACCGAAAGGTTTGTTCATTTCAATTCATGGAGGGTTTATGACCGAGGAAATACTTTGGGTCATCCCGGAACCAACAAGGACATTGTTTAGCGGCCATGCGGCCCCGGTACGATCGGTTGTTTTTTCTCCGAATGGAAGATTCATAGCGTCAGGGTCAGAAGATCTGACCATAAGAATCTGGGATGTGGAAACAGGAGACGAATTAAAACGTCTAAAGGGACACAAAGGCACGGTCCTTACCATTGCCTTTTCTCCGGATGAAAAGTTGATCGCATCAGGATCAAACGACTCTACTATTTGTTTTTGGAGTGGAACAACGGGAGAATTCTTTAGATGCTTTAGAGGACACGGAAGATCGGTCCTTTCTGTAAACTTTTCTCCGGATGGAAGACTCATCGCATCAGGATCTGCCGATTGGACTGCGGGAATCTTGGAACTGGAAAATTATACACAAATAGGAGAACTGTTAGAACACGACGGTCCTGTGACCTCGGTCGCTTTTTCTCCGGATGGAAAGTTTGTGGCCTCGGGTTCAATGGGGAGAACGATCACCATTTGGGATGTAGAACAAAAGGCTCAAGTAGCATGTTTGAAAGGACATCTCGGGGATGTTTGCTCTATTGCTTTCTCACGCGATGGAAAGCATCTCGTATCAGGATCAGAAGATCAGACTATAAGAATCTGGGATGTAAAGACTGGTCAACTTGTGAGAATTTTGGAAGAACGCGGCTGTGCAATACGCTCCGTTGCTTTTTCCCCAGATGGGAACTCTCTTGTATCAGGAACTGAAGGCGGAAGCATAAGAATCTGGGATGTAAAGACGAGACAAAAAATGAAATGGATGCACGGATATAAAAA
>Ga0265296_1004064_pt1 | contig 12973 bp, 17 predicted proteins | sample MunlanPumphouse1_FD_189073 | JGI IMG/M metagenome (GOLD analysis project Ga0265296, IMG submission 189073) | Groundwater microbial communities from a municipal landfill in Southern Ontario, Canada - Pumphouse #1 | ecosystem: Environmental > Aquatic > Deep subsurface > Groundwater | place... | reverse complement strand
TCAGAGACAATTTAACGAAAACCTTGTTTAATGGCGAAGTTAATCAGCTACAACAAAATCCTAATTGGAAAGGTTTAGATAAACTTAACAAAGACGAAAAATACAAAGGGTGGCGTTGTGTCAGAAAAGGCAAGGCAACTGGAAAATTGATTGGCGGAAATGTAAATTGTCTTTTAAGTTTTGAAAATACAGATTTCAGGCCAGACTATGACGGCTCGATTTTATTTTTAGAGGCATATATGGCTACGGTTGAGGATTTACACCAAGCTCTTGTGCATTTCCGCCAAGCTAAAGTTTTTGACAATATTAACGGCTTAATTCTCGGGCATTTCTACGGATCACATATGGAAGACAAGCAGCAGGACAGAGAAATATCGGAGATTATTTTAGAAGTTACCAAAAATTATTCATTTCCAATTTTGGAAATTGGCGAACTTGGGCACAATGTAGAAAATTATATTTTGCCGATTGGTTGTATTGCAACAATCGACGCTGATAAAAAATATTTTTCGATTGATGAATCTACCGTTTTATGAAAACTCAACTTTTAAAAAACAAAATAGATTTTTTTATTTCCCCAAGTTCGCCATTTCATTTTGATGGCACTTTTCATAAACCTTCTCATTTCCCAGATAAATTAAGCGATTGGGAAAGTGGAAAATACTGGCAAACAATAAGAATTGGCAAAAAATTGTTTGGTTTAAAAGTTGAAAACAGAGGAGAATCATCGAAACCAAAAATCAAAGTTACGGTTTTTTACGATGATATTTCCGACAAAGAAATTGAGAACATTAAAAATGAAATTATTTGGCGGTTTGATTTGCGCGCAGATTTGAAAGAATTTAACAAGCTTACTAAAAGTGATAGACGCTTTTATCCAATTTTCAAAAAATGGATTGGTATGCGAAATTCCAGTGCTCATAATTTGTACGAGCTTCTTATCGTTGCGGTCGTTCTGCAAAATGCAACAGTTCGGCGGACAGTTCAAATGATGACCGCTTTGTTAGACAATTATGGAACGAAAGTAAATTTTGACGATAAAGAGATTTTTGCAATTTGGCTTCCTGAAAAATTGGAAAGTGTTTCTGAACAAAATTTACGAGATTTGAAAATTGGATATAGAGCAAAATTCATAAAGCGTTTATCGCAAGATTTTGCCGAAGGCAAAATTGATGAGCAAAAACTTCGTGAGCTTGATCAAGAAAGCGCGAAAAAAGAATTGTTAAAGCTATATGGAGTTGGACCAGAAACCGCCCGCATACTTCTCTTTGAGGTTTGTCATCAATACAATACTTTTGACCATATCGCGCCTTGGCAACAAAAAATATATTCCCAACTTTTTTACAAAAAACCTTTGGTTTCAGCAGGAAAAATTAGAGACGATATTAGAAAACAATACGGTGAATACTCTATGCTTGCGGTTCATTATATTTGGGAAGATATTTTTTGGAAAAGAAAGAACGAAAAAATTGACTGGCTTGAGAAAGAAATCAGGCTTTAATTTTAAGCGGTAATTTGTTAAATTAAGAAGGTAAAAGGCGGCGCGCCAGTTTTCAACTGGCACGAAATTCGGCGGCGGCGGAAAAAAAATGGAATCGGAAAGCGAGGGCGGGCAAAAATTCCTTCCCCCCCAACCCCCTTCCTTTTTGCCCGCCCGAGCAATTGGATTTTAAAATTCGGAATTCGGATTTTCGTCAAAAAAAGTTCGAACATCAATCAAAAAACACCGCCAATTGGAAAATGTCTTGGTTGGCTCGCCCCGCACCGTCTGGTGCAGGGCTCGCCAGCCGATCTTTCGACTTCGCTCAGGACAGGTTTTAAGCGCAAATTGGAATTTTTTATCCCTGCCTCGCCGGCAGGCAGGTTTGCCCCGCTACTGCGGGACTGGCCAAAAGTGGGCTTCATTCATTATTTAATTGGACTACTCTCATTTTATTTGTTATCATATTTATGAAGGGTTAAATAAGCACCCATACTAATACTATCATACTTAGGAAACTATGAAAAGTCAAAACAATAACGAAACAATTGGGGATAAGATAAAACAGCTTAGAAATAAGCAAGGATTAACGCAGGACGAATTGGCGAGAAAATCCGATCTTCCCTATACAACGCTGACTAAAATTGAAACGAATGTCATCACCAAGCCTTCTATTCAAACAGTAATGAAAATAGCTAAGGGTTTGGGAATTGGTATTGATGATTTAATGAAATAATTTTTATGAAAAAAATAATTCTTACAGGCGATAGACCGACGGGACAACTTCACATAGGCCATTTTTGCGGTGCACTTAAAAATAGAGTGCTTCTTCAGGACGAATATCAAACATATGTAATGATTGCCGATGTCCAAGCATTAACGGACAATTTTAATAATCCGCAAAAAGTTAGAAAGAATGTTTTTGAAGTGGCAATGGATAATTTGGCGGTAGGAATTGACCCAAATAAGTCAATAATGTTTATCCAATCGCTAATCCCAGAAATTGCAGAATTGACCGTTTTCTTTTCTAATTTAGTGACGATTGATCGTTTAAAAAGAAACCCCACAGTAAAAGAGGAAATCCAACAAAAGAAAGAATTATTTAAAGATGATGTAACTTTCGGCTTCCTGGGATATCCAGTCAGCCAAGCAGCCGACATTCTTGTATTCCAATCAGATTTAGTGCCCGTTGGAGAGGATCAATTACCAATGATTGAGCAAACTCGCGAAATAGTGCGAAAATTTAACAAAATTTACGGAGAAACCTTTAAGTTGCCAGAGGCAAAAGTTGGCGATTTTCCCAGAGTTTTGGGTATGGATGGTCGCAAAATGGGGAAAAGTCTAAATAATTCTATAACTTTTACAGATTCTCCAGAAGCGATTAGAGAAAAAATCAAAGGGGCACTGACTGGAAAAGTGGGCGGAAAAAATTTATTATCTCTTTTCGAACAATTTTCGGACGATAAAAAATTATTTGAAAGGTTTAAAAAAGAATATGCCAACGATACTATAAAATATTCTGAACTCAAACCAATATTAGCCGAGAGCATTATTGAAAAACTAAAGCCCATTAGAGAAAAAAGAAAGCAATATGAAGATAATCCGAAAATTGTTGAGGAGATACTTTTTGATGGCACTAAAAAAGCAAGGGCGGTAGCAATAGAGACATTGAAGAAAGTTAAAGAAAAAATGTTCTTAAATTATTTTGAATAATAGAAAAGAATTTGCCGCCCCTCCTTCGTTCCTACTTCGCTGAAGCTACGAAAGACACAGTAAAACTTCGGAAGGGCACAGCAAAGAAAAACTTGTGGTTCGACAAGCTCAGGACAAGTTTTTTCGAACGCACAATCTCGATACTTCACGAAGTAGTTATTTGTCCAATTTTGAAAAATCTTTGTCAAAAGAAAGGATTTCTACTTTTTCTTTTCTGGCTGTTTCTATAAGAAAAAGATCAACCAAATCAATATTTTTTTCCGCGTATTTTTCTACGGCTTCGCCAATAACTTGACGATTTTCAACCTGAAGATAAGGAGATTTTATCAGGTTTTTTAAAATGTCTGCGCTTTCTTTGCGCGAGAGTTTATAAACACTCCTTAATACATAGTCAATTTCAAAAACTACCTGACTTAGTAAAATTAAAACAATCTTTTTTTCTTTGGCGTCATTAAAGTATTTTTTTGCCTGTTGATAAAATTTTTTGTTATCCTTAAGAAGGAAGCGGATGAATATATTGGTATCAACAATGAATTTTTTCACTTTTTGGTTAAATATTTATTAGCTGATTCTTCAGCAATTGCGTTTTCCTCTATTTCAATTATCTGATCAATACTTTTTCCTTTAATTACCTTATGGTGAAGTATGCCTGCTAAACTTAAAAGATCGGGGACAGGTTCTACGATAATCTGTTCGCCCTCGATTTTTACAAGCGCTTTAAGATATTTATCAAGTCCGAGTTGTTTTCGGAAAGAGGCAGGAATAGTAATTTGGCCTTGACTGGTAATAGAAACAATCTGTTGCATTTGCATTAACTATAGCAGTATACATTAATTTTGTCAATACCCATTAATTAAAACCCATTAATTAAAATTATATATTTTCAAGAAAGGGATTGGAAAATTTTTTGGCTGGGACCAAAATTTTGGAAATAAATCAAGAAGTTGTTTATAACTTTGCTAAATTTCGTTCTGGTTTAAAGAAGAGGGGAAATCTTATTGATAATTTTGATCTTTTGATTGCCGCCACTTGTCTTTGCCATAATTTAACTTTAATTACCGGAAATAAAAGAGATTTTAGCCGTATTGAAGGATTAAAAATAGAAATTATTTAGCTTCTAAATTTTTAACAACGTGTTAAAATCAGCTTTACATGGATCACGTTGCCATAATGAAAAAATCATGGGGTTTGACGCAAAAAATTCTTTCGGGCGAAAAGAAAATCGAATCGCGTTGGTATTTGAATAAATACGCTCCTTGGAACAAAATCAAAGCTGACGAGAGAATATATTTTAAGGATTCGGGAGACCCGGTATCGATTGTCGCAACGGTTGAAAAAGTGCTTCAATTCTTTGATTTGACACCCCTAAAAGTTGACGAGATTTTAAGAACTTACGGAGATGATGATGGAATAGAAGGAACTGATATACCCGCTTTTTATGAAAGATTTAAGGATAAAAAATATTGCTTGTTAATCTTTTTGAAAAATCCTCACAAAATTGAACCTTTTGAAATTGATAAAAGGGGCTTTGGGGCTATGGTAGCCTGGATTTGTACAGAAGACATTAACCAAATTAAAAATAAATGTCTATAAAAATTAACATCATTAAAGCGAAAAGTGTTTTTACTAAGTCCGGGCTTCCGGGATCAAATTGGGCGATAAATCCTTATAACGGCTGTCTTTTTGGCTGTATGTATTGTTATGCGGCACAAATTGCCAGATGGAAACACCCCGGTGAGGAGTGGGGAAGTTTCTTGGATGTCAAAATAAATGCTCCGGAATTACTGAATGAAGAATTAAAAAAACTGGAAAAGAAATATAAAACAAAGAATTTCGGCTCTGTTTTTTTTAGTTCGGTTACCGATTCTTATGTCGGAACGGAAGCGAAATATCAACTTACCAGAAAATGTTTAGAAGTTTTAGCTGATTTTGGGTATGAAGGAAATATTTCGATTCAAACAAAATCTCCATTGGTTACCAAGGATATAGAAGTATTAAAAAAACTTAAAGATGTTGCGGTGGGATTTACAGTGACGACTCTTGACGATAAGGTATCTAGTTATCTGGAAGTTATGGCACCGCCTGTAAGTTTCAGAATTCAAGCTCTTAAGCAACTTCATGACGCCGGAATTGCTACATATGCATTTATTGGTCCGTTGCTTCCTTGCTTTACCAATGATGCCCGAAAAATAAATGAACTATTGGATGAATTACAAAAAGTAGGAGTTTCAGAGGTGTGGTTTGAACATATAAACTTAAATCCGAGAATAAAAGAAAGGTTGTTTGCTTATTTTGGTAAAAAATCACCAGAATTAATTGCCGATTTCGAAAAAGCGGATACGGTAGAATACAGAGAAAATCTTGAGAAGGCAGTTTGTAAAGCAATGAAAGGGAGAAATTTAAAAATGGGATTGGGTAGGGTAATTTATCATAAAGAATTACCAAAGAAAAAATGATAAAAATATTTTTTAAGCAACTCGATCTTGCAAAAATATTTGTTTTTTTAGCGGCGATTTTTCTTTTTGGGATCAAGGGGAAGGCCGATCTTGATCCTGATTTCGGTTGGCATTACAAAATGGGGGAGTTAATTTTACAAAAGGGAATTCCAAAGACTGACCCGTTTTCTTACACTATGCCAAGTTTTCCGTTTATTGACCATGAATGGTTGACGAACGTATCATATTTTTGGATTTTTGGGCAAGTAGGTTTTGTTGGGCTGGGATTTATTTCATCGTTTGCGGTTTTGTTTTCTTTGTTGATTTCAACAGAAATTCTAACTAAAAGCGATAAAGGTAGTTTACATGTCTATTGGAAAAGGGGTTTGTTTTTACTGATGGTTATATCCCTGCTTCCTTTTTCCGGCATAAGACCACAAGTTTTTTCCTGGTTATTTTTATCAATACTGCTGTTTTTGATTTTAAACAGAAATATAAATAATAAATCTTTGTTTTTTTTACCGTTTCTGTTTCTTTTATGGGTAAATCTGCATGGGAGTTTTTCTATGGGTATAGGAGCATTGGTCCTCTTTTTTATATTAAAATTTCTTCGTTTAAAAAAGATAATCATTTTTCTGCTGCCGGTAATAATTCTTTGTATAATTGCCACTTTTATTAATCCTTACGGTCCGGGAATTTGGAAAGAAGTTTGGATGCAGGTTTCGGATACCGCTCTGCGCTGGCGGATTCAGGAGTGGCAGCCGAGTTTTTTTTACCCAAACTTTAGTTTTTTATTTCTCCTTTCTTTTTCGGGAATTTTTATCTTCCGCTACCGCCGGAAATTTCTCCTGGAAGAAATCGGTTTATTTTTGGCTTTTCTATATCTTTCCCTTTCGAGTGTTCGTCATGTTCCGCTTTGGATTATTTTAAATTCTTATTTTTTTTCAAAATGCCTGATTTTTTTAAAAGAAGAAGCGGATGATGTTAAGTTCGGAAGTGAAAGGATGAAAAAAATAAGTATATATTTTTTTGTGATCTGTTTTATTGTTTTTTTAGTCACTACTCTTAGAAGTATATATTGGTTTTTAAATTCGGCTAACCAAGGTTTTTATCCGCAAAAAGCGATAATATTTTTACAAAACAATTCCGGCCCGGGGGAAATTTTTTCGCAGTACGGTTGGGGCGGTTATTTAATTTGGAAATATCCTGATAAAAAAGTTTTTATTGACGGCCGGATGCCAAGCTGGCGGTGGAAGAAAAATCCTAAAAATGAAAGTAGTTTTGCAATGGAAGATTATTTAAGTCTGCTTAACGGCGAAAAGAATTATAAAAAAATATTTTCTCAATACAATATTACCCGCGTTCTTTGGCCGGTTGAAGATCTAGAAAAAACACCAAAACCGATTAATTTTATTGTCAAAATTGATAACTTTTTCTGTCGTTTTCGAAAATGCAAACCGAAATTTGATTTCCTGGAGACCTTAATAAAAGACGGTTGGAAAGAAATCTATAAAGATAATATAGCGGTGATTTATACGATACAATAAGTTGTTCTCTGTGTTAAATCACTGGTGAGAGCATTGACATATTTATGTTTTTATGATATTATGCAGTTAAGATGACAAATTTATTAAGAACGACCATAACTCTTCCGGAAGATCTCTTAGAAACAGCAAAAGTGATGTCGATTAAGGAGAAAAAGACCCTGAGTGAATTTATCAGGGAGAGCATAAAAGAGAAGATCAGTCGTAAAAAAGCTCCCTATTCGAAAAAAAGACTTTTTGCCCTTGCCGGTTCGATTGATTCAAACACTCCTATGTTTAAGAATCCTCGGAAATATATTGAGGAACTGCGGAAGGAAAGCGATGAAGGACGACATTTTTCTCGTTGATACGAACATTTGGATAGAATATTTTCGTCGTAATCCGACGCACAAAAATCTGAAGATAATTAAAGCTATTAATGAGCTTGAAAAAAACTGTAAGGTAATTATCTGCGGAATTATTCTGGCAGAATTTATTCAAGGACTGGGAAAGAGCTATAAAGAATTGTCGGCGCGGCAAATTTTAGAAAACCATGAATTTTTATCATCTTCGAAGGAGATTTATATTTTAGCGGGTGAATTTTCTCGAAATCTTGTTGAAAAAGGATTTAAAACGCCGCTTTCTGATTGTCTGATTGCGGCACAGGCGATTTCATATGGGATTGTTTTAGTAAGTAACGACCCCCATTTTAAAAGATTTAAAGAGTTGAAATTGAAATTTTTGGGATAAACATAAAGCTTCTCTGTTTCCTGTGTTAAAATCAGCTTGCCATGGATGATCTTGAAGAAATTAAAGCAAAAATAGATTTGGTCCAATTTATTTCTGAAACAGTCCCGTTAAAAAAATCGGGAAGAAATTTTAAAGGACTATGTCCGTTTCATATCGAAAAAACGCCTTCTTTTATGGTTTCTCCGGAAAGACAGATATGGAAATGTTTTGGGTGCCAAAAGTCTGGCGATGTGTTTACTTTTTTGATGGAAATGGAGAGAATAGAATTCGGGGAAGCGCTTCGTATTTTGGCCAAAAAAACCGGTGTTGTTCTTCAGGGGTATCGTCCAACCCAGTCCGAGGCCGAAAAAGACAAATTTTACCAAATAAATCATCTCGCTTCTGAATTTTTTCATTACCTTCTTGTTAGCCATCCGATTGGTAAAAGGGCACTGGATTATATTTTACAAAGAGGTATTTCAAAAGACAGTTTAGCGCTTTTTAAAATTGGTTATTCCACTCCCGGATGGGACGGTCTGCAGAAATACATGATTGGAAAAAAAGGATACAAAGCGGATGATTTAGAAAAAGCAGGATTAATTATCGCCAGTTCCAAGTTCCAGGTTCCAAGTTCCAGGTTTTATGATCGCTTTCGCGACCGACTGATGTTTCCACTTTATGACCACCGGGGAAATGTGGTAGGGTTTGCTGGAAGAGTTCTTCCAGAAGTCAAAGAAGCCCGCCTGCCATCGCCTGCGGCTCAGGCCGCTGGCGGGCAGGCAAAATATGTTAATTCTCCGGAAACCCTTATATATCATAAAAGCGAACTGCTTTATCCCCTGAACATAACAAAAGAAGATATAAAAAGAGAAAATACGGCAATGGTGGTTGAAGGCGAACTTGACGCGATTTCCTCATTTCAAGCAGGAATAAAAAATGTGGTTGCAATAAAGGGTTCGGCTTTAACTGAAGAGCAGTCCCGGTTATTAAAACGTTTTGCGGAAAATATTATTCTATCGTTGGATTCGGATTCGGCAGGCGATATGGCGTCAAGAAGGGGAGTTGAAATAGCAGAAAAGACCGGATTGAATATTAAAATATTAACTTTAGAAAAATATAAAGATCCGGACGAAACGGCCCAGAAAGAACCTGATTATTTAAAAGAAAGATACCAAGGAGCAGTAAATATTTATGATTTTTTTATCGACTCCGCTTTTAAAAGATTTCGCGGTAAAACACCGGAAGAGAAAAAGAAAATCGGTCAGGAAATTGTTCCTATAATATCGAAAATCGAGGACGAAATTGTTAAAAATTTTTATGCGAAAAAATTTGCCGAAAAGCTTGGGGTTAATGAAGAATCAGTGATTCTTCAAATGGAAAAAATAAAAAGTAAGGTTATGATTCAGGCAGATAATCCTGTCGTTGTTCAACAGAAAGAAAGAAAGGGATTAATTGAAGAATACCTGCTTTCAATTATTTTTCAAGGGAAAATTACCGACTACTTGCTTAACCCGGAGATTTCCGAACAATTTACCCAACCAATTCATAAAAGGCTGATTGAATATTTTATTAAATTTATGGGGGAGAAAGGTAAATTTTCCAGTCAGTTTTTTTACAACTATCTTCCGGTAGAACTTAGAGAGACTTATGACAAACTTTATCTGATTGATTTTGGAAATCAGCTGGAAAACAGTGATTGGGTTAAGAAGGAATTAAAAAAAACACAAACTCAGCTAAAAATAGCCTTGACTAAAGAAGAATTAAATACTGCGCTTCAGAGGCTTCGGAGAGAAGAAACAAATCAATCCGAAGAATTTTTTTCCGTTCAAGCACAGGTAAAAGTACTGGCACAAATGCTGGGCGAGCTGGAAAAAAGTATTTGAGTCTTTAATTTTGGGCTTAAAAGAGGTAAAATCAATATATGACCAAAACTCCAACCAGCGAAGTTAATCAGGCAGTCGCATTAGACAAAAAAGCGATTAAAAAGCTTTTAGAAAAGGGCAAAAAGGAAGGTTTTATCACCCAAGATGAAATAATTGCCATTTTCCCTTTTGCCGAGAAGTATCTTGAAGAGCTTGATAATTTTTTTGCACAGGTAATCGAAGAAGGTATCGATATTTTTGACAATATTTCGGAAGAGGAGATTAAAGAAGGGGAAAAGCTGGTTAAGGATTTTACCAAAGAAATTGAAATACTTACTGCCTTGGAGGCTCCGACTGTCGCCGATCCGGTAAGAATGTATCTTCGTGAGATCGGAAGAATTCCGCTTTTAACCGCCACCGAAGAAGTTGATTTAGCGCAAAAAATTGAAAAAGGCAGTCTTCAGGCAAAAAAGAAATTAACGGAGTCAAATTTGCGGTTAGTGGTTTCTATTGCGAAAAGATATGTTGGAAGAGGCTTAACCTTACTCGATCTTATTCAGGAGGGAAATCAAGGATTAATCCGGGCGGTTGAAAAATATGATTGGAGAAGGGGGTATAAATTCTCAACATATGCAACCTGGTGGATAAGACAGGCGATTACCAGAGCAATTGCGGATCAGGCAAGGACAATCAGGGTGCCTGTTCATATGGTGGAAACGATCAATAAGTTAATGCGTACTTCAAGAAAACTAATGCAGGAAATGGGCAGAGACCCGACTCCGGAAGAGGTTGCCAAAGAAATGGATATTGCGGTTTCAAAAGTGCGTGAAGTTTTAAAAATTTCCCAAAGTATTACCTCGCTTGAAGCACCGGTTGGAAACGAAGAAGACTCGCTTCTGGGTGACTTTATTGCCGACAGCGCTCCTTCTCCCTACGATACTGCCTCCAAACAGTTATTGAAAGAAAATATCAGGGAAGTTCTTGAAACGCTTTCCCCGAGAGAAGCCAGTGTTTTGGTTTACCGGTTTGGACTTGAAGGGGGAAGATCAATGACACTGGAGGAAGTTGGTAAAAAGTTTGGAGTAACCAGGGAAAGAATCAGACAAATTGAAGCAAAAGCACTCCGTAAACTCAAGCACCCCTCGAGACGAAAGAAATTGCAAGACTATCTTGAGTAAATGTACAATGTAAAATTTACTAAGGTACAATTAAGTTGGTGGACGTAAAGATTTTTGACATAAAAGAGAGAAGTTTTTGGTTTGGAGTTGAAATCGTAAAATTGGTAGCCGATTTACCTAAAAACACAGCAGGATTTGCTGTTGGTGGGCAGATTGTCCGGTCGGGAACTTCGATTGGAGCAAATATTGAGGAAGCCCAAAATGCTCCAACTAAGAAAGAATTTATTCATGGCATGACGATTTCTCTAAGAGAAGCAAGAGAGACAGAATTTTGGTTAAGAATTATTATTGAATCTGATTTGATTGGAAAAGAAAAGATTGACAATTTAATTGAAGAAAATAAAGAGATTATTAAGATTCTGACGGCGATAGTAAAAAACTCAAAGTTGAAAAAATAGCTAAAAAGGTTATAATTTTCGAGTAATTGTAAATTTTACATTGTACATTGTAAATTTGTTTTATATTCCCCTGTAGCTCAATGGTACCTGCCTGCCGGCAGGCAGGGAGCGCTCGCCTGATATAATTATGAAATGAATGGTTATTTTGTTTATGCATTAAGAAGTTGCAAAGATTTGAGAATATACGTTGGATTGAGTTCTAATCCCGAGAAACGTTTAACTGAACACAACAAAGGTGATACAAAATCTACAAAAGGATACAGACCTTGGATACTAATTTATAAGGAATATATTGGATCAAGGAAAGAAGCAAGGAAGGAAGAAAAACGTTTGAAATCTGGTTATGCAAAAGAGCTTTTAAAATTTATTCCCCTGTAGCTCAATGGTAGAGCGCCCGCCTGTTAAGCGGTAGGTTCGAGGTTCGAGACCTCGCGGGGGAGCCAGGCACAATTCTGCGCCTGGCAAGGTACAGTCTTGCACCTTGCCTGGCTTCGCGAAGACAGATACAGTATTGTATCTGTCAAAAAGCCAGAGCAGAATTTGACGCAGACAGGTATAGTATTGTACCTGTCATATCTCGTATGAAATTTTACTACGTCTATATTCTCCAGAATCCTCTTAAAAATTTTATTTATATCGGGTATTCGGAAGATTTAAAACAAAGACTTACTTCTCATAATAACGGAGAAAATAAATCAACTAAGCCTTATATTCCTCTGGAATTAATCCATTATGAAGCGTATGGGAACATGACCGACGCAAAACGTCGAGAAAAATATCTGAAAGGAAATAGAGGTAAAACAACATTGAAAACTATGCTTAAGGAATATTTCAGCATAAATCAGATATAGACTTGTGCCCAATATACTCGTGCGCAGATTTGTGCTCGATATAATCGGGCTCCGACTGGTGCCCGATTTTGACAAGAAGAAAAATAAAGAGTAAATTTGAGCTAAATTTTATCAATCTGATAAAAAATATGCCGAAAAAAATTACATCAAAAAACAAAGTTGAGCAAATGGTGCGGGAAGCCGAGAAGTTAATGGAAATAAACGATTATCAAAATGCGGAGATTCTTTTAAATCAAGCGTTGGAAGAAAATCCCAATAGTGCCGAGGGGCATTATCTTTTAGGGGAGGCATTGTGCAAACAGGAGAATTTTACTTTGGCCACTGAACACTTGAGAAAAGCATTTTCTCTTCTCCCCGGACATCCGAGAATTTTGCATTTACTCGGCTGGGCGACTTTTTTAAATGGCGATCCGGATTCAGGTAGAAAATTTATGCTTTTATCTTTAGAAAAACTTCCCGAAACTCAAACATATTGTGATCTGGCTGTTTTGGAAAACGGACAAGGAAATTCGAAAAAAGCGATGGAGTATGCTCTCAAAGCAAAAGAAATTGAACCGGACAGCAAAATGGTACAAGAAGTAATTGAAGCAATAAATTATTTTAAAATGATACGCGGACAGATAATAAGTAAAACGAATTGAAAGTTTTTACTAAAAAATGGTAAATAACGGAGGCGTGAAGCGGTATTACATCTGGGGTGCGAAATGCAAATTTATTATCTTCTTATTTGGCTAAAAGTTTGGGACTGATTCAAGTTTCGGATGAAGTGGCGTATTAATGATTAAAAAAATTAGTTTCGGGAGA
>Ga0265296_1004063_pt1 | contig 12976 bp, 11 predicted proteins | sample MunlanPumphouse1_FD_189073 | JGI IMG/M metagenome (GOLD analysis project Ga0265296, IMG submission 189073) | Groundwater microbial communities from a municipal landfill in Southern Ontario, Canada - Pumphouse #1 | ecosystem: Environmental > Aquatic > Deep subsurface > Groundwater | place... | reverse complement strand
CAACGATCAGAATGCTCCTGCCAACCATGCTAAGTCCTCTTGTCATTTAACTGTCTTGCGCCGCATTAGATAACGGAATTATTGCAGTCGTGTGACAGTATTTTACTGGCCTGCGCAATCGGCCTGGTCCTGAACTACGCTTTGAGTCCGAATCCTGACAACCGCAAAAGGAAGGTTCTGATGACTCAGCGTATTTTTTCGTGGAAAGCCCTGCTGGTCACGGCGGCGTTGACGCTGCCGACACTGGCTGTCGCGGCAGACCCCGCCATGACTAAAGACGGGATGTTGGTGGATCACAAGGGGATGGCGCTCTATACCTTCGCCAAGGATGCTGATGGCAAGTCTGCCTGCAATGACAAGTGCGCCACCAACTGGCCGCCGTTGAAGGCCGAGTCCACCGATAAGCCAATGGGCAAGTGGACCGTCATCACCCGTGACGACAACACCAGCCAGTGGGCCTATGACGGCAAGCCGCTGTACACCTTCATTGCCGACAAGAACGCTGGCGATGCGACCGGTGACGGCAAAATGGATGGCGCCTGGAAGATCGCCAAACCCTGAGCTCCCCTGTAGGAGCCGGCAAGCCGGCTCCTACAAGGTACAGGGCATTACCTGAAGGCGTAGTCGGCCACAATCCCGACAAAAATCGCCAATCCCGCCCAATGGTTGTGCAAAAACGCCTTGAAGCATTTCATCCGGTCCCGATCCCGGGTGTACCAGAACTCCCAGGCAAAACACCCTGCCGCCGCCACTAGCCCCAGATGGAACCAGCCACCCAGTTCGAAGCGCGAGCCCGCCAGCAGCAGGCAGAGCAGCGCCAGCCCCTGCAGGGTGAGGATGATGATGCGGTCGGCATCGCCAAACAGGATCGCGGTGGATTTGACGCCGATTTTCAGATCGTCATCGCGGTCGGTCATCGCGTAATAGGTGTCGTACGCCACCGTCCACAGCAAGTTGGCGATATACAGCAGCCAGGCAATGGCCGGCAGGCTGCCGGTCTCGGCGGTAAACGCCATGGGCATGCCCCAGGAAAACGCCGCGCCCAGCACCACCTGCGGGTAATAGGTGTAGCGCTTCATGAACGGATAACTGACAGCCAGCGCCAGGCCGCCCAGGGACAGCCAGATGGTGGCGGTGTTGGTCAGCAGCACCAGCAAGAAACTGATGGCCATCAGCACCGCAAAGAACACCAGGGCTTCTTTGGAACTGATCTTGCCACTCGCCAGCGGGCGTTGCGCGGTGCGCTTCACATGGCCGTCGACCTTGCGGTCAGCCCAGTCATTGATCACACAACCTGCCGCCCGGGTCAGTGTCACGCCCAAGACAAAAATCACGATATTGCTCAACGACGGCGAGCCCTTGCCGGCGATCCACAGCGCCCACAAGGTGGGCCACAGCAGCAGATAGATGCCGATGGGCTTGTCCATCCGGGTCAATTGAACGAAGTCCCAGGCCCGTGGGTTCAGGCGGTTCAGGGATTGGAGCAGGCGCTGGTACATCAGCAATTCTCCGCAGATTGGTGCACCGCTTGCCACAGGCTTGGCAGGAACACTTCCGCCACCAGAACACTCAACGCGCCGCGATCAAAGCGCGAGCGCCGCGCCCATAAGCCATTGGCCTGATCCGCCTTCGGCAGCCAGGCGCGTGGGTAGTGGCAGACCTCGATGGCCTGGCGGGTGAACGCCTGGTCACAAAACAGCAACTCACCCAGGGAGCGACTGCCCAACTCATCCATATGCAGGCCGTCGCCCTGCAAGGCACTACGGGCCGCCACGCTGCGGGCGAACACCCAGGCCTGGCCGTGACCGCGCAAATACACCTCGCGTACCCAGCCAATACTGGCCGCTGGCAGGTCGAGGGCGGCGCATTCGTCGTCTCGCAGGGGCTGCCAGCCTTCGAACAGTGGGGTGACGCTGAAACCATCGTTGGAGAGGTGCGTCAGGCGGCGGGTCAGTGAGCCCTCATCGAACAGCCAGTCGAGGGCAGGAGGCGCGGGCAGAGGGTGCAGAAGGCTCTGGTTCAGCCATTGGCAAGCATCGGGAACGGCAATCGAATGCGGCACGGGGAGTCATTATTGGCAGTTAATGAGGCGCCGAGCTTACCATGGTCACCCGAATTTTTGCCGGGCTGCGCCGGGACATTGGGTCGAACGTGCTTGCATCTGGGCGCCCCGATCAGTACAAAACGCCCTGAGCCGGACGGCAATGCTGGATCTATCGACTGTCGGCCAGTAAGCCTGGACCCTGAGGAAACAAGTAATGAAGAAGTGGCAATGTGTAGTCTGCGGCCTGATCTACAACGAAGCAGACGGTTGGCCGGATGATGGGATCGCCCCAGGCACCCCGTGGCAGGACGTCCCGGAAGACTGGCTGTGCCCGGACTGCGGCGTCGGCAAAATGGATTTCGAAATGATCGAAATCGGTTGATTCGCTGAATTTTACAAACGTACTACAAGGAGAATGGAATGAGCGCACCTGTCGTGATCATCGGTACGGGCTTGGCTGGTTACAACCTGGCTCGGGAGTTTCGCAAGCTCGACAGCGAAACCCCGCTGTTGCTGATCACAGCAGATGACGGGCGTTCCTACTCCAAGCCCATGCTCTCCACCGGTTTCGGCAAAAACAAGGATGCCGATGGCCTGAGCATGGCAACCCCTGGCGCGATGGCCGAGCAACTGAAGGCCGAAGTGCGCACCCATACCCGAATCAGCGGGATCGACCCCGGCCACAAGCGCCTGTGGATCGGCGAGGAGGCGGTGGTCTACCGCGACCTGATCCTGGCCTGGGGTGCCCAGACGGTACAGGTACCGGTGGAGGGTGATGCCGCTGAACTGATTTTCCCGATCAACGACCTGGAAGACTATGCGCGCTTCCGCCACGCCGCCGCCGGCAAGCGCCGCGTGCTGCTATTGGGTGCGGGGCTGATCGGCTGTGAATTTGCCAACGACCTGATCCTGGGCGGCTACACCATCGACCTGGTGGCGCCTTGCGAGCAAGTCATGCCGACCCTGCTGCACCCGGCAGCAGCTGCAGCGGTGCAGGCCGGGCTCGAAGGCCTCGGTGCGCGCTTCCACCTGGGGCCGGTGCTCAACCGCCTGCAGCGCACGGCTGACGGCCTGGAAGCCCACCTGTCCGATGGCACGCTGATTGAGTGCGACTTGGTGGTGTCGGCTATTGGCTTGCGCCCACGGGTGGACCTGGCGGCTGCGGCCGGCCTGCAAATCAACCGCGGGATCGTGGTCGACCGCCACCTCAAGACCTCCCATGCCAATATCTACGCCCTGGGCGACTGCGCCGAAGTCGATGGCCTGAACCTGCTGTATGTCATGCCCCTGATGAGCTGCGCCCGCGCCTTGGCCCAGACCCTGGCGGGCAACGCCACGGCGGTCAACTACGGGCCGATGCCGGTCACGGTAAAAACCCCGGCGTGCCCGCTGGTGGTCTCGCCACCGCCACGGGGCACCGAAGGCGTGTGGAGCGTCGAAGGGCAGGGCGGGGACATCAAGGCCTTGTGCCGCGACGCCAGCGGCCGCCTGCTGGGCTACGCGCTTACCGGCACGGCAGTCATGGAAAAACTGGCCCTGAATAAGGAACTTCCGCCACTGCTGGCGTAAATGCTGGTCGTTCTGTCGGAATAACCACCTTTTTCCCCCTAGAAAGGTCGCCGGGAGACTGGCGCAGGCACCAATGGCATGCCATCCTCACTCCCGTCTGCCGCAGAGTAGAGCCTGCGGCGCCTTGGCGCTGCTCCAGCAGAGAGCAGCACGGACATAACAACAAAAAACCGTCAAAGAGGCTTCACCTATGCGTAAACCAGAACTCGCAGCCGCCATTGCAGAAAAAGCAGACCTGACCAAAGAACAGGCCAACCGCGTCCTCAACGCCGTACTTGAAGAAATCACCGGCGCCTTGCATCGCAAAGACAGCGTCACCCTGGTTGGTTTCGGCACCTTCCTGCAACGCCACCGTGGCGCCCGCACCGGCAAGAACCCGCAAACCGGCGAGCCGGTGAAAATCAAGGCGAGCAACACCGTAGCGTTCAAACCGGGCAAGTCGCTCAAAGACAGCGTCAACCCGTAAGCGCGGCACCGTCTCGAAGGGAGGCGGGGAGGTATGAAAAATGGGCACGCCGACTGGGTCGGGTGCCCATTTTTGTTGGGGCGTATCATCGTTGAACCGCGACAGCAGGCGTTGTGCGGCCCTGTTTACTAAAACAAGTACAACACTACTATCCGTTTGTTAGTTCAGTCATGAACTCTTCAAATGATTCGCAAACAAATACCAGTTCTTCCTCATCCATCAAGTACAGGTAGAGGTATCCAAAGTCATTTCCTTGACTGACAAGAGAAATGAATTTCCGACTCTGACATAAGCAAAACGGATCATTTGTTTTAATGATGGAATATCGTCAGTTAAATCTTTATAGATTGTTTTTACCGGTGCATCACCATATTTTATAGGTGTAAAACCGCCCAGAAAAAATCATTATCATCATTGCTGTCAGACAGATCGCCGCCGTTGTGCTTAAGATAAAACTGTCTGAAGGCCGCCGGTAATTGCGCACGGAATATTTCCTGGAACTCGTTCAGTTCCCGTACAGAAAGGGACTGCTGGGAATCTTCAAGTTTCAGCCGCATTTGGGGGCTCCTTTTGTTCCACTCTTAAAGCGACCTGCTGTAGGAAGCAGCAGGGCGGGTTGGCTTTTAACCTTCACTTGAGACTGGCTAATGGGTGCTGCCTTTTCCCCTGTTATTTACTCTTGAACAGCAACTGCATGCTGTGCGCTGCCTTGTTTACCCGGTCAAGGGCAACGTTGTTATCAACCCGCAAGTCTTCCGGTAAATCAAAGTGCCCCATGCATTCATTTTCCTTGATGGCTCCTCGTAGATGAGCAATAACGCGAAAAACAATATGGTGCATTCGCCAGCAAATGGGCGGCTCTATCCCCGAAAGTTGATCTGCGGTCGCTGGATGGCTGGTACCACCCATCCAGACTCGTCTTTCAAAGGCGAATTGGATTTTGTCGTAATGGGAGTCGAATTTTTTATACCCGGGATCACTGAAAAGTATCTTCCAGCGCGGAATGCCCGAAAAGCGCATGCTGCAGAATATCGGCCTGAATAATCGGCGCGACGTGTCTACTTGCTCGATAGAGGCAGGGATCTGTGTATAAAAATGGGCGAACACCTCGATCAAATGGCCGAGCGCTGGTGGTATGAGCTCAATGTAGCGGGCGATCACGAAGCCCGGTTCATCGTTTGCATTGAGGGCCGGGATGTAAAATAAATCGCCGGGCTTAGGTGCTGTCAGAGCCTTCATGAGTTGGGTTAGTCGCAATAAATAAAAACATTCAGTTTTTTGCTACATGCACTTTGAAGAAACTTGACTAGATTCTTTAAATCGCTGGAGTTTAATTTTTTTTTTGATTTTATCACTGTTTCGATTTCAGTCACTAAAGGTAGAATTTCTCCGAATAGAATACTTGTGTCGGCGTAATAATCTGAAAATTTGTGCGTCTTTGGGAAATTTTTTCTTGGTACTGATGCGTCCATAAGAGCGTCATGGGTAGACTCACCCAAGCAAAAAACTGGAGTGTTCTCATCAATGTCTTTCTGATTTTCTGCTGCCATAAAGTCAAGAGGCATAAAAATTTCCATGTCAGGACGGGAAGATTTTCATAACTACTATTATCACGGACAGAGCGTGATCTGTAAGGCTATTGTTAAGGCTCTAAATAAACGGGTCCACTTTTTCCCATTTTTTCTTGTGCCGAGCGGACGGATTGAAAAGTTTAATAGTCAGCGTTCAAGGAGTAAAAGAATTGACGCCGGAGTTTCTTTGAAGGATAAGGGGACAGATTTATTTCTATTAAAAATATCGATTAAATAGATCTGTACCCTTTTGCCGATTTTGCTTTTTAGATAGGAAGTTCAAAAACGATTTTACCTAACCTGTTTTTGATTAGGTAACTGTTTTCAACGAGCTCAGCAGTTTTGAAAAAATCACTTCGATCAATAAAGCCAGGAGGCTCATGCATCCAAATTTTATTTTTTGGAAAAAGCTGATCTTGGCAGTACCAACTTTCGCCTACCTCTGCATTAAGCACTTTAAAAATATTGATTTTGTGTTTTTTGTTTTTGCTTGTTTTCGAAAGTTTTTTAACTGGGGTTTCCAGTTGGAAATTCGTTTTTAATACTTTTTCAGCCGTCTGATTTATTTGCTCTACGATCGCATCGTTACTTTCTCTTTTTGTAGCGATGGCAATTAGCGCGCGACGTAACTCTTCCAGAAGTTCTATGTCTTGACTGCGGCGGTTCAAAGATAAAAATTTCTTAAAGTCGAAGCTTTCTAAAAAAATATTTGTTGACCCTAGTACGTTGTCGAACAAGTCCTCATCGCCACGTGGGCCTAGTGAAACAACTATTTTACTGCTGCCATTTATATCAATTTTAGGCAGGAACTCCATGAATATCTGGGTGATGTGGTGGCTTAAATGACGGATGCGAACACCCGTTGTTAGAGCGACTTCGTCACTTTCTTGTAGCGTAAGTATCTTCAGGCTCATTGCTATGCTCGCTTGGAAAAACTAGCGGTTATCAGGCGTGCCGTATAATTTAAGGTAGCCATCTCTCGTGTCAACCTGTGGCAAAGGATTTTTGTGAATCGGTGAAGGCATATTCCCGTTGTTTCTCGCTGCATGTTTATCTGTAATTTTTTGCTCGGTAGCCTTGGCTTGAAGTCGAGTTTTATTTTTCTCTACTATCACTGCCTTATAACGCCCAGCTTGAGGCTTGTTAAGCGCGTTAACCTGTTGGTTTGCACGGGGAGAAGTGCCATTTTTGTTCAGCGGACGTCCGCTGATGCCAGGCTTCATCATTCGCCCGGTTTTCGTATCAACGATGACATAGACATGGTTAGGGTTTTTGCTTGCATGGCTGTTGCCGTGGACTTTTCCGCTGCCACCGCAGGGAGTGAGCCCTAATGGATCGACCCAGCCAAAAGGATTATCGGCGTAGGTGTAAGTATTGATCCCACCCGCCAACCCAATCGGATCCGGCGTAGTAAACCGCCCCACATCCGGATCATAAAACCTGAACGTATTAAAATGCAGCCCCGTCTCCCGATCCAGGTACTGCCCCTGAAACCGCAGGTTCTGCTCTTCAATAAAGTACGGTTCCCGCACCTCTTCCACGGTATTTCCCCACACCCGATAAGTCGCCTGCCACAGGGTGTGCCCGTCGGCCTCGGTCAGTTGCTCCGGCAAGCCGCTGAGATCGTTGTGGTAATAACGAATTTTTTGCAGCGCCCCGCTTCCGTCAACGCGGGCCAGGGGTTGGTAGCCTTCGTCTTCATAGAGGTACAGGCTGGTTTGGCTGTGTTTATGCTCCTGTAACAGACGCAAGCCGTCCCACATGAACTGGGTTTCGCTCAGCGGATAACCATTGCTGCCATGTTCGGTCTTGCCGATGCGCCGGCCCAGCGGGTCGTAAGTCATGCGCACCACGCTGCCGCCTTCATTGCGCACTTCAATCAGCCGGCTTTCGGCGTCGTACGCAAAGTGTTGTACGCCACGGGCGCCGCTGCGTTTTTCGATCATTCGGCCAAAGGCATCGTAGCGGTAGCGCTTATCCTGATAGGTCAGCAGTTTGTTGTGTACCACCAGCCCGGCCCCGGACTGTGGGCCGTCCAGCAGGTTTGCCGCCGCGTCGTAGGCGAAGGTTTCGCGCTGGCCGTGCAGGCTGTCCTGGCTCGCGATGATGCGACCGGTGGCGTCGTAGTGCAGGAGTTGGCGATGTTGCGCGCTGGGCTGTTGATCGAGTTTGCCGATCAGGTTGTCGGCGGGGTCGTATTCAAAGTGCTTCTGTATCGCCGCCGGTATCAACGCCGGCTGGCTGGTGTGACGGCGTTGGCGGGCGCGCAGGCGGCCGCTGCGGTCGTACTCGCTGCGGGTGCTGATCTGGCCTTGGGTGCGCAGCACTTCACGGTGCAGGCGGTCGCGCTCGAAATCACTGATGATCTGGCCGTCGAGGTTGATCTGATGCAGATGGCCGCTGCCGTAGTACAGGCGGTTGAGCCAGCGGCCGTCCGGTAATTGGCTCTGGATCAGGTTGCCGAGTTCGTCGTAGTGGTGTTGCAACTCGCCGGCCGGACTGCGCTCGGCGAGCAATTGGCCTACTGCGTCATAGGCAAAGCTCAAGGCTTGGGCATTGCCCTGCAGGTCGGTGAAGGACACGTCCGTAAGCTGGTCCAATGGATCGTAGGTGTAGTCCGTGCGGCCATCGTCAGTGGTTTTGGCAATCAAGCGGCCAACGGCATCGCGCTCCAGTCGATGCACGATAGGGGCGGGCGGCGTCTCGGGAACCACGGCCAGGCCCGTACCATAAGGCGCCGCGAGGGCGGTCACAGTGGTGACGTTGTCCAGGTGGTCGTAGCTGTAACGCTTGGCGCTGCCGTCCAAGTCTTGCTGTTCCGTCAACCGATCCCCGTCATCCCAGGCAAACCGATAACGTTCTCCGTTCTCGTTGATCAGCGCTTGCAGCCGACCAAAGCTGTCATAGCCGAACTGCACCTGCCGGCCATGGGCATCGGTGCGTTGGCGCACCTGGCCGCGGCGGTTGTGTTGATAGCGCGTGGTGTGACCGGCCGGGTCGGTGTAGGCCGTCAGTTGGCCGCTGATATCTCGCTGGTACTGCTCGCTACGGCCGTCGGGTAACTGGCTGCTGAGCAAGCGGCCTTGGGCGTCGTAGTGGAATTGGGTACGTTCGCCGAGGGCGTCGGTGATGACTTGCAAAAAGCCCTGCTCGTTGTAGCTGAACCGTGTCGGGTACCCCGAGCAGTCAATGTGCTCGAGCAGTTGCCCGAACGGGTTCCAGCGCAGTTTTTTGCTTTTGCCCGTGGCATCGATGATCTCCACGACCTGGCCGTGGGCGTCATAGCGATAGCGGGTGACGTGGCCCAGCGGGTCGATGGCGACGGTACAGTTGCCGCGTTGATCATAGCGATAGCGCCAACTGTTGCCGGCGGCGTCGGTTTGCACCAACGGCAGGGCCCAGTGTTCCAGCCACAACGTCGAGTCGCTGCGCCCCAGGGGGTCGGTTTCGCCGATGAGGTTGCCGGCCTCGTCGTAGCTGTATTCATAGCGGCCACCCTGTGGGTCGGTGGCGTTGAGCAATTGGCGCTCGTCGTTCCATTCGAACAACCAGGTCTGGCCGAGGTTGTCGCTGTAGCGGGTGACCTGGTGCTGGCTGTTCCAGTGCCGCGTGCTGACACGCTGCAAGCTGTCGGTAATGCGTGTGGTGCCGGCCTGCAAGTCATAGTCGAACCGGTAGGCATCGCCTTCATTGGTCCAATGCTTGACCACGCGCCATTCCAGGCTATCGATCAGGGCCCACTCATAAAAGCAGTGCAAGCCGCTGGGCAACTGGTGTTCCACCATGCGCTGCCCGGTGTCGTAGGCAAAGCGCCGTTGCACCTGGCCGCTGGCATCGCGTACCTCGGCCAGGTTGCCCATGGCGTCGTAGCCGTAGCTGGCGAGTACTTCGCGGCGTTGATCGGGGTACACGCGCTCGAGGCGGGCCACGTGCAGCGGGTCGCGGATCAGTTCGACCTGCACCAGATCAAACGTGTCGCGCAGCCGCACCAGGCGTCCTGCGTCGTCATAATCAAGGTAGATACGGTTGTCGTTGCGGTCACCCAGTTGGCTGAGGCGCAGCCGCGACGGGTTTGCCGCGGTGGGCTCGAACAGGCGATACATACCGTCGTCGCTTTCAATCAGTAACGGCCCATCGCGGTGGCGCCGTACAGCAAGCCCTTCACCTGCACTGAACACTGCGCCGCCCAAGGGGATGGCGCCCATATCGATGGGCCGGCCCTGTTCGTCGGTATAGACCAGGGTGTCGCCGCCTTCGGGATGGGGCTGGATTTCGACGCACACTTCATACGGCACGCTCCAGCCCGTGCCGAACAGGCTGCCACGGCGTTCGTCGCGACTGTTGTAGAAGCGCTGCCAATCGATCGGCAACAGGCCGGGCAGGACGAAATCCAGTTCCTGGTCATCGCCCAGCACCTTGGCGCCGGTAGCCGCATGCACCGGGTTCGAGGAACCCATGGCCGCGTTGGCCGCTGCGCCCATGGCGCTGCTGACGGCCATCGACGCGGCACCGCCCGCCAGCATGCAAGGTAGTTTGCTGAAAAACTTGCCCTTGCCACCTTTGAGCATCAGCAACACCGTCACTGCCAGCCCGACCCCCGGGGTCTTGCCGCTGCGAATCTCGCGCACCACCACCGAACCGCCGCCAATGGTGACGTTGGAGGAGATCAGCCCGGAGGACACCACCTTCGCATCGCAGGTGCTGCGGTCGCCGCTGCGCACGGCGGGCTGGCCGTTGATGGTCACCTTGTCCGAGCCTTCGGCCATGAACTGCGGCGGCATCGGTGGGTGCTTCATGCAAAGCACCAGGTCTTCCAGCTTGGTCTCCGTGCCTGGCGCAGGCGAAGCCACGGTGGGGCGCCACATCTGTGAGAAGAACTCGCCGGCCATGTCCAGGTAGCTGGCTTCTTCTTCAGGTGCCGGCATTTCCAGCTCGGTTCCGGCCGGTGCCACATGGGAAACAACCGCCCCAGCCGCGCGGGCGGCGGGGATGTTATTGGTGAGCGTGTCGAAGGAGCCGGTGAGGATGTTGGCCTGCACCGTCGGTGGGAACAGCGCGTTGCCGATGCCCTCGCATAGATTGCTCAGGCCCTTGTCGGCCCCGCTCTTGCTCATCGCAAGGCCCACCACCACGCCGACCACCGCGCCCAGCAGGAAGCACCCCAACCCGCCCGTGACAACGGTGATCCCGGTGGCGGCCACCACCGCCGCCGTGGCCAGTGCGGTAATCGCGATGTTCGCCGCCACCTCCAGCACGCCGCCGAGAATGTCGGCCATCATCGAGGTGTGTTCCATCGCATCGCCCAGGCGTGCGGCCCATAACGCGTCAGACATGCAAGATGCCCATCACGCAGGCACGTCGAACGACAGCGAATTTTTGATAGTCGCCCAGTGCGCCGCTTCGGCATCGCCGAGCTTGTCGGCTTTCACATAGCTCAAGGCGAGCATCTTGCGCGTACCCGGCAACACCAGGGCGAGTTGATACTGGAACACCTTGTCATTGCCCTTGCTGAACTGGCTGCGCAACTCGATCCCTTCAACCTCCTGGGCAGCACCCAGGCGCACGGGCACGCTGGGCAGGCAGCGCAAGTCCTGCACCTGTTTTTCCAGGCGCTTGAGCTGGTCGTCGAAGTTGCTGTGCAAGGTTTCGCCTTGCGCCAGCAAGCTGCGGCTGACGATCAGTGAAGTCCCCAGCTCCGGGAACTTGAGGATATTGATCGTTGCGTCCTGCAGCTCGCCGGCGGGCAGTTGGAACTGGAATTCGTTGATGCGATACGTCATGGCAAACAGGTCTCGTCAGGAGCTTTTGGGCGTGGGGAACGCGGCTTTGATGTTGGCGTCGATGCTGGTTTTTATGCCCTGGCCATCCGGTGTGGCGCCAGGCCCGCCGCCGTTGTTGAGGTGCAGCACGCCGCCGGTGTTGAACTCGGCGTCGCCGCTGGCATAGAAGCTGATTTGCACGCCAGTGAGATTGATCTGCCCGCTGGCGTTCAGCTCGAGGATGCTTTGCCCACACACCAGGCGCAGGTTTTCGCCGACCTCGATGACATAACTCTGGCTGATGCTGTCGGTCTTCTTCTGGCCCACCGAGAGCACGTCTTCCTGCTTGACGATGCGCAGGCGGTTGTTGCCAATGGTCACCGTCTCGTTGTGCCCGATGCTCTTGTTGCGGTCATGCCCCACCGAGTGGCTTTCATCCACCTCTACCACAATGTCCTGATTGCGCTCGGCATGGATGTACAACTGCTCCAGGCCCTTCTTGTCCTCCATGCGGATTTCATTGAAGTTCGCCGGGCTGCCGCCCTTGCTGGAGCGGCTTTTCATCCCGCTTTGGGTGGCGTTTTCCGGCAGGTCGTAGGGCACCGTCTGTTCGGCGTTGTAGACCCGGCCGGTAATGATCGGGCGGTCCGGGTCGCCTTCGAGGAAGCTGACAATCACTTCCTGGCCGATGCGTGGGATCTGCATCGAGCCCCAGTTTTTCCCGGCCCAGGATTGCGACACGCGAATCCAGCAGGAGCTGTTTTCGTTGGATTGATCGTGGCGGTCCCAATAGAAATGCACCTTCACCCGACCATACTGGTCGGTCCAGATTTCCTCGCCCTTGGGCCCGACCACCAGCGCGGTCTGCGGGCCTTTGACGACAGGGCGATGGGTGTTGGCCAGTGGGCGGAAGCTCTGTTGTGCGTCGATGCAGGTCAGGCTGCTGTCGAACTGCGCCGACGCCGCGCCGCCGCCGGATTCCAGGCGTTCCTGGGTGATGTAGTAGCGCGCGGCGAGAATCAGGTATTCGCGGTTCTGGTCGCGGCGGCTGAAGCCGGTGAGACTGAACAGATGACCAGAGCCCAGGCCCCGTGCATTGCCGCTGAACTCCACTTGTTCGTGCAGGGTTTGCAGGGCTTCGATGCGGGTACGTGCGTAGTGTTCGCCGTCTTCGCTTTTGACGTAGGTGCCGGGGTAGTCGTACAGCGGATAATCACCGGCGGTGTGCGGGCGCGGCATGGCCGAGCGCACGTCGATGCTGGCGCTGGGGCGCTGGAAGTCGTAGTCGTTGAGCTCAAGGGAACCCGGCTGGACTTGCTGCGCCAGGTGCCAGTTGTGCATATGGTCGCGTTCGCGCTGCTGCTCGTCCTTGGGGTAGTAGGGCACCGAGGTGTAGCCGGGCACCGTGGTGTGGGCGCCATAGGCATCGGCCAGCACCAGCACATGGCGATCCTGCTCGTGACGGAAGAAGTAGTAGATGCCTTCCTGTTCCATCAGGCGGCTGACGAAGTCGAAGCTGGTCTCGCGGTACTGCACGCAGTATTCCCACTCGCGATACGGCCGGCTC
>Ga0265296_1004062_pt1 | contig 12981 bp, 11 predicted proteins | sample MunlanPumphouse1_FD_189073 | JGI IMG/M metagenome (GOLD analysis project Ga0265296, IMG submission 189073) | Groundwater microbial communities from a municipal landfill in Southern Ontario, Canada - Pumphouse #1 | ecosystem: Environmental > Aquatic > Deep subsurface > Groundwater | place... | reverse complement strand
TGGGGATGGTGTAATGATGGTGAATGGGTGAATAGTGGTAGTTGTGCGCCGTCGACACCGGCTCCGTCACAAACCATACCAGGTGGCCACGGTATTTCATTTAATAGTTGGATTAAGCTTTCGCCATAAATTAACTTCGCCCAAGGCGAATAATTACGAATTATGAATTAAGATAGGTTTAATGTTTCAAGTTTTACGCATTATGATAAAAAAGCAACGAAAAATTAAATTAATCCTTCCTGCGATTATCGCGGTTTTGTTGATAGCCGGCATAATCCTATTGCCCAAATTATGTTTTGGGCAGGATGCTTTGGGCGACGCCGTGGCTAAAGTTCTGGGCTGGGTGCTTATTCCAACCATTGAATTAATTGGTGGATTGATTACCGTGGTGGTCAGACTTTTAGTTGACGTCGCGCAATATAATGGTTTTGTTGATTCGCAGGTGGTGAATATCGGCTGGGTAATTATCCGCGATATCTGTAATATGCTGTTTGTTCTGATTATGATTTTCATCGCTTTTGCCACAGTTTTAAAGATAGAGAAATATTCTTATACCAAACTACTTGGCGCCGTGTTTATGGCGGCTATTTTGGTTAACTTCAGTAAATTGATTTGCGGCATTATTATTGATTTTTCTCAAGTGATAATGTTGACCTTTGTTAACGCCTTTTCAGCCGCAGCCGAGGGAAATTTTATCAACATGCTGGGATTAAGCGATCTGATGCGATTAAACAGCGCATCCGCGGTTACTGGAGCTCAAACTGCCGGCGCTTTAATATTGGCGTTAATATTGGCGATTGTGGCTTTATTCGCCATTTTTACGATGTTGGTGATTCTGCTTTATCGCATCATCCATCTTTGGTTTTTAATCATGATGTCACCTCTGGCTTTTATTAAAAATGCTTTGCCTATAAACATCCCGGGTATCGGGGGAAATTGGTGGGAAGATTTTGGAAAAGAGGTGGTGGTCGGTCCGCTTTTAGCTTTTTTTATATGGCTTTCTTTGAGTGTAGTGCAACAGAGCACCTCTTTATATACGACTATTATGGGTAGTGGCGCCGCGGGAAATACTCAAGTTCAACAACTTAACGCAACCGCTTCAGCAATCGGCAGCTCTCAGAATTTATTGGCTTATATCGTTGGTATCTTTTTGCTTTTTACCTCTATAACCGAGGCGCAAAAATTGAGCTCTTATGGCGGAGCTTTTGCCGGCAAAATGTCAGGCAAACTCAAGCAGTGGGGTCAAGGCGCGGCTGGTGTCGCGACATTGGGCGGTTTGCGCAAGGGTGTTAAGATGTCTTGGGACACTTATCGCGGGAAGAGTCGAGCAGCTCGACAGAAAAAATGGTCTAATCTTGGTTTGGGTATGTTCGCCAAAGAACAGCAAGGCTTGACTCAAATAGCCAAACTTCCTGGCGTGAGTAAAATCGGTGCGGTAAGACGATGGGGCGAAGTGGCGCAGTCAAGATCCGAGGAATATGACAAACAAAAAACAGGAGAATTTAAACAAACTCTTAATGCTAAATCCAACGAAGACTTGCAGAAATTAGCTTCCAGGTCTTCTAGTCGGCACGAAAGAATGGCAGCTGGAGAGTTGCTTTTGGGCAGGGGCGTCAAAGACCCCAAAATTATTGGAGACATCGCCAAACGGGGTATGGCTGATCGCAGCGGTATGGTTTATGCGCGCCGTGATTTTGAAAAATCCATCGCTAAGGCCAGTCCGCAAGTGTCAGCTGATATTGCTTATAATGGTTTTCAAGATCTTGCTAGTACCAAGAAGTTTATTCAAGATATGCAAGCAGGAGATTTTGAACTTAGAGGTGTAAACAGATTATCTGAAGTTCAATTAGATAAAATAGACCAAGGCCTTAAAGCTCAAAATAAAAATGATTCACTTGAGCTTCTGCTAACGCGACTTGCCAAAGATCCGCAAGAATTGAATGCCATTTTTGACGGATTCGGAGATATTAAAAATAAATTTACTGGAAAATTAACCGCGGAAAATCTAACCTACAAAGACCAAACTGGAAATGATAAATTTAACGTAGAGCTGGCCAGAAAAAATGCTATAGCGTCTGGTAATTATAATATATTTAAAGGACAAGACAGAGAGCTTAACGACTTTGTGAGAGAAAAAGGTGTTGATGTTCTAAACAGCATTAAACTCGACAAGATTGATGATGACGTTTTAGTTACCGTGCATGGCGCTATTAGTGATCCCAGGCTTATGGAACAATTAAATAATATGATGAAGAAAGAGCCGCGAGACGTAATAAAGATTTTAGGAGATGATTATACTAAGCACGTTGAAACGTCGTCTGATTATACAGACCAAAAGGTCTTGAAAGACAGAGAACTGGCTGTAAAATACAGCGGAGACGTTAGGGTCGCTTATAAATTAGTTGCTGACGGCGCGCCGGCCGAGAAAGCTTTTGAGGAAGCTATTGAAAAGATGGACTTTTTGAAAAACATTAAAACTACAGTCAAAGACGCGTCCGGCAACAGCGTAGACGCGCTTTCTCCAGAGTATATTAATTTAATGATTAGAAGTATTTCCTTGCCCAACTTTAAAAAGTTACACGATGACAATAGAAAATTATTTAATAAATTATTTACCGAGCTCGGAAGAATTGCTGTTGCTGAACCGCCTGATTCGCCCCTAAAGAAGAAATCCGACGCTCTGCAAACATTCGTAGGATACTAAAATTATAACGATAAATGCAACAATTAACTGATTTGCCGCAAGAAGTGCAACAAAAAATATTTTCTCCGGAATTGATAGCCGCTCAGCAAGAAGCGACAAATCGTTTTAAATTAGACGACGAATTATTTATTGTCTTTATAAAAATACTCAATGGCATTTTTCTTAAAGTGTATCAAACTTCAGAACTAAAAGAATTGTTCAAAACTAAGCTTAATTTGAACGAGGAGAATGCTAAAGAATTATTTATTTTTACGATCGATAAAATTTTAAAGCCCATAGAATCTTGGCTAAATATTAATTTAGAAGAACTCAAGAAACAGTCGCAACCGACTATATCGGTCGAGCCGGAGAAAAAAAACGAAATTAAAAAAGTGTCAATTCCGGCGTTAAGCCAAGCTGTTCCACCGCAACTGAATCAAGAGGTTAAAATCAACGACAGCATTTTAACCAAAGAAGAGATTAGCGAATTAGCGGCTCAACCTTGTGATATGTCTGGCGCTGGTTTGGATAAACAGGCGAAAACCGATGAAATGATTTTGGATATTATGAGCCATTTTGTTTTTCCCGATCCGGTGGCCACCAGCCGTTTAAAAAATATTATTATAAATTATTTGAAAGATATTCGTGATGAAATTGGAACAAAAGATGTTTTGACGCGTTCTTTTAAGGTCGGTGGAATGGAATTTGACAACAGCCAAACGGATTTTTTAATTTCCGTCTTAAAAAATAAAAAAGATTTGTTGCATCAATTTAATTCTGAGACGCAAAAAGTTGCTGCTCCTTTACCTCTGGTAGATGGGGGATTGACTCATGGCTTAAAAACTGCCGCAGATTTTGTTGTTAAACCAACAGAAGGAGAAAGCGCCAAAGAATCAGAAAAAGAAAGCAAAAGGGTTCGATTTGAGGAGGGGGCTATGGTGGGTTTAGAGACTTTTCAATGCCCGCTTCCCGAAAGAGAAATAGCCGGGCCAACGGCTGTTAAATTTTTGCCTAGCGAAGCAGAAACGAAAAATGAATCTTTGTCTTTAAAAATAAAAGATATTCCTTATATAGAACCTGAATCCACGTCGATTATAGAAACTATTCAAAAGATGCCAGAGCCAACCAAGATTGAATCAATCGTAACCGATCTAGGCGCGCCAAAAGAAGCGCCAGTAATTATGCCTGGCACTACTACGTTTGAATCCATGCCAAATGCTATCCCTTTTATTGAAAGATCGCCAGAACCGAAATTCCAAGGAAAAACAGAAGATTTGTTCACCGAACCATCAATTTTAAAACGGTCGTTGCCGGATGAAGCGCAAAGAGAGAGAAGGATTGTCGAAGAAGTCAAAGTTACCCCCAAAATTTATGGGCCCATAGATGAGCTAAGGACTGTTCGTTTGGTTGATTGGCGGCGCTGGAAAAACCCCAGAGAAGCGGCTAATCGTATTAAAGATAAAATTAACTTATTGGCCGAGGATTCGCTTTTGAAGGCTTCGCAAGGAATTAAGGCGTGGAAAGAATCAGAGGTAAATAGATTGTATTTAGAAATCGGTTTAGAGGCTTTAGAAAAAGAAAAAACAATTGAAGAGGTAATCAGCAGTCGTCTTAAGGAGAATCGACAGGCTCTAACCTTTGAAGATTTTAATACAATTTCCGAACTAAACGAAAAACTCCGGTTCTAATTTTAATTTATGCAATTTATCGTTCCACAATTTATCGACATTGAGCCCCATATCTTAGGCCCCTTAACGCCAAGACAATTTGTTATTTTAATTATTGGCGCAGCCTTGGAGTTTATTGCTTATAAATCATCGGATTTTAGCTTATTTTTAGTGGAGGGAGTAATAATTTTGATCATTTCTGGCACGTTGGCTTTTGGTCGGGTTAACGGCAAACCGATTCATTTCTTTTTTTTAAACGTTCTTCAAACTGCCAGAAAGCCTGGATTAAGAATTTGGCGGCCAATCGTAGCGAAAATCAAAGAAAAAGACTTGGTAAAAAAAACTAAAATTGACATTGAGACGCCGCGCAAACCGTTAAGTACCGCTAAGCTTTCCCAGCTATCTCTATTAATAGATACGGGTGGCGCTTATAAAGAAGATTAACAGAAATTCAAAAGTCAAAAATCAAAATGCAAAATGACAAGTCAAAATTTAAAATTTTTAAAAAACAAGTTTCAAATTTAAAGTTTCAAGATTTTTCAATTCTAAATTCTAACTTATTATGAAGTCTGAGAAATTAGCCGGAAAAAAAATATCAACTTCGACGCAGCAATATTTGGATATTTCCGAAATAAAAAAAGACGTCATTGTCTTAAAAGACGGAACGCTCAGAGCTATTTTATTGGTTTCTTCTATTAATTTTGGTTTAAAATCGCAAGAAGAACAAGAGGCGCTCGTTCAAGCCTATGTCCAATTTTTAAATACTTTAGAATTTCCGATACAAATAGTTATTCAATCGAGAAAATTTATCATTGAGCCATATTTGGAAAAATTGAAAAATTTGCGCCAGAACCAAAAGAATGATTTATTGCGCGTCCAGATATCCGATTACATTGATTTCGTGGGCGAACTGGTAGAATTAGGAGAAATTATGAGCAAAAGATTTTATTTGTTGGTTCCCTATAATCCGGCCGGTGACAAAAAAAGAGGATTTTTCGCTCGTTTGCAAGACGTATTTTCTTCCGGTATGTTCATTAAGTTGAAAAGAGAAAAATTTGAGGGTTATCGAGAAGTACTTTTTCGGCGCGTTGATGGCGTAGTTGGCGCGCTCTCCAGTATGGGGTTAAAGGCTGTGTCGTTAGACACCCAAAGCGTCATTGAATTATTGTATGAAACCTACAACCCGCTGGAGGCGCAAACCCAAAAATTAACAGACCTAAATGAATTAAGAATAGAGGAATAACATATTTAAATTACGAATTAAAAATTACGAATTACGAATTAAAAATTTATTAAATATATGGTTTTTAATCCAAGAACAATATCTACTAAATCGTCGCCGGTTGAAGAAACAAAAAAACAAGAGAAAGAAATATCAGAAAAAGTAGAAATGACAGAGACCAAAGAAGCGTTAGAGCAAGAAAAGGCTTATTTGGCCGGCGTCGTTTCGGTGCGAGATCTTGTTGCCCCGGCTGCTATGAGAATTACGCCGAATTATCTTCAGTTGGGCGATAAATACGCGAGAACAATATTCGTGATTGCTTATCCGCGTTATATCGCCGTTGGTTGGTTCGCGCCCGTTATTAATTTTAATGGGCCCTTGGATATCGGTATGTTTTTTTATCCCGTACCTTCCGGCGAAGTTTTGAAACAATTACAGAAGAAAACCGGTAATTTAGAACAAGAAATAGCCGCCGAACAGGAAAAGGGCATGCCGAGAGATCCTTTAAAAGAAACAGCTTTGAGAGACATTGAAAAATTAAGAGACGACTTAACGACCGGCGTTGAACACTTTTTTCAGTTCGCTTTGTATGTTACTATCTATGCCGATAATCCGAAAGATCTTGATAATACTTCTGAAAAAATAGAAACTTTATTAGGTTCAAAACTGATTTATACTAAGAGAGTTTTATATCAAGCCGAACAGGGTTTTAATTCAACGCTTCCTTTGGGAAACGATGAATTAATGATTAATTTCAACATGAATAGTTCGCCTATTGCTTCTTCTTTCCCTTTTATTTCATCTGATTTAACATCAAACGACGGGGTTTTATACGGCATAAATCGTCATAATAATAGTTTGATTCTTTTCGATCGTTTTAGTTTGCAAAATGGAAATATGGTTGTTTTCGCCACTTCCGGCTCTGGGAAAAGCTATGCGATTAAGTTGGAAATTTTGAGGAGTTTAATGCTCGGCACAGATGTGATTATAATTGATCCGGAGAAAGAATATAAATATTTGTCTGACGCGGTTGGCGGCACTTTTGTTAACATATCTTTAACCTCAGAAAGCCGCATTAATCCATTTGATATTCCTCGGCCCAGTACTGGCGAAGTAGATACGGCTAATCTTATTCGTTCCGCGGTTATTATCTTGAAGGGTTTATTAAAAATTATGATCGCCGCGCCCGACGAAAGAGGAGTCCGCCAATTTACGCCTCGAGAAGATTCTGTCATGGATCGGGCGCTTTTGGAGTCTTATGCTAAAAATGATATTGTCCCGGGCGCTGATTTATCCAAAGTTACTATGCCCACGCTTTCCGACTTAGAACAAGTTTTAGAGGGAATGGAAGGAGCCGGCGACTTGGCTGAGCGTTTAAAAAAATATACAGAAGGGACGTTTTCCGGCTTGTTAAATCATCAGACCAACGTGGAAATAGATAATCAATTGGTTGTTTTCAGTGTGCGTGACCTGGAAGACGAATTGAGGCCAGTCGCTATTTATACCATCGTAAATTATATTTGGAATATTGTTCGTTCGCAGATGAAAAAAAGAATATTGGTGATAGACGAAGCATGGTGGCTGATGCAGCACGAAGATTCTGCCCGTTTTATTTTTGCTCTGGTTAAGCGTTGCCGTAAATATTATCTTGGTATAACTACGATTACGCAGGATGTTAATGATTTCTTGTCGTCCTCTTACGGCAAGGCGATTATTAATAATTCAGCTTTACAACTTTTATTAAAACAAGCGCCGGCAGCTATTGAGAATGTAGCCTCGACATTTATGTTGACCGAAGGAGAAAAATATTTGCTCTTGGAGTGCGGAGTGGGCGAAGGCATATTCTTCGCCGGCGCGAAGCACGCGGCTATTAAAGTGATAGCTTCTTACTCGGAAGATCAGTTGGTCACCACCGATCCAAGAAAAATTTTAGAAATAGAAAAAGCCAAAAAAGAGTTTTCCGAATCATTAGCGGCCGAAGAAAAAGCCGCCGCTACTCAGCCGCAAGAACAAAGTACAGAGAAACCGGCAGTAGAAACGACAAACGCGGATTGGGATATGTCAGAAGACTTAACCAAAGAAGATTTGAATATTTAGTAAATAATTCAAAAGGCAAAATTCAAAAATCAAAAGTACAAGTTAAAAGTCAAAATTAAAAATTTAAATTATAATGCTATAATGCTCCATGCTCTATGTTCCAAACTTCAAATAATTCGTAATTAGTAATTCGTAATTAAAATATAAAACTATGTCCAAGAAAAAAATTCTAATTATCGCCTTAATTCTCATTGTTTTAGGCATCGGAGTCTATCTCTTAAAATTGCAAGTTCTAAAAACTTCAACACCCAAAGAAATTCGCGTAAAAGACAATTTGACTAATGTTCAGCAAAATACAATCCCAACTGATTTGTCTCAACAACCTTTAAATCCAGAAGAAGTTGTCAAAAATGAATTAACACCCATCGCTCGTTCGTTTATTGAGCGTTATGGAAGTTATACTAAAGAAAACGCGATTATCAATCTTCAAGAGTTGTCTGAATCTATGACGCCGAAATTAGTAAAACAGAGCGAGGTAGTTATCAACCAAAATAAAACCGAACTCCAAGAGATTATTACCAATGTTATTTCTTATAATTGGCAAAAAATAGAAGAAAATAACGCTGTTTTCGAGGCTGTTTGCCAACAAAAAGAAACCAAAGATGGCAAGGTAAATGTTTTTTATAAAAACGCGCTTCTGTATTTTGTTAAGGAATCTACGGAGTGGAAGATTGACGACATTGTTTTTTCTAACAAAGATTAGTTCTTTTATTCTTAATTAGTAATTCGCCAGCCCGAGGCTGGTCCGCCTTGGGCGGATAATTCGTAATTAGTAATTCGTAATTTATCAAATGACCCCCGTTGATGAAAAAAAGATTGCTCGCGATCTCGAACGTCAAAAGACAACCGCCAAACTTCAAGGCGCGGGAGTTAATGTTGGTAAAATGCCGAAATTTCTGCGTAATACCATAGCTGATAAATTGCCAAACCTTTTAAACGAGAGACAAGACGGGCGTGAAGAAGAATCAGAAACAGAAGATGAGGAGGAAGAATCCGAAGATGAAGAGACTGAAGATGAAGAAACAGAAGAATCAATCCAGGAGAGCGAGCCCGCTTCGCCAGAATTTCAGCGAGGCGAGCCGTTCGCCCGAACTTTAGCCGCACAAAAAGCCAAAGATTTATTAAAGGTTGGCGGAGAAGAAGAGGCGTCGTTTCAAGACGAAGGACAGGTAACAGGTAAATTAAAACAAGGCGCTCAAATGGGCACGGCCAAGGCTTTGTCAGCTTGCTGGAAAGTTATTTATTATGTTCTGCCGTTGTTTTATATAGATTTTCACGGTATTATGCGTTATGTTTTTAAGTCAGAGTATTTTTGCCGTTATGGCGAGGAATGGCAAGGCGGTGGCGCTGGCAGCGGGTTGAAAGCAGGAGCGTCCGCTACGGCAGCTACGGCGAATAAGAATAAAGCTGCCATGGGCAAGGATATGGCAGGTAATGGAGGAGCAGGCGCCGGTTTAACGAAAAAGATTGGCGGAGCTTTAGAACTTTTAGAAATTTGGGTTGTGGTTCTGTGTAATTTAATTGTTCTGTTCGCTATTTTTATTTGCTTGGTTTACATCTATTATATTACGCACCCCCAAGAAGCATTAAAGCTCGGATTAACTGAAATAGGCGATTTATTTAAAGGTTTATTTAAATAAAGGGTATTAACCCTGTGTTATCTGCGCTTGCTCGGAAATGAAAATAAAATTTTCATTTCACTCACTCGCTTGATAATAAAAAATGGAAACTAGAATTTGGAATAGAGAATATGGAATTAAGAATTTATAATTAAGAATTTAGAATATGGAACTTAAAATTACTTGCCCTGTTAAATGCCGCTTTGCGGCAATTTCACCTCTGGCGAAATTATTTAACAGGGTGAAAAACAGAAAAATTTATTTTTTAGTAATACTGTTTTTCTTGTTATTTTTTATTTTAAGTTTCCCGGTTTTAGCCCAAACTAATTCAACTAGTGGCGGAGTTAATTTTATGCCGCAGGTTAGTATCCCCGGCACAAAAGTGCAACAAGGCTCATTTTTCGTTATTACGGGTGGAAGTATCGGAGATTATATTATCGCAGCCTATAAATGGTGTATTAGCGCCGTAGCTATTTTGGCCGTGGTGATGATTATGGTGGCCGGTTTTAAAATGATTACCAGTCGAGGCAATGTGAGCGCGATTACGAGCGCCAAATCGCAGATTACCAGCGCTTTAGTCGGCTTGGTGATTATTATTTTTGCTTATGCCTTTTTAAGCTTTATCAACCCGAATTTGGTGATATTCAAAGATCTAACGATTAAACCTGTTTCCCACGAGATCGCTTCAACGGATATCCCGCTTCGTTTAACTCAATTTAGTTGGTATAAACCCCTTGACACTGCAACAGGAGCTGGTGAGCCCGGTCTTTACGCACAAGTTGGTGCTCGGAAATGTGGCGCCTCTACCATGATTAAGACTTCTAGCGGGCAAGTACAAAAAGTGATTGGCACAGAGTGCGGAGAATGGACTATTTGTGAATTAAATTTAGAAGTATCTCAAGCCGATATTTTAAAATGGCGTGAAGAGGTGGTCAAGGATCCCAAGACTGCAGATATTACTACTAAATATAAAGTCAAGGAAGCAGCGTGTAAGTTGGGGGTCATGGGTCTGGGAGACACGATTTCATTAGCTAAGGAAGACGGAACTGGGCTAAAAGGCTATTTCATTGGCGGTCCAGAAGTTGATATCAATGAATTTAGTTGCGGTCAGAGCGCAGATACTTTTTTTGCAGCTGCTCCTTTGGGTCCTATAGGAATGATTGCGGCCAGCGCTTTTATTCCTAATCAAACAGGAACGCGCTGCAGCGGGCAATCCCGCAAAGGTTGTACCTATGTAACCGTTACACTAACCGGAACAGAAACTGGAACGAGGTATTTTTCTAAAAATAATTGCACTCCTTATCCTGGAAAAAGTTGTCCCTTGGACGAGAAAAGAGAATTGTGCAGCGTTTGTGGAAAGCTGACGAGCGATGGGGGGCCGGGGCTTGATATTTCCAATTGTGGCGATGGGTTTGATTTAACTAAAGATATTTGTTGTTTTGAACCTGGAACTGGCTGGCATGTGCGTTGATTTAAGAATTTAATTATATTATTTTGTTTATGTTTTCTAAGAAAAAAATATTAATCATTATAGGTTTCATATTGGTCGTCGTTATAATCGGTTTTTTGCTGTATTATTTTTTCTTCCGAGCAGCTAAACCGGTTCAGCCAGTGGAAGTTATACCGCCGGTTATTCCGATTAGTAAATTACCAGCAACGCGCGAAGCTTGGGATCAAATGACCGTGGCCGAAAGAGCCAGAAGGGGATTGCCTCTTAATGTTTGGCCGGGAGAAGAAGAGCCGGTAGCGCCGATAACCCCGGAAGCGCAACCAGTCGCGCCGCAAATTTCCGACATCGCCGAAGGCGGAAAAACTTGGATTAATCCGGTTGGCGCGGATCCTGTTAGTTTTCCGTCTCCATCATTAGATGGCAATGGCAGTATTTATTATAATAGTAGCGACGGACGATTTTATAAGCTTGATCAGAATGGTCAAAAAACTTTAATTTCTCAAAAACAATTTTTTGATGTTAAAAATGTCAGCTGGGCGCCGACCAAGGATCGCGCGGTAATCGAATATCCGGATGGTTTTAAAATTATGTATGATTTTTCCAAAGACAAGCAATACACTTTGCCGCAAAATTGGTCGGAATTTTCTTGGAACTCCGTTGGTTCGCGTTTATCTTTTAAGATGGATAGCCAGTTCCCGGAAAATCGCTGGTTGGCCGTGTCTAATCCCGATGGAACAAAGATTACGCCGATTGAAGCTATGGGCGATAACGCTGACAAGGTTATTGTTAATTGGTCGCCGGCCGGTCAAGTAGTGGCTTTTTCTAAAACCGGTGAACCGCGAGACGGTTGGCAGCAAGAAATTTTATTGATTGGGCCAAATGGCGAAAATTATAAATCACTCGTTGTTGAAGGCAGAGGATTTTTGCCAGAATGGGCGCCCCAGGGAGATAAGATCGCTTACAGCGTTTATATAAGCGTTAATGGTTTTAAGCCTAATTTATATGTAGCAGACGCGACAGGCGGTGATAATACCGGAGCCAATAAAATTGCTACTAATTTAAATACTTGGGCCGATAAATGCGCTTTTAACGCTAGCGGCACTTCTTTATATTGCGCCGTGCCAAAAGATTTACCGGATGGGTCCGGTCTTTTTCGAGAATTGGCAGATGACGCCAAAGACGATTTTTATCGCGTTGATATTAAAACCGGAGTAGTTTCATTTTTGGCCGAAGGGGCATTGGGTAGTTATAATGCTACTAACCTTTATCTTTCGTCAGACGAAAGCACATTATATTTTGTTGATAAAGACACTTCCTACTTGAAATCGATCAAATTGAAATAGGATGGAATAGAATTAACCTAATTGACCTAATTATTCTAATTTCTAATCAAATCCCAATGACCAATAATAAAATATATAATTTGGAAGAAAGAACGGCTAGACTTGGAGAGGAAATTATTAAATTTGCCAAACAAATCTCAGAAAATTCAATAACTAAACCATTAATTTCTCAGTTAATAAGAGCGGGAACAAGCGTTGGGGCTAATTACTGCGAGGCGGATGACGCTGAATCGGGTAAAGACTTCAAACATAAAATTGGTATTTGCAAAAAAGAAGCAAGAGAAGTTAAACATTGGATAAGGATGGTAGTTGTTGCCGTTCCTGAATTAAGAGAAAAAGCCAAAGCCTTATGGCAAGAAGCAAAAGAACTCAATCTTATTTTTAATTCAATTTCACGAAAAGTAGGTAAAAAATAGTTTAGACCTCAGTGGTAGAGCGAAGCTCACTACGGGGCAGGCATTGGACATTCTGGAATTAGACATTGATTAGAATAATTAGAGTAATTAGAATAATTAGGAATTTTTAAGAATATGTTTTTGAATCGGATTAAGCCTTTCTATGTATCATCAATTATTGTTTTATCAATAGTTTTTTCTTTTTATTTTCCTCAAGGAATCAAAGCCTCAACAAATGGTTGTTGCACAAATGGCGATATTCCTGATTGTTTTGATGTGCCACCTGGCAAAGTTGGCCTAACTTATTGTCGGGAGTTCTCCTCGGAGAGACCATATACTTATAATCCGGGTGATTGCAAAGCAATAAATTTTTGTCCGCAATACCCGGTTCAACCGTCAACTACTCAACCATCTGAAGAGCAAAAAAAGATCGTTATGCCCACACTCCAAGTTGAAATACCGGGTTTCGACGGCGGTTTTAAAACACCGGTTAAGACAGCAGGAG
>Ga0265296_1004061_pt1 | contig 12982 bp, 9 predicted proteins | sample MunlanPumphouse1_FD_189073 | JGI IMG/M metagenome (GOLD analysis project Ga0265296, IMG submission 189073) | Groundwater microbial communities from a municipal landfill in Southern Ontario, Canada - Pumphouse #1 | ecosystem: Environmental > Aquatic > Deep subsurface > Groundwater | place: Canada... | reverse complement strand
AATTATTCTAATTAACCTAATTTCTAAATCAACTGTTGGATTCTCTTGCAAAATAAAATAACACCCTCCTCAAATTTAACAGTTCTTTCTTCCAAATCGTACTTGTAATTTTTGTCATTGGTCATTTTTTAGGTTAATTAGGGAAATTAGAAATTTTACTGTGTGGCTGTCGGGCTTGGAGTAAATATTGGTTCTTCGGTCACAGTCGGAGCAAAACCAGGACTTGCGGATGAAGAGGAAACTGCGGGCTGTTTATTTACTTCTATATTTAAAACTGAAACCTCTATGATTTTATTTGTGCTGGGTCTATATAAAATTGCTTTTTTAGCGCCTGAAAAAATTAATACCTTATCTCCGTTCTCTGCTCTTGCAAAAAACGGCTGGTCTTGTAATTTTGTTTTGTCCGAAACCGTTGCAATGGTTGGATTTTCATTAGCCGGAAGTTCTATTAATTTTCCGATATTATTAACAAGCACTTGTGCTTCTGTAGTAGACGCCTGATTTGGATTTTGCAAAAGAGCTTGAGTTTTTTGGTATTTATTGTAGAAATAATAGGAAGACAACACAGCCAAAACCAATACGATGAAAATTACTATTAAACGAAGGGCTTTTTTGTTTAAAAATCTTCTTTTTACCGCTACAAATGCTTGCGACTGTTGAAAAGGGACAGTTTCTTCCATATATTTATGATAAAGAATAAGCTTAATACTTGTCAACCCCATAACTTTGATGCTAGACGCTGGAAACTAGAAGCTGGATTTTGAAACTAGAAAGTAGAAGTTCGAGCCTCAATCATCCAACTTCAAATTCTAACTTCCAGCATCTATTGTCTATCATCAAAAAACCGAGTCATCTGGTAAAACAAACGTTGATTGCTTTTTTACTTTGGTGTAAAGTAAATATAGAGATTAAATTTCTAATTCTTAATTTCTAATTTCTAATTAAATCCAAATGTTTAAAGCATTAAAAATTAAAAATTCATTGAAAATTGTCCTTGCTCTTCTTATATCTTTAATCTTTAATCTTAATCCTGTACCCGCCGGCGCTTCTTCTTTTGCAAGCACATATGTAAGACTCGGCAGCCAAACGTCAAATTCCGCTCTTTCGGGAACCGTTTGCGCACAGCCTTCTTCTGCAGGAGCGGGAACTGAAAATAAAATTGTTGTTACTTTCCCTACTGATTTTACTATTTCTTCTACTGCTTCCAATTGGACAACTAGTACAACTAATCTCCCTTCCGGCTCTACTGCCTGGCCGGGAATCGGCTCACCTGCTACAAGTGTTTCGGGACAATCGGTAACTTTTTCAAGCTCGGATTTAACCTTAAATACTCTTTACTGCTTTAATTTTACAGGCACGTCATCTACAACCGGAGCCTTGGGAGACAATAAGACAGGAACAATCACCACCAAAAATGCCTCAAACAGCACAATTGATTCAACTACTTATGCAGTTTCCATAGTTAATAACAATCAAATCAGCGTAACTGCGAGCATTGACCCGCAAGTTTCTAATTTACCAATAACAATTGAATCTACAACCACTGGTACAACTTTTCCTCAAGATTCAACTCTTAATTACAAGATAACCTATGGCAATAATGCAACAACATCTATACCCTTAACAATCCAGGCTGAGTGGACACAAGGAACAATCAGCGGTAATCCAAGCCCTTCTGTTGATATTTCGGATTATGTCATCGGAAGTGCAACTAATGCTTATAGCTCCACCCCTGCTGTTATAGATACTGTTAATAGAACTATAACCTGGACTATCTCATCAATTCCGGGCTCAACAACAGGACAAACCGTTACGTTTAGCCTTAAAACAAACAGTAGCTATACGGGCACAAGTCTGGTAAGCTTTTCCGTTTTAGCAAGAGCAACTTCGGGCTCAACAACAACTCCTGATGTAACTGTTACGAAAAATTATCAATACTCAGGTATATCAGCTACTCCAACGCCAACATCTGCTCCATCTACTGCTACTGCGACTCCAACCCCTACTCCAACGCCAACTCCCGCAGCTTTATCGTTTTCCGAAATATCAATACGCTCTCTTTCTCAATCCGAAGCCCAAGTTTTTGTTGAAACCAATAATAAATCGACTTTTGCTATTAATTACGGGACTTCGCTAAATGATCTTTCTACAAAGATTAAAACTGCTTCTTTCAAAATTCAAGCCCTAATTACGTTACCTGACCTCGAAGCTAATACTGATTATTACTTTAAAATAACGGCAACCGATGAGAATGGAAACTCAAAAACATCGGATATTTTTACTTTTAAAACAGCGCTTACTTCAGACCTTCTAAAAGCGAACGCGGATACCCTTGTTGTAGTAAGCAATAATAATATTTTACTTAATCCTTCGGGAAGACTTGAAAAAGGCACACAAAGTAAAAATATAATCGTTATCCCTGTATCAACTGTTTTTACCGTTAAGTTTTCTCTTGCAAAAAATGTTCCTTTAAAAGTAGCGCAGCTTATTGTCAGAAATAAAAATGTTTTAGGGTTTAGCACAATAGATAAAGCAGATGCAAGCTCTGACTATGTTAACTTAGTCGAAGTTGAATCCGGAGTTTATGTTGGAAAACTTAAAAGCGTACCCACACCCGGAGCGTACGAAATATACGTAAGATTAATAGATTTTAACGGCAATATTACCGAACAAAAAATATCCGATTTAATAGTAACCAGAAAATTTACAATTTTGGAAAAAGACACAGGTAAGCCAATTGAAAATGCAAGAGTTTTACTTTATCTTTATAACCGGACAACCAAAGTTTACGAATTAATTTCCCCCCAAAGCTTATCTATAGAAAACCCGTCTTTTTCCAATCCCGACGGAACAATTGATTTAGTTTTAATTCTCGGAAAATATAAAGCGGAAATTTCTGCGCTAAATTACGAGCGAAAAACAATAGTGTTTGAAATAAACCAAGAAAGAGGTTACCCGCTCGTTGAGCTTAAAAAACAACCTTTTAATGTCTTAAACACGGTTAATTATTATTCAAATACCTTTTTTGACGCAGTATCGGCAAGCGAACAATATATAAAAGCCCGCGCCGATTCAAGCAGGCTTTTTGATCTTATTACAGTAGGAAGCTTATTTATTTTTGTAATCACGACCCTTTTTGCTTTTTCGGCAAAAACACACATTCCGGTTTTGTATCTGCCTTTATTTCTAATTTATAAAACTAACCTTCTTTTAAAGAAGAATAAATCTTATGTTTTCTTGGGAAAAGTTGTGGAAGACACAACAAAAAACCCTGTTTCAAGAGCAATTGTTTCTCTTATAGATTCAGGCAATAACACTATAGCTACGTTAAAAACGAATAAACTTGGAGAATTTTATTACCCGAATGTTAATTTAGGAGATTACAAAATATCTGTAACAAAAAAAGGGTTTAAGTCAAATCAACTGCTTACTTATAAAGAAGAAAATAAAATAATGCCCCTTACCATACTTATTAAAAAAGACGAAACAGCGCTTGGAAAAAAAATTGATATATTTTTAATTTATGCTATTGATTTTGCCGGGTTGTTTTTCGAATTTATGCTAGCCATCGGAATAATAACTGAAATTTTTCTCATGTCTACTTTCGGATTCTTGCGCATTGCGCCATTTATGGCAATAACTGTTTTAAATCTTTTGCTCCTCTTTTTATTCCTTTACAAACCGCGAAATCTAGAGGTTTAAGTACTCCTCCGATACGGAACCAGAAAGCTTAATCTATTCAAGTCTTGATATTCTTTCCTCGTGGTCATCAACTTGTACCCGAAGATCTCTTGTTTGATTCGCGCCAACTTCATTTTCAGCTGTCAAGTTATCAACTCTTCCGACAAATCCGTCCAGAGTATTTTGGAGTCGATCAAGCGTTGCTTTAATGTCTTCTTGCCCCTCTTGAAGTACTTCTACTTTTCCTTCCACTTTTAGAATTTCTCCCCTTAAAGACTTTTCGGATTTTTTAAAATCGTTTCTAAGCATTTGGATATCTTTCTTCGTTGCAACTTGAACGTTGTTTGTTTTTTTCTTCATAAACTTATTGTAGCATGTTGCTTTCGAACTTTCATTTTTTTAAGCCACTGCGCCATTTCTGCATTCTGTTTTCTTTTCGCCAAAATGAGATCGTCTAGCCTGTTCTTAGCATATTCTAGTTTTACCTCAATTTCGTCTAATTTTTCTAAAATAGATTCAGATGTACTATTTTTTGATTTCATGGAAATTAGTATAACACCGGCTGTTCCCAAACTGTCAATATATTAAAAATGTGGTAAAAATTACCTGTAATAAGGGTGTCTTTCTTAACATAATTATTTTATTCTCCTCCGATACTGTATCGTCAATATCAAGTTTGATAAACCTTTATTGAGGGTTAAACTGAAAAAGTACAAAAAAACTTTTTATAAGATTTAAAAATGTTTTAAACAATTCTCATCATCATCTCCTTCAAAATTAGATTAACGATTTACGATTTCTGATTTTTCTATGAGCATAACGAACCCGGTTCGTCAAGATCTTCGTCATATCAGAATCCACAATTAACCCTCTTGACAAGAGATACTTTATTGCTTAATACTATATGTAGATTAATGAATTTATTTAAAAAAACACAGATTCTTTTTATTTTTCTTTTTTTAGCTTCATTGTTTCTTGTATTCACATCTAAAAGTTTAGCCGTATCCGATCAGGTAAAAATAAGCACATCCTCTGATAATGTAGTTGTTCCCGCGATTGTATCCGATACCAAAGGATATATGCATACAGTTTGGCAAGAAATGACACCCGGTCGGGGCTGGAGCGGTCTAAACCCGGGAATATTTTACTCAAAATGGAACGGAGATACCTGGTCTGCTCCTTTAAAAATTTCCGAAAATACAGCATTTGCCGAAATTCCATCTATTGCGGCGGATTTAAACGATACAATTCATGTTGTTTGGGATGATGAAGGATTAGGATTGGGAACTCCCAAGGTGGCATATAAAACCCGCGCTTCTAACGGAACGTGGTCTTCGATAGAACAAGTTACATCGGCTCCAAATACAACCTATAACTGGAATTCAAGAGTCGCAGTTGACAACTCAAATAATCCTCATGTTACTTTTGCAGGAGTAAGTCTTGACTACACCAAATCTTCTATTTACTGGACTAAAAAATCCGGAACTTGGTCAACTCCCGAAGTCGTCTCTCAAAACGCATCTTTGACAAATCTTACAGACACGGTTTGGTCTGATATTAAAAGCGATACATCCGGCAATATTTACCTTATTTATTGGTCGTGGAGCCAGGGAATTTTTTATAGAAAATACACAGGCACATGGAGCACCCCTCTGCAAATTACACCTGCGCAGGATGTTGAATTTACAAAGATCGCAGTAACCCCTGGAGGACAAGTCTTTGTAGCATGGGTACAGGTAAATGACCTTTCTCTTAGGGCAAGATGGACACAAGCAGGTGTTTGGCAAGCAGAAACAACCCTTGCAACCGATATAGAGCATTCATTTTGGGGTTTTCCAATAATGGGAGTTACAACCGACAGCAAAGAAAGAGCTCATGTCGGATGGGGCGACAGAGATCCGATAGACGGGCTCATTGATCTTAAATACAAAACATTTGCATCGGGTACATGGGGCCCTATCCAGGAATTTGACTCTAACAACGTAGATGCCGACAATCCTTATGTTTTCCCCGATAAATGGGATAACCAGCATTTCGTGTGGAGCGAAAAAAGAATAACACAACCAGCAGTTGTTTGTCCGACTGTGGAACCAACACCAACTGCAAGTCCAAGTCCAACAGCAACGCCTACCCCAACCCCGGCATGCGTTGATACACCTGCCGTAGCACAATGGGAACTTCAATATAGAGTTGCCGAAGGAACTATTCAAACAGTAGGAACAGGTGGAGGGACAGTTACCGCAAACCCACAAGGTACTACGCAAGTAACTCTTACTATTCCAAATGGTGCTCTTTCCTCCAGTCAAAGCATAGCAATCCAAATTGGACCCGTTCCTGAAGCTGTTGGTTCTGCCCAAGTTACAATTCCCCGTTCATTTACTTTCAGACCGAATGGATTAACATTCTCTTCCCCTGCATCAGCAGTAATCCGCTATACAGACACTGAAATAGGAGCGGTAGACGAAGCACTGCTTAAGCCTTGGCTTTGGGATTCCCAAACAGCTACCTGGTCTGCCCAATTAGGAACAAACAACACAACCGCAAATACAATAACTGTTTCTCTTAGCCATTTCTCTTTATATGGCATTTCTGCGCCGAAAATAACAGCAAAATGGCTATCACCTACCCCAAATCAAACTGTCAAAAGCTCTGCCCTAAATTTTGAATTCCAAATGACCTACCTAGACGGCTCTTTGGTTACCAATACTGCAAATGCCGAAAGGCTTTTGGTTAAGGTTAAAAATGAGCAAGCATCGGTGGTAGACACCCTTTCTTACGGCCCTTCCGGGGTAACTTACGCAAAAGGGAAAGAAAGTTATCAGGGAGTTTTAAACCTTAACAAAAACGGTTATACTAAAGGAAAATATACTATAGAGCTTTATCTTTCGGACGCGCTCATGGGCAAACAAAATTTTGTCTTTGAGAAATAAATAATATTTTATTATGAGAAAGTTTTACAATAAATTTGAAAAGGCACATTTTGGCCTTATTATACTTGTGCAATCTGTTATTATACTGCTCCTTGTTGTTTATATTATAAGTCTTAAAAACACTCCTGCTTTAAGTAATACCCAAGAGAATACATTTTCACAAGAAGTATCAAAAGAGGCAGCTGTTTGCCTAAGTCTTGATTCTTCCGAAAGACCGGCTTGCGCAAAAATAGCAGGAGTAAAAATAAAAGGGATGTTTGCAACAACACCGGAAAGATTTAAGGAATGTATGAAATTCAGACCTTTGTATATTCGGGAATGCCAACAAGGATTGTCCGAAGGACAATAAAATTACTCTAATTTCTAATTATTCTAATTCCTAATCAAGCTCCAAGACACCAAAACCCAATATCTAATTATTTAATAGTTATTGTTCGAGCGAAGTCGAGAACAACGCATTGCTTCTCCACTCACTCCATTCGCTCGAAGAATATTACCATTCTTTCTTCCACTCACCATTTATAAGCTTCCTTTTCTTTTCCTGACTCCAATCTTTAATTTGTTTTTCTCTTTCTCGAGCTATTTCTAAATCTTCGTGTTCTTCAAAATATACAAGTCCTTTTACACCGTGCCTTGCCGTATATTTCCCTCCTAATTTAGATAAATGTTGTTCATATCGGATTTCTGTATTCCAAGTAATTCCCGTGTAATAAGTTCTGTCTAAACACTCTAAAATGTAGACGTACCACTTCCACTTTTTCATATCATACTTCTCGACTCGCTAACTCGCTCGAAGAATATTGTTCGAGTAAGTGAAACGCATCGAGAACTATTCTTATTGAATATTTGACATTCATATTACCTAACTTTAGCCCCGCCTCTAAATATTACTCCGCCTTTAAGCTTAGACGAAGGGACTGCCGCTGCCGCGCTGGAGAATGAAATATTAATATAATCAAGGCTTAAAACCGCGTTTTGATCCGTTCCTACGGAGTCTTGATAAAGCCTCCAGTAACTCCAGCAATTTGCAGTGCCGGTAGTACAAGCCGCGTATCTGGTTCCGATTCCGGGAGTTTCATTAAAATAATACTCGGAAAGACTTGTGCTTATTGTTGGAGAAGTAAGAGTGATATCATTATCTGCAGCAGTATTGCTATTTGATGCCATTGTTACCCAATTGTTTGTACTTCCTCCCCTATAAACCTGCAGATAAACCGGCTTAGAACTTGTGGGAACCGTAGATTTAACTATAGCTTGCGCATTTATCTTATATGTATTATTGTTGTTTGAATTATTTACTTTAAACATGAAAGCAGGCACTGCAGAAGAAGATGCATAATTGGTTGTAGCTGAAACAGATGCGTAGTTAGTATCGTCTGTTGCTACAGACAATATTTCGGAAGCAGAAAGCGGATGATCCAAGTCAGTAAAACTAGCCGAGCCTGTTGCCAACTGGGAAGCAGACCCCAACGAATATTTTTTTCCGACAGTACCGGAAGGAACTAAATTTATCTGGAGAGTCGGCTTAAGAACATTAGAAGCATTATCCTGAGAATTTATTTCCATATAATTGAGTACTGATCCGCCCTCGCTTGAAATTAGCAAAAAGGCAAGAGCGTTTCCCGAAGCCCAAGCGCCTGAACTGTTAAAATCCCCAACGCATGGCTGTGTATTTGCTGCACCCCTACATACAATTTCCTGAACAATATTTGTTACATCAAAACGATATGTCGTTACATCGAAGTTGATTGCATAAACAGTATTGCTTGTAGTCCTTGTTCTTTGAGCAATGCAACTAGAATTACAGGGCGAGGCAACAACAGTAAATATCGCAGAACTATCTACGTCCTCACCATATAGAGTAAAATCAATCTGAGAAGAAGACCATTCTGCAGCAACACTTACATCCAAAAATGCTGAGGCAATCAGTGTACCTTGAGCTACTGTCACATTTTGAAACCGTATTCCTGTATGGTCTTCAGAGTAACCATTGAGACATCCCTGGTCAAAATTTCTACCAACATTTGAAGTCGACGTCACTATATTTTGTGATCCATCTACGTCTCCGCAAGCATAATAATGACTAGCATCATCGCCGGAGGCGGCAACTACTGACGTTTTATCCGCCAAATCCACATAATGCCGCTCGTAAACCACGTCCAAAGCAGTAGGCATGGTATAAACAGTATCAATTGCCAGAGTATCTCCTGTAACCTTAGTTACAACTGCCTGGGGATGGGAAAGATCGGTTCCGCTAACCAAAGTTTTTTCGCTTCCCCAATCAGACGCATTATCGCAAATATTTCCATCTCCTCCTCCGGAAGGTGTACATTTCCTAAAAACCAGAGAATTAGTCCCCGGGTCTAAAACATAAAACAAATAAATATCACTTCCATCCGAAGTAAGACTTAAAGCAATATCCGTTCCTTCTGTAACTGTTGGAAAAGAAGTATCTGTCCAATTAGCAATAGCACTTAAATCTTTATTTTTCGAAATCTTTTTTACGTGCAATTCGTCTGTTGCCAAATCTTCAACATAAGATACATAAACAGCATTATTTTTATAATCCACAGCTGTAGTTAGAGGAAAATTGGTAAAAGTAGTCCAATTTGCGCCTACCAAAATAAATGTTCCTATCTGCCATGACCAAGTTGCATCTCCACCTATTCGTTCCCAGTTGTTATTAGTAATATCATTCCATGTCGCATAGCCTGTGATAAAATCATCTGTTGAATCTATACCCGATACAATAAGAAGAGCCCTGGAATTCCTGTCGTTAATGTAAAAATCAGCAATGGAAACAGTGCCATCCAGAGGATCGCTGGGAGCAATTCTAATCCAGTACTTGTTGCTTCCGTCAACAGTCGTCTTTGCCCAGTTTGATGGTTCATCAAAAAGATAAGAACCATCCTGAGAAAGGGTAACGTTGGAAACAACAGTATTATCAAAAGGATTCGATATGGGTGTCCATATTGTCCCGTTATAATATTCAACATTCATGAGATTTCCTGCCAAAGATTCGGTATTGGTAATATCAAAAGTAACTTTTGAAAATATCGAATCATCTCCAACATAGATAAAATCGCTGAAGGTAAGGCTTCCTATTTCATCTGCTGTTGTATTATTACTATCCAATGTATTTGAAAGATTAGAAAAGACCCCGCTAAGTTGCATTTTTGCGTTTGTCGGAACTCTTCTCGTTTTTCCCGGTAATTGGGTTAATACTGCATGATGAGTGGTGTTAACAACAGTAGCTTGAATAGTGTCTGCTGTTCCTTCACATGTGGCTGAATTAGGAAGACCTGCGTTACCCGCAGTAGTTGCGCATGTTGAACTTCCATTCTTGCCTTCCGAAGCATTTTTCCAGTTACCTGCAGTTGTACAATCATCTGCAACATCACATTGCATAAAACGCACCTCACCTACTCCTGCTCCTGTTGAATTCATTCCGTATGCAATGGCTATTTTCTCTACTCCCGCTCCCCCGCCTTTATTTGCAACAACAAGACTTGGTCTTGCTCCGAAAGTAGAAGTATCAAGACTAAAGGACGCCTGTGTGGTAATACTTGTAATAATATTACTTGCATTACGGTTAATTTTTAGCGGTTTATATTGAATCGCGCTTGCCGTAGTATTCCGAAATGCCAAATGCGCGCTGCCGGTACTATCCAAGTCAGCTGCTATTTCAGCTGAACTACCTGCTCCGGCATCAAGATCAATATTAGCATCGGTCCAAGTTGTAGCACTATAGTTTTTATACCAGACATTATCATCTCCTGTTCCTCCGTCAAAAACAGCAATTAAATTTCCCCACCCGTCACGCAGTATTTTTCTGCCGTTGCCATACGCTGTCCCTGTTGCTGTTGCTGTTGCGTCTATTACCACCGGGTCTATTGTCAGAGGCCATGTGGCAGACGCCACCTGGTCAGGATCTAAAACAATAGCAAGTGAGTATTCTCCTGCCTTACCGGTATTTTGTATTTGGTATTTTGTATTTTGTATTTGTTTCGAGTTTCGTGCTTCGGATTTACTATCAAAGACGACTGGAGCGGGAAAAGTAAAGTGGGTTTTTGTTTGACTCTCAATTTCTGTAAACCATTCAATATCTCCCCCCGGCATCAATTCTCCTTTTAATAATTCTTTCTTGTCTTTTTCATTCCCGCTTTGAACATCGAACTCAATCTGGTATTTATTGGAATTCGAACTAATTGCTAGTTGCTGAAGGCTAGATGCTTTATCTACTATATAGTCTGCCTTTACTCTGTCTTCTTTCATCGTGTATCTGGCTGTTATTCCTTCTGCTATTTTCCATGAAATAACATTTCCTTTAACTTCGGGTTTAACAAAACCGGTAAAGCCTTCGGGATAATATTTAACAAACATGCCGTCTTTATTTGTTACTTTAACTGCAGGGAAAATTCCGTCTTTTAACTGCTGGCCGAATGCAAATACCGTTTTATTAGGAAGAGTAACCTGCCATCTATATATTTCCCTGTCCTTCTGTAAACTTCTGATATATTCTAGCGCTTTTTTATTTTCTACCAGGTTTGTATTAACCTTTGTAGTAGCAAAAGTTTGTTTAATCGGATCGTAATTTTTAAGCGCCCACACACCTTCCCCCACCTTCTCTTTGTAAGGCAAGTTTGAATTTGTTACCAAAGCGGGTTCTTTTTTTTGAAAATTAAGAAAAAAATATGATACCGCAGAAACTGAAACAACAATAAGAAGAATCGCTATAAACTTCTTCGAAAAAATAGTATGTTTAAATTGAAGAATTCTTACCCCTGTCATAATTAGATATTACCATAAATATAGCATATACATTATCCTAACGAATCCTAACGAACCGGGTTCGTCAAGGCTAATCTAAGACATGGTGTTTCATATCTTCCAGTGATTTTGCATAATCTGCCTGATCCAAAACAAACTTTTCGTAATCCTTTTTTTCTTTAAAGTTTTTTAAAATTAGCTCAGGATTTGATAAACCGTCTTCCCTATCTCCTATATAAGAATGGTATGACGACCATGAATAATTATCAAGATTGGAAACTAAACCGGATACAAGCGGATTAAGATGAATATAACGTGAAACATGAAGAAGTTGTTCATCAGATTCAATCAGAACATTTTTAAAAGGCCCCTGAAACAACGGCCCCACTCTTTTGTATTTAAGGTTTAGATAATGAACATAACTATTGGTTAAGTGCTGCATAAACCAAGTAATTCCATCATCTTCTAATTGTTTTACTAAAAAATGAAAATGATTTGGCATAAGACAATAGGCAAGAATCTGAGTTTTAGGTTTTCCCATTCTATTTAGCTTCTCCGATACAGTATCGGAAATGCCGGAAGCGATGGTTGCGGTAAATTTTTGAGTAAAATTTTTGTAATGAATAGCTGTTGTTGTAAATCTTTTGTAGTCTTTTTCCGAAAAAAAGATATCGCCCTTATTTACTCCCCTATTAAAGATATGGTAAATTTGTCCTGTGGTAAGAATATCTTTTCTTAACATAATTAATTTATACTCTTCCGATACTGTATCGTCAAGAGGTTATTGGGGATTAAACTGAAGAAGTACAAAGAAACTTTTTATAAAATTTAATATTGTTTTAAACAATTCTCATCATCACCTCCTTAAAACGTAAACGGCTGTTGGCTTCCACTATTAAACCACTGCCCGTGGCGCATAAGCTGATCTAGGGTTGGACCGGTTACTCCTGTAGTAAAGGTGTTACAGGTTGAAGAATCGGTAAAAGTGCCTATATTATCCGGATCTTTGGCTGACGCTTTCCACCAATATTGAGTAGATGCCGACAATGCAGTTTGGGTAAGAAAACTTCCTTGCGTGCCGGACAAATAACAAGCTGTCGGGCTCGCGGTGCAAGTGGCATTAGTACCGGTCCAACCGGTTGAACTTACGGCTTGATCATTAGTTTGTACAACAGTGGTACAGAGACTGTTGGAATAAATTGTCACTTTATAGCCCAACTTATCGCTGTCTGGGTCGGTGGTGGTCATCGTGAAAGTTGGAGTTACGGAAACACCGGTTGCGGCGTTTAAAGGCGAATCTTGCGAAGGAGCGTTTGGAGCTGTGTTAATAGTATAGGTAATAACAATAATCCCGGCCGCGCCGCTTCCGCCAGTTCCTTCTCCGCCGCCGCCGCCAGCACCATAAAGACCGCCATTCCCTCCAATCCCTGCATTGCCTGCTCCTCCTCCTCCACCGCCTGAACCAGTACCTGCCGCCCATTCTCCGCCAGTTGCCCCAGCTCCGCCCGGAGTAACATCACCACCGCCTCCTCCACCGCCTGTGCCAGCTGTTCCCGCAGTTCCACCCACACCGTCTCCGCCAGCGCCGCCGCCAGTACCGA
>Ga0265296_1004060_pt1 | contig 12983 bp, 14 predicted proteins | sample MunlanPumphouse1_FD_189073 | JGI IMG/M metagenome (GOLD analysis project Ga0265296, IMG submission 189073) | Groundwater microbial communities from a municipal landfill in Southern Ontario, Canada - Pumphouse #1 | ecosystem: Environmental > Aquatic > Deep subsurface > Groundwater | place... | reverse complement strand
TCGACAATCGAGGTGGTTGTAATCGCATCGAGCGACCAGGTTTCGTCATCAATAGAAGTTATGGCCACATAACGATATGGCACGCCGCCGGTGTAAGTAATAGTTGTTTCGGTTACGCCTATTGGTAAAGTGTTTCCGTAAGTTTGTACTTTGATCAATTCCGAGTTCATGAATTCAACTCGATAAGACGCTCCATAATTAAAAATTCGATAAGTTAAAGTCAAGTCGCCGGCGCCTTCTTCGCCCTCACCCATATCCAAAACAATAACTGCATCTTTACTAAAAAAATCAGAATAGACGCCGTTCGGCGCGCCTAAAGCATTGGCTGATTGGTAGACTTGGTTGCTGGCCGAGTAGACCGCGTTAGCGTAAAGGTCGGTGGTTTCAGCTTTAACTGTCCAAGGCAAGCCTAAAATTAAAAAGAAAGCGATAAAGGAAAAAAGATAGAGTTTATGCATATATTTTATAAGATTTCTGTTGGAAAAAGTATAACACGAATAAAACAAAAAACCCAGATCTAGTCTGAATTTTTGTGGCTTGCCATCCGAAGTCGAGCTTAGCTCGACGAAGGATGGTGCCGAGGGCGAGAATCGGACTCGCGACGCCAGGATTTTCAGTCCTGCGCTCTACCACTGAGCTACCTCGGCGGTTTTATATTGGCCTGCCATGAGCGATTGTATATTACAGCCCCTCGACTCCGCGGCATCGCTCGGGACATTCGACTCGGATTTTTCAGCAAAATAATGGTCGAAGACCATGAGCGAGGATTTTGCCTAAAAATCCGAGTCGAATGGTGGGCGTGACAGGACTCGAACCTGTGACCTCGACATTATCAGTGTCGCGCTCTAACCAGCTGAGCTACACGCCCATATTTGTGGCGAAGCTGGTAATGGTACCAGCTGCTTGTCCCGCCGAAGTTCTGTCTAACAGAACGAAGGGGGAAGCTACACGCCCGTTTTTGTGGAATGTCTAATTACTAATGTCAAATGATGGAAGTTTGTTTTTTTAATCTGTCATCCCGAGCCAAAGAGGGATCTCGCCTCGTGACCCGACAAATAAATATTCCTTCCTTAGACCTTTGACATTGGATACTTTGACATTTCCAATTGATCTTCCCGACGAGGGACATTATAATAGTTTGGTGGAATCTGGTCAAGTGAGATTTAGAGTTGAAAAATAAGTCTGATTTTGCAAAAAGCGCCTTTTTATAAGCAAGAAACCGAGCATTCTTGCGGTGTCGCTTCGTTAAAAATGGTTTTGGGTTATGTCGATTTGAATTTTTCTGAGCGGAAACTGGCGACTTTGTTGGAAACTGTTTATAAAGACGAGGTCGGAATTGATCGAAAAAATTTAGCCAAAGTCGCTCGATTGTGCGGTTGTGTGGCTGTTGAGCGAGTTAATCAAAATTTTAAAGATATCGAAAAATATCTTGGGCTCGGTTTTCCGGTGATCGTTAATTATATCTGGTATGATGAGTTCGGCCATTTTGCAGTAGTGGTTGGAATTGAAAAAGACGTGTTGATTCTCAATGACCCTTATAACAGCAAAAGAGATAGAATAAGTTTCAAAGATTTCGAAAAAGTCTGGCAAAGTTTTGATGGCAAGTATTCGAATCGGTGGTTGATGGCGATTAAAAAACGTAGGGATTAAAAATAATAAAATTCAAAAATATGGCAGACAGTTATAGAAATTTACCACCCGATGTTCGTAGATTAATGGGGCTGGATAGAAATTTTTCTCTTCTTGAAGGCGAGAATAAGAGAAGGTATTTATTTTCCGACGATCGGATTAATGCATACGATGACCTTGATGCTTTTACAGGTTTGCGCAAAGCTAAAATAGAACAAAAGAAAGGAATTATTGGTGAAATTTTAAAAAACGGTCTGTTGTCAGAAGAAGTTTTAAAAAATTATTCAACTGTTTATCTAGGTTCCTGCGTGGATATTGAATATCCATTAACGATTGGGGCACGAGATATTGTTTTGGTCGATCCTGGGTTTGTTGATCCAAAATGGAAAGACGAAGTTGTTATGAGGCTTAGGAAAATTACAAAATTAGAGCCAGTTGTTGAAGAAAATTTAATTACAGCTAGTTTTGATTTTGGTAAAGGGAAAGAAACAATAAGAATTGTTTTGGTTTCCAAATTTTTTGCTCTGTCTTTGGAAGACAAAAAAGAAGAGAGTTATAAACTTCCTGATCAAACCGGGAACATAATTTTATTTGCTTCGCAGGGTCCAGACGGCGCAATTGGTGTTAGTGAGGAAATGAAAAAAAGAGTCGTTTCTGGTGGAACAATCATCGCCGACGACTGTGTTTATGTTTGCCGAGACGGTTCTGGAACGATGGAAAAGATTCAGCTTGGATCAAAATAAAAAATAAGAAATAAAATTAAAAAAATCTGCCACTGTCGGTACCGTGGCAAAATCATCGTTGACGATGGTGAAAATAATATGACTGAAGGAAAAGAAAGACCGCCCGATGTGTCGAAAGAGTTTGAAAGACAGCGTCGGTTTAATGTTGCTACAATCAATCCACCTTTTGAAACAGTTGAAGAGTTGAGAGTGTTGGTCGAATCTCTTGGGCAAGGCGAGCCGATTGATACTATTATAGCAAAAGAATTTGCCATGAAAGTTGAATATGCTATTGAACACCTTGACGAACTAAGAGAGGTTGCCAGAACTGCCAACGCCGATGTTATTGTTGCACCAGATAATTATCATCAAGGAACGAACGTTCGTTATAATTGGCGTGAAATTAAAGAGATGTCTTGCAACGCTGGAGCACAAACAGAGGAAGGAAATTTTCCCGAGGATTGCCCTCCGGAATCCGTCGGTTTATTTATTAGAAAAAATGGTTGGGTTTTTATTTTTCCAAAATCGGGAATTTCATGTTCTAGAAATGTTCACCGCATACCCGATTCAAAAATCGGTATTTCGATCTGTTCTGAAATTCTTAGTGTTCGACCAGAAGAACTAGATGGAATTGATATTCTTTATAATCCTTCAGAAGAATATGATGATATTTTTGTTTGGCTACGAATGGCACAAACAAAAAAAGGTTCACCTCTTACTCGTCAGGAAGTTGAGGGTTTATTAAAAAAAGACGTTGGTAACCAATCTTTTCTTTTAAACGAAGAAGATTATTTAAGATATGCACAGAAAAGAAGGGACAATTTACAACAACAACTTGATAAGCATTATTTTGATCTGATGTATGGTGATCGTCCTTTGGTTAACGAGGGCGAAACACTAGAGAAGCGTCGAGAACAATTTGATAAACTTATAGATGATGTAATAAAAGAATTAGCAAAAGACGATAATTCTTTTTATGTCAAAAAAGCAGATGGTTTGATTCAAGCGCTTCGTGAACGCAAGATAGTGGTTATAAGATCTGATGGAATGCAAAACAGTGGTATTTTAAATAAAGTTCCAGGAATGAAGATTGATGAATTAGATATCCAACCAAACGCCACCAGGATAAGCGTATCTGTTTAAAACCAAAAAACCATCCGTTACCGGATGGTTTTTGTTTTTGCAACTTGGAGAATTGTCCTCTATACGATTGTAACGTCTGTTTTTCGTTTTGTCTGGCGTAAACGCCAGATTGACGAACCGGTCAATCTTAGAGATTGATCTCGACCTTGGAATGTCCTCTTTCGAGGAGAAATTCCATTAGAAAGGAGGTGATCCACCCACAGCTTCCGCTACGGGTGCCTTGTTCTGTTGTTCCACAGATTACTCTGGGCATGGACTATATCTTCACCCTCGTGTTTACGAGGGGCCGACGTGTAGTCTCTACGGGGCTTATCAATTTGTATGCGAGAATCGGCAGGACGTACGGCCTTATGATTTGTGTCATATGGTCGGACGAGGCCGATTGGACATACAGGCGCCATCCGGATTTGTCTTTTTGCAATGAAACATGGTTGATGCCGAAATTCGATGAGAGGCAATCTTTCAGACGTTCTGTTTCATCTTTTGTAAAACATTGCGTGTTGAGGATCAACCCATCGTTTCGATTTTTCGATCCATCGTCCATGAACCATACAGCCAAAGAAAGCGGATCCCTCAGAAGGGAGGCAATTTCTCTTGGCACGATCTTTTGGCGTTTCTTGTAGAAGAGATCGCCGAGGATCGTAAGTTCCGGATGACTAATGGTCTTGAACATCCACGACTGATTCCGAACTTGGAATCTTGGCGGTGTTAAGACAAACGGTTGTAGACATTCATACTTCCAGAAGTGTTTTGATCAACATCGCGCGTTGAACATCGGTGATATGCACCGATTGACGCATCAAATGATATTCCTTCCGGTTTGTCATAATCGTTTATAAGCTTCCCTCGGTATTACCCTCCCTGAGAAAAGGATAGGGCTTCACCGATATAGTCAGATTTTTTCATCGACATTACTGTCGAGAGTCGCAACAAAGTGAGATTCACTCTACGACTTCGTCCCTATTATCGGCTTCACCTTCCGCCGCCCTACGGCGACGTTCGGGTGCTTCCGACTCTCTTGACGTGACGGGCGATTATCTTCTTTTGAACTTAAGAATTGATGTTCCCACCCGGCGAGCGGATTTCCCGCACCGGGCGAGCTCCAATACATATGTATTAGAGAAGCCCCTTCTCTTAAAAATTAATTTAAGATACTACGGACTAGCTGACTTCTGACGCCGCGTTAGTTCTATTATATCATTTTTTAATGATGTCGCGATGTCAGATCTCCCGGGGTCAGTTAATTTTCCATTCTCAACATCCTGAAACGATCTTTCTTTGAATCTTCCCAATGCTCACCACCCTTTCCAAAGGTCGATTCATCGTTTTTTACTTCAGGCTGTTGTTTGCTTCCAAATCCTTCCGCCGGTCTCTTCGCAGAGGCCGACTATTTTTCAGCTACGCTCCTTTGACGGACAAAGGAGGAGCGGATTTTAACCGCTTGGTAAATTAACCTGCCCGGCGCAGATTTTGTGAGTACAAGACCCGAGAACGTATTCACGGCCGCGTGGCTGATCGGCCATTACTAGCGATTCCGGCTTCATGAGGGCGAGTTGCAGCCCTCAATCCGAACTGGGACCGGCTTTTTGGGATTAGCTCCGCCTTGCGGCTTGGCAACCCGTTGTACCGGCCATTGTAGCGCGTGTGTCGCCCTGGACGTAAGGGCCATGCTGATCTGACGTCATCCTCGCCTTCCTCCCGCTTGCGCGGGCAGTCTCTCGTGGAAATTAACACGAAACGAGGGTTGCGCTCGTTACCCCACTTAAGGGTACACCTCACGGCACGAGCTGACGACGACCATGCAGCACCTAGATAGCACCCTCGAAGGCGGCCACTGTTTCCAGCGGCTTGCAGCTATCTTTCAAGCCCAGGTAAGGTTCCTCGCTTACCGTCGAATTAAACCACATGCTCCACCGCTTGTGCGGGTCCCCGTCTATTCCTTTGAGTTTTAATCTTGCGATCGTACTCCCCAGGCGGAATGCTTAACGCGTTAGCTTGTTTAAACGACACGGGAAGGGTCGATACTTCCCATATCTAGCATTCATAGTTTAGGGCGTGGACTACTGAGGTATCTAATCTCATTCGCTACCCACGCTTTCGTCCCTGAGTGTCAGGCGCGTTCCAGTACATTGCCTTCGCCTTTGGTGTTCTTGCCGATATTAACGCATTTTACCGCTACACCGGCAATTCCATGTACCTCTCCCGGCCTCAAGTCTAGTAGTATCACGCGCAGTCCCCGGGTTGAGCCCGGGAATTTGACACATGACTTGCTAAACAACCTGCGGACGCTTTACGCCCAATAAATCCGGATAACGCTCGTGGTCTCTGTATTACCGCTGCTGCTGGCACAGAGTTAGCAACCACTTATTCATAAGGTACCGTCATTTGTTCGTCCCTTATAAAAGCCGTTTACGACCCAAAGGCCTTCATCCGGCACGCGGCGTCGCTCCTTCACACTTTCGTGCATTGAGGAATATTCTCGACTGCAGCCACCCGTAGGTGTCTGGGCAGTGTCTCAGTCCCAGTGAGGGGGGTCGCGCTCTCACGCCCCCTACCCGTCATAGCCTTGGTGAGCCATTACCACACCAACTAGCTGATAGGGCCTAGACCCCTCTCGAGGCGCCGAAGCTTTACAAGGGAATGCCTTTCGGCCCCCCTTGTCCATCGTGTATTAGCCCCGCTTTCGCGGGGTTGTTCACGACCTCGAGGTAGGTTATCAAGGTGTTACGCACCCGTTTGCCACTAGTAGAAGTTGGATGTTGGAAGTGGGAAGTTGGAAGACGATTATTTCCAGTTTTCTCGGAGTCGGTAGATTTGTTTTCCGACTATCGTATATTCGTTTATTAACCATTTTCCTTCTGAAGAAATGATTAATTTGATGTTTACCGCATCTTCGAGATGACTGATTGTCTCATTACAAGAGCCTAAAGCTCTTGTTAAGTACATTTTAAATTCAGCCACACTTCGACCAAAGCCTTCGGCAATATCGGAATGAATTCCGTTTGCCGATCGGCAGACTTGGTCGCGAAGATGGAAACCGTATGATGGAAATAATTTCGCCAACTTAACTACTTGAGGATAGAGTTTTTTAGAGCGTTGATATGCTTCGATGCTTTGAATTGATTTGATCATACATAAATTAGCATATCATACTCCAACTTCTAACCTCCAACATCCAACCTCTACTCGTTCGACTTGCATGCCTTAGACACGCCGCCAGCGTTCATCCTGAGCCAGGATCAAACTCTCAGAAGAAACCTCGCCGCCCAGCTAGGAGCAGGGCAGGCGGGCTCTGAGAAATGACTAGCTCCGTTATTGTTTGGAGTTTATATATTTGTCATTGATAGACGTTACAATCGTATAATTGACAATTGATTTTGCTTGCTTGTTTTGTTGCAGGGTATGAAGTATTCGCTAGCGCGAAACTTCATACTAAATCTTCAATTGTGAAGGATCAACGTTCGACTGTTTATAAAACCCATTCTCCGGAGGCCGGACGAATGAGCTTTTTCTTTAAAAAACTGAATTGTAGCGAACGGCAGTATTTTACTTATATTCCTTAAGACTGTCAAGAGATTTGGGACTAAAGGGTGTGGAGAGACGGTGGATAGACAAAAAAATTGTTTTTTTCAGCTTATTAAAGATGTTTTTGCGACTTACGCACATTGACGAGAAGCTGAAGATATGATATTATAAAAACAGTTAGTACTAGCTTGTTGTTCCGCTTCGGCGGGCAGGTCGAACAGGCCGAATCTAACGGAAATTAACGCAAAAGCAGTTATGGCAGACATGGAATCAGACCAACAGTTTGTCGAATACGTGGTCAGACAGATCGTCAATCATCCGGACGATGTCACAACCGAACGTATTGTCGACGAGCGCGGCGTGCTTATTACCCTCCACATCAATCCGGAGGACATGGGCTACGTCATCGGTCGCCAGGGTCAAACCGCTCGCGCCATTCGCATTCTTCTGAAGATTGTCGGGGCCAAGAACAACGCCCGCGTCAACCTTAAGATTTATGAGCCAGAGGGTTCCCGCCGTTTTCACAACGCGGAAACAGCTCCGGTGAGCGACAGCGCCTCGGTTGACGATCTCGGCATTTAATCCGAAGTCAAAACAAAATCTCGCTTCTTTTCGGAGCGAGATTTTGATTTTCACCTACCCCTTTATCCCCTCCCGAAGGGAGGGGAGTGGTGTTATGTCGCTTCCTCCCCTTCGGGGAGGATTGAGGAGGGGTGACAATAGTCGGATTTTTATCTATCGTAAACCGCATGGTCGCCTATCGCCAACAAACACGCTTCTTTTGGTTTGGTTTTTAGATAACAAAAGACGATTCGTGTTGAAAAATTAACCGAGAAGTTATAGCGGCCGTTAAGGCGGCTTTTTAGTTTGTTGACTTTGAGAAATTGATGATTTTTTATATCACCAAACATTTCGATTTTTTCCAAAGCCTCGGTCTGCAATTTTTCTGGCAGGGATTTTAATTGCCGGATAAAAGCCGGCGTGAAAGATACCTCCATATTAGATTAAGGCATCTGTTTCATAATTTTTTTCAAGTCGCCGTGCAGGATTTTGCCTTCCTTGATTTCTTGTTCGGAACGCAAAACCGCGGCCACGGCTTGTTCCTCGGCGTAATTCACAAGGGCTTGGCGAACAACCTCGGCTTTGTTAGCCGCCACGCCGCGGCGAACCATGGTCTCAACGAAGATTTCTAAATTGGCGGGAAGAGGAATAGAAAGAGTAGACATATTATTATATTTTAGTATGATAATATCATATCAGTTTTCTGTTTTTTGTCAAGGTCAATTCTTGACAATTTATTTTTTTTATGCTATTATGAGCTGTAAAAAGTTGTGGTTTTCTTTCTGTTTTTTTGAGGAGAAAAGTAGAAAGAAGGCCGGACACAACGGCTTTAGACGGTGAATGTCTGTTGGCGCAATGTGGCGCTGGCGGGCATAAGCCACTACAACAAGGAGATTGTCATGGGGTTCATCCTCACTGGCGATCAGAAAAACAAGGCAATGAGGCGAGTCGGAGAACTTCTACAACAGCTCGGGCGGGCGGAGTACCCCCACGATCCGGAAGAGCTTCTGGAGTCGATCCAAGCGCTCGTTGAAAAAGGGCGGCTGGCCATCAACTTCATCATTGAGGTCATCTACGGCCTTGCCTTCGAGGCAATGGTCGCGGCCGGCCACTACGACCACCGCAACCCGGACATCACGGAGGAGCACTTCCCTACGCTAAAGAGGGGAACGGTCAAGTATGAAGCTGTTCTCGTCCACCTCAACCGCAATGCCTCGACCGATGAAGCCAAGGCCGAGATCGAGCGGCGCGGCCTCATTCCGGCCTCCTTGACCGAACTCCTCGCCTTCGGGGTCAAGTATCCTGACGAGCAGAGAAAGTACCCGATCGTTGCCATCGGTCAGGCCTGGCGTGTCCTCGACTACTCGTACTTCCCGTGCCTCTGGGACGATGGCCGCGGGCGTTGCCTGAACCTCCGCCACGTCGGCGTTGGCTGGTTCGGCTTCTGTCTCTTCCTCGCCCTTCGCGAGATTTCTTCTTAGTTCTTGGTTTCTTGGACTTTTGGCTCTCGGCCTTAGTCCTCGGAATTTTGGAAACTTGGCCTTTGGCCAATCACCCCTTCCCGCGCAGCTTCACAGTTGCGCGGTTTCGTTTTATGGTTCTTCCGACTTTCTTATGGGTAAGTCGGTTCGCGACAGTGTCTCCCCCCACCCCGACCCTCCCCCGTATGCCATAAACAGAAGGGCATGCGTGGGAGGGAGAAGGTGACAGAAACTCTGATATCATAATTGTACTAACACTATCTCTCCCTCCCACGTATGTCTTTTTATCTTTCATACGGGGGAGGGTCGGGGTGGGGGCTGATACTGGCTTGGGAGGTTTACCCACAGGAAAGTCGGAAGAACCTGAAAATTGTTTTCGAACATATTTTTGAAGAATTAGTTTCCGTGGAAAATTTATTGGCCGCTTGGCAGGAATTTTTGGTTGGAAAAAATCAAAGATACGATGTTCAAGAATTTTCTCGCGACCTTCTGGACAACATTTTATCCCTTCACGCTGATTTGGCAAGCGGACAATATCAACACGGCGGTTATGAAAGTTTTTATATCAATGATCCCAAGCGGCGGCATATTCACAAAGCCAGCGTGCGCGATCGATTGCTCCATCACGCGGTTTATCGGTTATTGTATCCATTTTTTGACCGAACATTTATTGCCGATTCTTATTCTTGTCGCGAAGAAAAAGGCGCTCATAAAGCTATTAACCGTTTCCGTTCATTCGCGAATAAGGTTAGTAAAAATCATACTCGCACTTGTTGGGTGTTAAAAGGCGACATCAGAAAATTTTTTGCGAGTATAGACCATCGGGTTTTAAAAAATATTTTGGTCGAATATATTCCGGACGAAAAAATTTTTGCCCTGTTTTCAAATGTCATCGATAGTTATGAAACGGAATCTGGAGCAGCTGTCGGTTTGCCGTTGGGAAATTTGACCAGTCAATTGTTTGCCAATGTTTATCTCAATCGGTTTGACCAATTTGTTAAACACCGGTTGAAAGCGAAATTTTATATTCGCTATGCCGACGATTTTGTTATACTTTCGGAAAGTAAAACAGATTTGCAAGAGTTAATAAAGTCGTTGGCCAATTTTTTAAGCTCTGATTTAAAATTGGTTTTGCACCCTAACAAGATTTTTATCAAAACAGTCGGTCAAGGCGTTGATTTTTTAGGCTGGACATTATTTCCGGATTATCGAACCCTTCGCGCCACAACTACGCGGCGAATGTTTCAGCGAATTAAAGAAAGTCCCGAGCCGCTTTCACTGTTGTCGTATCTCGGTTTGTTGAGCCATGGCAATACTTTCACGACGAGGAAAAAACTTTTGAATGATTATTGGTTGTGGCACGAGTGACAAAAAACATAATTTTGTTTACACTAAAGAAAAGTATGTCCAAACAAAAACTCTGCCAATTCGACCTTCTCACTATTTTTCCTGAGATGATCACCTCGTACGCCAACGAGTCGATTTTGGGGCGGGCGCAGAAGGCCGGTTTGATAAAAATCAACGCGCATAATTTGCGCGACTTCGCGACCGATAAGCATCATCGGGTTGATGATACGCCGTATGGTGGCGGGGCGGGGATGGTGATGAAGGTGGAGGTGTTTGATCGGGCGTTATGTTCCGTCGTAGGGGCGAGAGGCCTCTCGCCCCTACGTAAATCACATAACGCACGCGTTATTTTAACATCGGCATCGGGGAAACAATTTACCCAAAAGGACGCCGTCCGGTTGGCCAAATACGATCAGGTGATTTTTCTTTGCGGACGGTACGAAGGTATCGACGGCCGAGTTGAAGAACATTTGGCTGATGAATCATTTTCGGTTGGGCCGTATGTTTTAACCGGCGGGGAATTGCCGGCGATGATTATGATGGATGCCATCGCTCGCCAAGTGCCGGGCGTGCTTGGAGCCAAGGAGTCGCTCGCCGAAGAGTCGCACACCGAAGAAGGTTTGCTCGAATATCCGCAGTATACAAAACCTGAAATTTATAAAAAATGGAAAGTTCCCGAGGTGCTTTTGTCAGGTGATCACAAAAAGATTGCCGAGTGGCGGAAGGCACAACAAAAGAGAAAATAAAAAGCTCCAGTGAGGAGCGGGGGAGAACGGCGAGGGAAAGCCTCGCTGTTTTTATTTTTCCGGCGTTTGCATCTTTTGAAGAATTGCCAGACGTTGTTCGCGGGAAAGTTTTTGGGTCTGATCAGACGAGCGGGTTTGGTGTTTCCCAATATCTGTCAGACACCATGTTCCATCATGGTTGGCGATCAGAGGCCCTTTTTCGATCAGGTGTTTGATCAAAGTGCCTGGAATTATTGTCTTATGACCGAGTTCGTGTGCCACCTCGACGATGAGCCAAAGAGTGAGTTTTTGTTCTTCCATGAGGGGAGCAAAACTACAAAGTTCAGCCGCGATTTGCCAGACGATTTTGTCCCAACGAAAATGAAAAAACGATTTTGGTTTTCTTTCCCTTGGCGGGAGAGAATCCTGTGTGTTTGCGACTTCTGTTCGGTGACGACGCGGTGCGACTCCGTCTTCTTCGGAGCCAAAATCTGTTTGACTGAAATTACGATCAGGTTGTTCTTGGTACAGTCCGCACAGGCGGCGTAATTGTTCAGGGCTGATTTGATCCACTGCTTCTCCGTTGACACGAAGCCGCGGATTATCGAGCAGGCCGTGGGCGACTTTGTATCCGTCGACCATTTTAACTAGATGTCCACGACTCTCGAGACTCTTAATGGAGCGCTGATATATATAATGGTCAAAGATTCGTTCAGCGAGAACAGAAACAATCGTTTCAGGCGCTCGTTGGTGGCCAAGAATTGTACAAATCTGATTTACCAGTTCAAGAAGGTAGCGTTCGCTTTTTGACAGAAAGATGGAACGATCGTCCATTTGGATCTCCTGTATTGTTAGAGAGCTATTCTTACCTTGACGGTCTTTTAATATTTTGTCAAACAAAAATCCGCCCCGTCAAATGGGGCGGATTTTCCATTTCGTTTTTAAGCGGCCGGAGCTTCTTTTGGCGTTTCTTTCTTCTTTTTTTCTTCAGCTTCTTTAGCAATCTTCGCCGTACGTTTTTTGGAAATATTGGTAACAGATTCTTTTTTGCCTTCAATCAGTTTCAAATCAACCAAAAGGTTGTGAACCGTGGCTGATGGCTGGGCGCCTTGGCCAAGCCAATACTTGATGCGATCAAGATTGAAAACGTTTTCTTTAGTGCGTGGGTTGCGGGAACCGAGGATTTCCACGGCCTTGCCCCACGGGTCTTTGTGTTTGTCGACCACAATCAAACGGAATTCCGGGCGATTTTTTTTGCCGACTTTGGATAAGCGGATTGATAACATAGTTTTATTGATTGAGGAATCGAATTACTAATTTTTACGAATATACGAATTTTACAGCAAAACAAATTCGTATATTAGTAAGATATTCGTAATTCGCTTCCCCAAGTATTCTTTAGAAGAGCTTAACGGTGCTGAAAGTGTAGGACATTTGGTGAAAAAGGTCAAGAGTCATGATCGAAGAGATTATTTCTTTGTTTTTCCCTTATTTTTTAGAAATTTTGCTCTTTTTTAGACGCGAGGGCTTGACATTTTTTGGATTTTCTGGTGAGGTGAAGCAGAACCTCATGATTGGAACAAGGAGAAGACATGCGTTTCCTTTCTGCTTTTGCTGTTTCTGTAGCTGTTTTCCTTTCTGCTTGCGGTGTCGGTTCCGACATAGCGGGCGAAGTTGACTTCACGGATGCCATATTTGGCACCATGGCTGATCCAGGCGTTCCGTCGGTAGATGTGAGTATTTACATTGGGCCCGAGGGTTGGGAATGCCCGCCAACTCCGTACGACCTGGTTGAATGGGCCAGGCTAGGAGAGGCGTCGGTCGGTGCCGGTAGTTGCACAGTTTCGAGG
>Ga0265296_1004059_pt1 | contig 12985 bp, 10 predicted proteins | sample MunlanPumphouse1_FD_189073 | JGI IMG/M metagenome (GOLD analysis project Ga0265296, IMG submission 189073) | Groundwater microbial communities from a municipal landfill in Southern Ontario, Canada - Pumphouse #1 | ecosystem: Environmental > Aquatic > Deep subsurface > Groundwater | place... | reverse complement strand
GACTTCGTGACGGCCATGATGGCCTTCTTCCTGCTGATGTGGCTGATCAACACGACCGACCCGGAGCAGAAGCGCGGCATCGCCGAGTATTTCGCCCCGGCCAACGTCTCGGCCTCGACCTCCGGCTCCGGCGGCATCCTGGGCGGCACCGCCCTGGGCGACGACGGCGCCAAGAGTTCCGGCTCCATGGCCGTCGTCGAGCAACTGGCGCCCGAAGCGCCCCAGTCGCCCGAGGAAGCCGGCCAAAGCACCAACCTGGCCGCCGCCAGCGAATCCGCCCTGCGCGCCGAGATCGCCAAGCGCGAGGCCGCCGACTTCGCCAGCGCCGCCGAATCCCTGCGTCAGGCCATGCAGGCCATGCCCGAACTGGCCGAGCTGTCGAAGCAGCTGATCATCGACCAGACGCCCGAGGGCCTGCGCATCCAACTGGTCGATCAGGAAGGCCGCTCGATGTTCGAGAACGGCTCCTCGCGCCCCAACCCCCGCGCCCAGATGCTGCTGCGGGCCATCGCCAAGGTCATCAACCAGCTGCCCAACCGCATCTCCATCACCGGCCACACCAGCGCCGTCGCCGGCTCCAGCCGCGCCAGCGGCGCCGGCGACTGGTCGCTGTCGTCGGCCCGCGCCGACGCCTCGCGCCTGACGCTGCAAGGCGCGGGCGTGAACGCTGACCGGGTCTATTCGGTCGCGGGCAAGGCCGGGTCCGACCCCCTCTACCCCGACGATCCGTCGCTGGCCGGCAATCGCCGCATCGCCATCGTCCTGCTGCGCGAGGCGCCGGTCCTGCCCATGGACACCAGCCTGTGACCAAGGGCGCCGACGTTTCGGCGCTTGCGAAATCATCCGCTTGCGCGCCAAATCGGCATATGAGGATCAGAGCGGCGAAAACGGACCTGAGGCCGTGACCCAACATTTCCCGGCGCGGCAGTTGCGGTTCTTCATGACCTCGAACGCGCCCTGCCCCTATCTGCCCGGGCATTTCGAACGCAAGGTCTTCGCCAACCTGCCCTTCTCCAACGGCGCCGACGTCAACGACGCCCTGACCCAGGCCGGCTTCCGCCGCAGCCAGAACATCGCCTACCGCCCCGCCTGCGAGGCCTGCGTGGCCTGCGTCTCCGTCCGCATTCCGGTGGGCGAGTTCGCCTTCTCCCGCTCGCAGCGCAAGATCCTGAAGCGAAACGCCGACCTGTCGCGCGACCTGGTCGAGGCCGAAGCGACGATGGAGCAGTTCGACCTGCTGCGCCGCTACCTGTCCGCCCGCCACCCCGGCGGCGGCATGAGCGACATGGGCTGGTCCGACTATGTGTCGATGGTCGAGGATACCGCCGTCCGCACCCACCTGATCGAATACCGCCTGCCCGCGACCGACGACGGCCCCGGCGATCTGGTCGGGGTCTGCCTGACCGATCTGCTGCACGACGGCCTGTCGATGGTCTACAGCTTCTTCGACCCCGAGCTTGAGCGCCGCAGCCTGGGCCAGTTCGCCATCATAGATCACCTGCGTCAGGCGACCCTGGTCGGCCTGCCGTTCGTCTATCTCGGCTACTGGGTCCAGGGCTCGCCCAAGATGGAATACAAGGCCAGGTTCAGACCGATGGAAGCTCTCAGGCCACTGGGTTGGGAGCGGCTCTAAACTTTCCCTTCTCTCCATTTTCCCTTCTCCCCTTGCGGGAGAAGGTGGCCCGTCAGGGCCGGATGAGGGGTCTCTCAACATTGGATGACGGCCGCCCGTTGAACGTCGCGCAACCCCTCATCCGACCTCGCTCTGCTCGGCCACCTTCTCCCACATGGGAGAAGGAACTAGGTCGTCGGAACCGCTGTGCGCTCCTCGCCCCACTGCCCCTCGTCCCGCCCGCCACCGAACTTCACCAAGGCCGCAATCCGCTTCTCAATCGACGGGTGCGTGGCGAACAACCCAGAAAACCCCGCCTTGTCCGCCGTATTGTCCAGGAACATCCCGCGCAGCTCATCCGGGGCCCGCAGCTTCGACTGGCCCGACACCTTCCTCAGCGCCGAGATCATGGCGTCCGGGTTCTTGGTTAGCTCGACCGCCCCCGCATCGGCCACATACTCCCGCGTCCGCGACAGGGTCATACGGATGACCGCCGCCAGGCCGAAGCCGATCACCCCGATGGCCAGACCGATCAGGATCAGCGGCAGGGCGTTCTTGTTGTTCCCCCCGCGACCGCCGCGCACATAGAACAGGCTGCGGAACACCAGTTCGGCGACCACGCTGATAATCCCCGCAAAGATCGAGGCGATCACCATGGTCCGCACGTCCTTGTTGATGACGTGGGTCAGTTCATGGGCCAGGACGCACTCCATCTCATCGCGGCTCAGGGCCTGCATCAGGCCGCGCGTGACGGTGACGCTGTAGTTTCCTTCATGCAGCCCTGACGCATAGGCGTTCAACGACGGGTTCTCGATGATCCGCAGCGTCGGCGTCCTCAGCCCGCGAGAGATCGCCAGGTTTTCCAGCAGGTTGTAGAGCTCTGGCTCGCTCCGCCGTTCCACCTTCCTCGCGCCGGTCATGGCGTCGATCATCACCTGATTGCCGAAATAGGCGATGACGAACCAGATTGCGGCCACGAGCAGAGCCGTCGGCACGGTCCAGCCCAGCATGGACGCCGCCAGCGCCAGATCCTGCGACAGACTGCCGCCCGAGTTGGGCAGCAGGCCAAACCCCATCATCAGCACCTGAATGCCGAACAGGATCAGCACCAGCAGCACCGGGAACCCGGCCAGCAGGATCGCCGACCGGGTGTTGTTCTGCCAGATGTGGGTCTTGAGGCCGACGGCCTGACCGAAAACCGCCATTGGGGCTTAGAACTTCACCGTCGGCGGGGCCGCATTCAGAGCCGCGCGGTCACCCTCGCCCACGTCGAAGAAGGGCTTGTCCGACGCAAAGCCGAACATGCCGGCGAACAGCACAGTCGGGAACTGACGGCGCACGGCGTTGAACTCGCTGACCGCATTGTTGAAGAAGCGGCGCGCGGCGGCCAGCTTGTTCTCGATGTCCGACAGATCCATCTGCAACTGCTGGAAGTTGGTGTTGGCCTTCAGGTCGGGATAGGCCTCGGACACCGCGAACAGGCGTCCCAGCGTCGCCGTCAGCATGTTCTCGGCCTGCACCTTCTCATCCACCGTGCGCGCCCCGGCGGCGGCGGCGCGGGCCTGGGTCACGGCGTCCAGGGTGCCGCGTTCGTGGGTGGCGTAGCCCTTCACCGTCTCGACCAGGTTGGGGATCAGGTCCTGACGCTGCTTCAACTGCACGTCGATGTCCGCGAACGACTGATTGGCCGCCTGATCCAGCGCTACCAATTTGTTGTAGGCGCCGACGACGACGAACAGCAGAACGACGACGATGACGCCGATGATGATCAGGGTGATCATTGAGCCTCCTCCAGCATTTCAGGAGGAATATGCGGGGCCGCAGCCTCGGCAACCAATGAATTCGGCGTCACCTTCTCCTCCCCATAAAATGGTGAGGTGGATCGACGGCGCAGCCGTCGAGACGGAGGGGCCGCTTGGTTCCGCCGCCGTCAGCCCCTCCACCGCTACGCGGCCCCCCTGCCCACGCTGTGGGGAGGAAAACAGAGTTAGCGGAACTTGCGCATCCCGCGCGGGCCCTGGCGACCGGCGCTGGCGCGTTTGCCCACCCAGTCCTTCCAGTCGGGCCAGTTGCGGCGACGACCGCCGCCGTCGGCCCATTCCGGTCCCGCCTCGGCGTTGAACACCGCCACGTCGGCCAGACCGCCCTGCTTGTAGTTCTGCAGCTTCACGCCCTTGCCGCGACCCATCTCAGGCAGTTCGGCGATGGGGAAGATCAGCGCCTTGATGTTCTCGCCGATGACCGCGACGTGGTCGCCGGTCACGCGCAGCATGGCCAGCATCTCGCCGTTCAGCACCTGCTTGCCGCCGCGCTTTTGGGCCAACAGCTCGTTCTCCGGGGCGACAAAGCCGTAACCGGCCTTGGACGCGACCAGAAGTTTTGCATTCGGTTCGTGCGCCACGACGTTGATAATCTCGGCCTTTTCGTCGAGATCGATCATCAGACGCAGCGGCTCGCCGTGGCCGCGACCAGAGGCCAGCTTATCGGCGCCAATGGTGAAGATACGCCCGTCCGACGCTCCAACCAGCAGCTTGTCGGTCGTGAAGGTCGGCACCAGGAAGGCCAGGCTATCGCCCTCCTTGAACTTCAGCTCCGACGGGTCCTCGACCTTGCCCTTGGCGGCGCGGATCCAGCCGCGCTCCGACAGGATGACGGTGATGGCTTCGCGCGGGATAAAGGCTTCGGGCGCCACGAAGGCCGAGACGTCCACCGCCTCGCCAATGGTGGTGCGGCGCGGCGAGATCAGCGCCTTGCGCACGACCTCCAACTCCTTGGAAATCGCCTTCCACTGCTTGGCTTCGGAGGAGGTCAGCGCCTTCAGCGCCGCCAGTTCTTCGGCCAGTGCATTGTATTCCTTGTCGATCGCCATTTCCTCGATCCGCGCCAGCTGGCGCAGACGGGTGTCGAGGATGTAGTCGGCCTGCGGCTCGGTCAGGCCAAAGCGCGCGATCAGGACAGCCTTGGGCTGCTCCTCCTCGCGGACGATGCGGATCACCTCGTCCAGGTTGAGGAAGACGATGCGCAGGCCTTCCAGCAGGTGCAGTCGCTTCTCGACCCGCTCGATCCGCCATTGCGAGCGACGGTTCAACACCACGCGACGGTGATCCAGGAAGGCCCGCAGACATTCCTTCAGCCCCATGACGCGCGGCGTGCCGCTGGCGTCCAGCACGTTCATGTTGATCGGGAAGCGGACCTCCAGATCGGACAGCTTGAACAGGCTTTCCATCAGCATCTCGGGCTCGATGGTGCGGTTCTTGGGCTCGAGGATCAGGCGGATGTCTTCCGCCGACTCGTCGCGCACGTCGCCCAGCAGCGGCGCCTTCTTGTTTTCGATCAGGTCAGCCAGAGCCTCGATCAGGCGGCTCTTCTGCACCTGATAGGGCATCTCGGTGACGATGATGCGCCAGACGCCGCGGCCCAGGTCCTCGGTCTCCCACCGGGCGCGCAGACGCACGCCACCGCGACCGGTCTCATAGGCGTCCAGAATAGAGGCGTGGCCCTCGACCGAGACGCCGCCGGTCGGGAAGTCCGGCCCCGGCACGATCTGCACCAGCTCCGTCGTCGTCGCCTCTGGGCGCTCCAGCAAGAGTTGGCAGGCGTCGATCAGTTCACCGACGTTGTGCGGCGGGATCGAGGTCGCCATGCCCACGGCGATGCCCGACGAGCCGTTGGCCAGAAGGTTGGGGAAGCCGGCGGGCAGCACCACCGGCTCTTCGTCCTGATCGTCATAGGTGGCGCGGAAATCGACCGAGTCCTGATCGATCCCGTCCAGTAGCAGGACGGCGGCGGGCGTCAGCTTGCACTCGGTGTAACGCATGGCGGCGGCGCTATCGCCGTCGATGTTGCCGAAATTGCCCTGACCGTCGACCAGCGGATAACGCTGGGCGAAGTCCTGAGCCAGGCGGACCAGGGCCTCGTAGATCGAGGCGTCGCCGTGCGGGTGATAACCGCCCATGACCTCGCCGACGACCTTGGCGCATTTGCGCGCCGCCGCCTGCGGGTTCAGCCGCATCTGGTGCATGGCGTACATGATGCGCCGGTGCACCGGCTTGAAGCCGTCGCGCACGTCGGGCAGCGCGCGGTTTGTGATCGTGGACAGGGCGTAGGCGAGGTAACGCTTGGACAGCGCCTCGCTCATCGGCTCTTCAACGATACGGCCGCCTTCAGGCGTCGGAGTGTGGATGGTCATGCGACTTCGAATCGGTGATCTGGACGACAAAGTCTAGCGTAGCGCACGGCTGACGCGGGGACGATCCGCGCCTATCTGTGGAGGGTCGCCGCTGATCAGGTCAGGAACCCGCCATGAAGACCGCCCTCACCGACCGCCTGGGCCTCGATCTGCCGATCATTCAGGCCCCGATGGCCGGGACCTCCACGCCCAAACTGGCGGCGGCCGTGTCGAACGCCGGGGCGCTGGGCTCTATCTCCATCGGCTCGGTCGATGCGGTCGAGGGACGTATGCAGATACAGGCATTGCAAGCCCTGACGGTGCGGCCCTTCAATGTGAATGTATTCTGTCATGCGCCCATGCCCTCCGATCCTACGTGCGACCGCGTCTGGATCGACAGTCTGCGCCCGATCTTCGCCGCGTTCGACGCCGCGCCGCCCGAAACCCTGACCGAGATCTACCAGAGCTTCTTGACCGACGACGCCAAGCTGGCGGTCCTGCTGGACGAGAAGCCCGCCGTGGTCAGCTTCCACTTCGGCCTGCCGCAGCCTGACCAGATCGCTGCGCTGAAATCCGCCGGCTGCCTCCTGATCGCCAGCGCCACCACGCCGCAGGAAGGCCGTCTGGCCCAGGCAGCGGGCATCGACATGGTCGTGGCCCAGGGCTTCGAGGCCGGCGGCCATCGCGGCGTCTTCGATCTGGCCGACGATCCGCGCTTCGCCACCCTGCCCCTGACGCGGCTTCTGGCGCGCGAGCTGGACATCTCGGTCATCGCGGCGGGCGGCATCATGGACGGCGCCGGGATCGCGGCGGCGCTGGCGCTGGGCGCAGCAGGCGCGCAGCTGGGCACCGCCTTCGTCTCCTGCCCGGAGTCCGCCGCCAACCCCGCCTATCGCGCCGCCCTCGCCAGCCCGCGCGCCGAACGCACCCGCGTCAGCCCGGTCATCTCGGGCCGCCCTGCGCGCGGCATCGAAAACGCCTTCATGCAGCGCGCCGACGAAGCCCTGACCGCCGACTACCCGTACGCCTACGACCTCGGCAAGGCGTTGAACGCCGCCGCCAGCGCACAGGGCGACGACGGCTACGCCCCGCAATGGGCCGGTCAGGCCGCGCCGCTGACCCGCGCCCTGCCCGCCGCCGAACTGGTCGCGGTGCTGACGCAGGAAACCCGAGACGCCGTCAAACGTCTGCAACGCCTCCTGTAACCCGACGCCATCCGCGGCGTTGTTCGCAACGTAACACCGGGGTCTGAGCCCCGAGGACTGACACGATGCTCCTGATGCTGCTGTCCTATCTGGCCGGGGCGCTGACCATTCTCAGCCCCTGCATCCTGCCAGTCCTGCCCTTTGTGTTTGCGCGCGCGGGGCAGCCGTTTGTGAAAAGCGGCCTGCCCCTGCTGCTGGGCATGGCGCTGACGTTCGCGGGCGTGGCGACGCTGGCGGCGGTCGGCGGCGGCTGGGCGGTGCAGGCCAATCAGGTCGGGCGCTGGATCGCGCTGGCGGTCATGGCGGTGCTGGGGCTGACCCTAGTGTTTCCGGCGCTGGCGGACCGGCTGACCCGGCCTCTGGTCGCGCTCGGTTCGCGCCTGACCGAGAAGGCCAGCGCGGAGCAACAGACGGGCGGCGGCGTCTGGCCCTCCTTCCTGCTGGGCGTGGCGACCGGCCTGCTGTGGGCGCCGTGCGCGGGGCCTATCCTGGGCCTGATCCTGACGGGCGCGGCGCTGCAAGGCGCCAGCGTCGGCACGACCCTGCTGTTGGCCGCCTACGCCGCCGGGGCCGCCACCTCCCTGGCCCTGGCCCTGCTGATCGGCGGCAAGGTCTTCCAGACGATGAAGCGGTCGCTCGGCGTCGGTGAATGGGTGCGAAAAGGTCTGGGCGTCCTGGTCCTGATCGGGGTCGTCGCCATCGCGCTTGGCCTCGACACCGGCCTGCTGACCCGTCTGTCGAGCGGCGGGACCAACCGCATCGAACAGAGCCTGCTCAGCCGCTTCGGCGCCGCCCAACCCATGAACGCCGCCCGCGCCCCGCTGAACGCCCTGCCCGTCGAAGGGGCCATGCCGCCCCTGACCGGCGCGACCGCGTGGATCAACAGTCCGCCCCTGACGACCGAACAGCTGCGCGGCAAGGTGGTGCTGGTCGATTTCTGGACCTACTCCTGCATCAACTGCGTGCGGACCATCCCCTACGTCCGCGCCTGGGCCGAGAAGTATCGCGATCAGGGCCTGGTGGTGATCGGGGTCCACACTCCCGAGTTCGCCTTTGAAAAAGCCCCCGGCAACGTCCGCGACGCCGTGCGCCGCTTCGGCGTCACCTACCCGGTGGCTATGGACAACGACTTCGCCATCTGGCGCGCCTTCGACAACCGCTACTGGCCGGCCCACTACTTCATCGATGCCAAGGGTGACATCCGCTACCACCACTTCGGCGAGGGCGACTACGAGCACTCCGAGCGCGTCATCCAGCAACTGCTGAAGGAGGCCGGCGCCGCCAATGTCGATCAGGCTGTCGTTCAGGTCCGCGCTCAAGGAGCCGAGGCCGCCGCCACCGCCGAGGTCGCCTCGCCCGAAACCTATGTCGGCTATGCCCGCGCCAAGCACTTCGTCTCGCCCGGCGGCTTCGGCTTCGACGTGCGCAAGACCTATGCGGCCGCCCCCCTGAAACTGAACGACTGGAGCCTGTCCGGCGACTGGATCGTGCGGTCCGAACACGCCGACCTTCAAGCCACGGGCGGACGCCTCGCTTTCCGCTTCAAGGCCCGCGACCTGCATCTGGTCATGGGGCCCAGCAGCATGGGCCAGCCCGTGCGCTTCCGCATCCGTATCGACGGTCAGGCGCCGGGCGCCGACGCCGGCGTGGACATCGACGCGCAGGGGATGGGCCGGATCGACAGCCAGCGCCTGTATCAACTGGTGCGTCAGTCCGGCGGCGCCCGCGAACGCACCTTCGAGATCGAGTTCCTCGACCCCGGCGTTCAGGTCTTCGCCTTCACCTTCGGCTGACTAGAGCCGCCCGGCCTCGGCCAGCCGCTCGATCATCCACACCCGCGCGGGCGGCAACGGCTTGTTCAGGGCGTGGAAGACGAACTGCTCCAGGAAATGCCCGGTCAGCGCCAGCCCAGCCTTCACGTCGCCCTCGCCCAGGCCCGCCTGCGCCCCCAGCATGAAGGGCGGCAGGTTCAGCAGCTTGTCGGCATAGGGCGCGCCCGCCTCACGGCTGACGGCGCGACCCGTGCGCGGGCTGACGTAGATCAGGTCGTCCATCGACCCCGTGGCCGCACACCGCGACAGATCCAGACCAAAGCCCAGGTCCTCCAGCAACCCCGCCTCGAACCGCACGAAAATGGCGGGCCAGACTTCAGGCACCGCAAAGGCCCCCATCATGGCCTCGAAAGCCAGAAAGGCGCCCGGATGCGGCTCACGCTCCGGCAGAGCCCCTTGCGCCACCGCAGCCGCAGCGTTCAGCCCTACCAATGCCAGAGGATCGTCGAACAGGGCCGCCGGCCCTTCGCCCACTGGCTCCAGCCTTGCCGACCCCAGCTGGTCCGAGGTCCGCGACCTCAGATCGGCCACCACCCGCGCCCCCGCCTGCAGGAAGGGCCGCATCTTCCGCGACGCCCCGCCCGCGACATAGGCGGCGCGGCGTCCGTGCCGCTCGGTCAGCAGCTCGACCACGGCTCCCGTGTCGCCATGCGCCCGCGCCGACAGGACAAAGGCGTCGTCCTGAACCTCCATCAATCGGCCTTGATCGCATCAACGACGGCGCTCGCCCTGTCGTTCGGCACGGCGAAGCTGAGGACATATTGGTCGATCTTCCAGCCGTCCTCGGTCAGTCGCAGCACGCCCGACCCGCGCGTGGTCCCGTAGGCGTCGTTGTCCAGCACCTCGTCGAACCAGGCGACGCAGCGGCAGTCGATCGGGGCGATCGTCACCACCCGCCCCGACGGACGATAGGTCCAGCCCTTGCCTTGCGAGAAATATGGCATGGCGTAGGCCCTGAACTCCGGCAGGCTCCACCGCTCGGTCGCATCCGTGCCGATGAACCGACCGTCCGCCGTAAAGCTCGCGAAATAGGCCTCGCCATCCGCCTTCGACGCCGCCGCGTGCATGGCGTCCAGCACGCGCTCCACCGAGGCGGTCTCGGCCTCGGCGACAGGCGCGGCCTGAACCGGAGCAGAGGAGAGTTGAAGCATCATCAGAGCGGCGGTGATCATGGCCATGTTCTAGTCCTGTTCTCCCGCAGGTGAAAGCACCCCTCTCCTTCCTTCTCCCCTAAGCAGTCAAAGGCGTTAGCCCAAGAATCCTTCTCCCCTTGCGGGAGAAGATGGCAGCCGGAGGCTGACGGATGAGGGGTTTTGCTAACGGTCGAGCAACCCCTCATCCGACCTCGCTCCGCTCGGCCACCCTCTCCCGCAAGGGGAGAAGGCCGAACGCCCCACCCAAATCGTCACAGCCACGCAACCGTCACAGGACCTTGTTGCGGCTGTCGTCCGCACCCGCTCTAAGCCTTGACTAAACTCGGAGTCCGTCCCCATGCGCCTGCAACGCCGCCAACTGATCTCGACCGGGGCTGCGGCCTTCGCCTTCTCCGGCTTCGCCCGCAACGTCCACGCCCAATCCGCGGGCGAAGAGTCCTACGTCAATCAGGTCGAGGGCTACGGCCCGCTGAAGACCGACCCCAACGGCCTGCTCGACCTGCCGGAGGGATTTTCCTATCAGGTCATCTCCCAAAGCGGCGAGACCATGGACGACGGCCTGCTGGTCCCCGGCCAGCCGGACGGCATGGGTTGTTTCCCGCTGACGCCCACCACGGTCGCCCTGGTACGCAACCACGAACTCAAGGGGTCAAAGGCGCTTCATCGCAACATGGGACCCGGCGGCTTCCACCACGAACGTCTCGGTCTGCTGGACGCCTCCAAGGCCTACGACACCTACAAGGACGGCCGCGCCCTGCCCGGCGGCACGACGACCCTGATCTACGACCTCGAAACCCGTCAGACGGTGCGTCAGCACCTCTCCCTGATCGGCACCTCGACCAACTGCTGCGGCGGCCACACGCCCTGGGGCAGTTGGCTGACCTGCGAGGAGACGGTCGAGACCCCCGCCGACGCCGACGTGACCAAGGCCCACGGCTGGGTGTTCGAAGTGCCCGCCGACGCGACCGGCCTGATCGACCCCGTGCCGCTGAAGGCCATGGGCCGCTTCGATCACGAGGCTGTCTGCATCGACCCGCGCAGCGGCATCGCCTACCTGACCGAGGATCAGGGCGACGGCCTCTTCTATCGTTTCATTCCCACAGTTCCGGGCCAATTGGCGCGCGGCGGACGGCTGCAAGCCATGGCCTTCAAGGGGCAAGCCGGCGCCGACAGTTCCAACCACGACGCCCGTCTCTGGTCGGTCAACGACTGGCGCGAGGTCGAGTGGATCGACATGGAGGATGTCGAGGACCCGGCCGGCGACCTGCGCCATCGCGGCCATGCGGCGGGCGCCGTGAAGGTGGCGCGCGGCGAGGGAATCTTCTGGGGCGAGAACGAGCTCTACCTGACCGCCACCTCGGGCGGGCCCCTGCGCCGGGGCCAGATCATGCGCTACGTCCCCTCGCCCGACGAAGGCGGCGCGAATGAAGGCGGCACGCCGGGCCGCATCCAGTTGTTCGTCGAAAGCACTGACCTGCGCACCATGAACATGGGCGACAACCTGGCCATCGCGCCCTGGGGCCATCTGATCGTCTGTGAGGACAACTATTCCGACGAGGTGCGCAACCACATCAAGGGCGTGACGCCCGACGGCCGCCTCTACACCATCGCCCGCAACGTCTTCACCGGGAACTCGGAGTTCGCCGGGGCCGTGTTCTCGCCGGACGGCGAGGTCCTGTTCGTGAACATCATGTACCCCGGCCTGACCCTGGCGATCAGAGGCCCGTGGAACGCGGTCCGCTCATGAACAGGCGCGGGCGCGAGCGGCGAACCAGCCACAGGTTGACCGTCGCCGCGCCCAGCACCAGCGCCGCCAACGCCTGGTGCAGCGCGCCCAGCGTCATCGGCACGGCGTGCATCAGGGTCAGAACGCCAAGTCCCGCCTGAAGCCATAGCCCGCCCGCCAGGATAAAGGCCGACAGACCCAGACCCTCAGCCAGCCGCCAGCGCCAGGCGTGGATCGCATAGGCCGTCCCCGCCGCCAGCAGGACATAAGCGCCGATGCGGTGATTGAACTGAACCAGCGCCTGATCGTGAAGGAAGGCGATCGCCCCCTTGCCCCATTCGACCGGCGGGAAGACCGCGCCGTTCATCATTGGCCAGTCGGTATAGATCAGCCCCGCCTTGGCCCCGGCCACCAGCCCGCCCAGCAGGCACTGAACGAAGACGGCTCCCAGCAACAGGCCCGCGCCCCAGGTCCAGCCGCGCGGCGACCGCGAATGGTCCGATCCGCTCCAGGCCTCCAGCCCGGTCCAGATCAGACCGGCGAAAATGACGAAGGCCAGACCCAGGTGGGTCGCCAGACGTTCGGGCGCCACATCGACCCGCTCCGACAGACCGCTGGACACCATCCACCAGCCGATCAGGCCCTGAAGCCCGCCCAGGCCGAGCAGGATCAGGCAGCGCACGATCAACCGCTTCGGCATCCGCCGCAGCAGCAAGAAGATGACGAAAGGCACCGCGAAGACCACGCCGATCAGACGCCCGACCAGCCGGTGCAGCCATTCCCACCAGAAGATGCCCTGGAACTCGCCTAGGCTCATCCCGGCGTTGACCTGTGCATACTGCGGGATGGTCTTGTACTTCTCGAAGGCCTCAGCCCATTGCGCCGCGTTCAACGGCGGGACGGCGCCCATGATGGGCTGCCACTCGGTGATCGACAGGCCCGAGCCCGTCAGACGCGTCACGCCGCCGATGACCACCATGGCGAAGACCATGGCCGCACTAAAGAACAGCCACAACGCCACCGCGCGGCTGCGATCCTGATTTACAAAACGGTTCATTCGACGCCTGCCGTTCGCCCCGATACACTGTCGCCAAACCCACCGGGCGACCGGGGCGGTATGCCCCTCAAGCACGGCAAGATCGAGTCGCTTTCGACGCCAAGGCGTCGCACCATTCTGAAGGAGCGCCCGTGGCGCCATATGCGGATATCGCCGTCGCCGTCGTCGGCGCCCTGGCCCTGGCCTGGATCGCCGACCTGCTGACCGGCCGTCGCGGCCTGGGCGGGACCA
>Ga0265296_1004057_pt1 | contig 12987 bp, 9 predicted proteins | sample MunlanPumphouse1_FD_189073 | JGI IMG/M metagenome (GOLD analysis project Ga0265296, IMG submission 189073) | Groundwater microbial communities from a municipal landfill in Southern Ontario, Canada - Pumphouse #1 | ecosystem: Environmental > Aquatic > Deep subsurface > Groundwater | place: Canada... | reverse complement strand
TGAAGCCCACTCCATTGGGCTGGGCTTCCCACGCCAGGGCCGTGGTCTGAAACATGAAGAAAAACAGAACAACCTTTGACGACGTCACTAACGATCTCTTCATCGAGTCCTCCTTTGGCCTAAGGCCAGAAAATATTTAAAATCCTTTATCTCAATAATACTTCTAAGATAATACAACTTTTTATTTAAAAAGTCAAGATGTTTCTTTTTATTAAAGAACTCAATCGCTCATTATAAAAGACGAGCGAGGTGATAATTTTTGCCTATTTTTAATAAGAGGTCAACCTCTTAGCGAAGCTAATGCTTGTTAATCAAATTTTAGTTAACTAAATTTACTAAAATTTGCTAAGGAAAAAATTTTTCTACCTAAAATAATTTGTACAATATTTTATGCTATAGCAATAATTGTTGTACAAAATAAAAGACGGGAAGTGTGTTTCAAAATCCCGACGAAATTAAAAGTCAACCCTGTAGTAGATTTTGGCTGTTGCCCCGCCTTAGGCGGGGCATTAAATCTTATTTAATAAAGCCAAAATTCACTACGGGGTCAACCCAAAAATTATTTTTTGAGGCCAGGCACTATATATTTTTCTACAAACTTTCCAATAGAAATGGTCTTCAAAATTTCCGGTTTTATTTTTTGCGCTTTCGCGATTTGCCTTATTTGTTCGGCAAGATTAACTTGCCGCCTAAACTGCGTGTACCAATAAGTTCCGTAGTGGGGCAAATTAATACTTCTGCCCTCCACCTCCCCTCTCCAAACCTCCCACGCTTCATCGCTCGAAGGAATTTCATTTAATAATTTTTCAACGGAAATATTTTTAATAACACTAAACTCTCCAACGGAAAAATTAAGATCGCTGAAGGCGAATTTTTCCACCGAATGCAATGCGTTTGTGCTGATAACATTATCAACCGCTTCAGCCGCATTACTTTCAACAGCGACTATCCCTTCGTCAATCTGCGGGCCGGTTGGAGTAATTTCTTCAATAATCTGCGGGCCGGTTGGAACGTCTTCTAAAATAGGGCTGGCTTTAAATTTTAAATACTCCATATCAACCAAATCAACATTGCCTTTGGAAACATCAATTTTTACTCCGCCGTCAGAAATATGTTTCATCATCTCTTCGTAGCCCTTTGTATAATCTTCAGGCGCGTATCCTAATTTTTTAAGCGCGCTTACAACTTCGGGATCTTTAATCGCCTCATCAGCATGTTTATGCCAAAGATCATGCGCTTTTGTCCCGGCCCATTTGTTAAAATTCATATTGTCTTTATAGCCGAATTGCCGCGCCGCTGATTTGTTTCCTTTAAAGTAATCAATTATGGCTCCTTCCGGGCCGCGCTTGCCGATTGGCTGAACTTGAATTTCCTGCGCCAAACTTTCTACTTTAGGCACGCTGGGGATTACCGCTTCAACGCTACCTCCTATCGGTTGGTTGCCGGCTGCTTGAGGTAGAACTTCATTAAAAACCTCAAAACTAACCGGTCTTGAACCAGAGCCAGCAACGGCTGTTCTATCTAAAACATTTCCTCCGCCGGTAGGTTGTCCTGTGTCTGCGCTGATGTCCATTAATTCGGTGGCTACGCCTCCAAGCAAATGCCTGGCAACCCAGCCGCCGACAGAAGCCGCGGCCCCTAAACCAACACCCCAAGCTATTTGTTTATAAAGATGTGTTTTTTGGGCTTTGGAAATTTTCCGATCTTTGGACTTTAAAAACTGTTCTAAGCGCTTAGTTGTTTCATCACGAATAAAAATTTCTTCCGCGTTAACAAACGCGTGGCCAAGATTTAATCTGTCAATTAAATCACTGCTGTTTTTAAGCCGTTCTTCATCGCCACCGAAACTAATAAGTCCTTTGTCCATTTTGTCTTGAATATAGAATAATCTTGCTTTTAACGCGGCTCTAAATTTTTTCGCTTTTTCAAAATCTTTTTCTTGTTTTAGATTGCCGACTAAAGCGTCTATTTTATTTACCAAACTCTTGGCATCGACAAAATTCTTTTTTATCTCTTCTCCTTTGCCTCTGCCAAAAACTTCATTTCTTATTTTTTCATATTCTGACCTCTTTATCGCATATTCCTGAAACAAAGGGCTTTGCTCAAAACTATCTTTTTCTTTTTCATATTTTGCTTTTAATTGTTCCAGTAGTTCCACTTCTTGAGCAGTTGGCGCTTCGCCGTCTTTTTCTTTTTTATTTAATTTAACAATTTCCTCAAGATAATCGTTTTCCGCTTTAACGTACTCGGGGAATCTCGCTTTAAGCCATTCTTCTTTTTCTGCCAATTCTTTAGATTTTTCTTTTAGCGTTTGCCGTTGCAATTCTGATACTTTAGGGAAGCCCGCGCCTTTTCGCGCCATAATATCCTGTTCATTTAACGCCTCTTGAGTCCGTTTGTACGCTATAAAACCGCCAAGACCCGCGGCAGCAATCGGTAAACCAACTAATCCTAGCGCTGAAACAGAAATACCCCTTGCCGCAAAGCCACCCCCGGCATAAATCCCTTTTTCTGTTATTGTATCTTTTAATCCTCTTGCCCACGCCGTTTGCGTTTTTATTTTCTGGAGTTCGTTTTCCGCTTCGGGATGAGTATTTAAAAACTGGTTTATTCTTACTTGGTTACGAATATCACACATTTGATAAAATGCGCTTCTTTCGGGGTCGTTGACGGTTTTTTTGTCAATCAGATTATAAATGTCGTTTAACGCGTTTTCGTATTCCCCTTGCGCTTTATAAAATTCCTCTTTATTTTTACGCGGGGCTTTGGATAAAGACCATTCATAAGGCATGCTGGCGAATTGAGTTGCGGCGCGGTTAAAATCGCTTATCTTTTCTCGCTCTTCAGACAATAGCGGGCCAATCCGACTTTCAAGATCAGCAACTGAAACATAGGAAACCTCAAGATTCCCGTCCCTTTCAACCACTTCAAAGTTTTGTTTTTTTATGCTCTGGACTAATTGTTCCAGAAAAATTTTATTCTCTTTGAAGCCGTCGCCGGTTATTTTATGCGCCTCTTCTTTTTCCAAAGAGGCAAGACGCGCCCTTTTTGTCATTCCTTTCCAAACTTTTCCAAAAAAACCGGACTTTGCCTTTTCTTCATTATATTTCAAAGTGGCTTCTTCTTTTACGCGACCCAGCGAAAATTGCCTAAAATTTTCTAAAACCAAAAGTTGCTGGCCAACCGAAAGAGTTTCAAATCCTTCAATTTTAGACAACTCATCGCTGTTTATTCCACGTTCTGAAAATCCCTCAATCACCCTCTTAGGCGCATAAGGAATCTGCTCAATAATGTCCGCTTCGCCAAGTTCTTCGATAACTTCTCCCTGCGCGGCTGGGGGTCGTTGTTCTTGTTGAGAATTCGCTTCTACGTTCCTAATCGTTTCATCAGTAAGCTTTTCAACCACTCTTACTCCTTGTCGCAATCCTTCTCTTTCAAATCTTTTTCTACTAAACTCTGCGACCGGTTCGGCTGCCGCGATAGCTCTCATTTCATCATCCGTAAGTATCCCTCGTGATTTTCTGTCAAATCCTGCGCGAAAATCTTTCTCGTTCGTCTTGTTTCCCCCGCTTGCCGGACCTTTTTCCTTTGAGCTGCTTACGGGAACTCCTTGTTTTACCTGTTCCGCACCTCCGGTTGCTGACAGCAAACCCTCTCTTTCTGCCTGTTCATCAACGATACCAGTTGTTTTTCCCACTTCAATTTTTGAGAAAGCGCGCTGAATCTGCGGAAACTGGTCGCCGTATTTTTCAACTATCACTCTGGCTTTTTCCGGATTATTTTTTACGAAAGAAAACCATTTGCGGGTCTCAGCATTACGCCCAAAACTCTCAAGCATTTCCGGAGAAACGCGAGTTTTATTTTTAAGAGTGTCTTGAATGTCTTTTTGAATGAGTGCGACGGTATTTTTGATTTCCGGATCTTCTTTTAATTCTTCCGGAACTATTATCTTATAATCGGTTGCTTCATATTTTCTTGGAGGCAGAGGTGTCTGTTCCTTTTTAAATCCTAAGGCGTCGGGATGAACTACCCGACCTGTTCTATCTCTTTCATTACACACAGATAACCAATCGCTTAACTCACCCGCCCCCCGTCTCAAATCTTCAATCTCTTGTTCGGTCATTAACTCACCCGTGTTTACTTTGGAAATGAGCGATTCAATTTTTTTGTTGATTTCTTCGTATCTTTTCTTTTCCTCGTCACTGAAATAAGAAGGGTCTTCATCGTTAAACTTTTCAAACCTGTCCCTAAACGAATCAATTGCATTTGCCAGACCTTCTTTTTCCTTACCGTTGAATATCTCTTCGGTTAGCATACCAACCAATTCTTTGACTCTCTCATCGCTATCTTTTTTTACTACTGCCGTATTCGGTTTTTCTTTAGCTAATCTCTCAAAAATTATCTTCCTCAAATCCCAAAGGTCGCCTTTAGCTGTTTCTGCTTTTTTAAAGACTGCCTCGTTTTCATTCGTGGCCCCTTCTTCAACCGCGGGGATTTCTTTTCTTTGGTCTAGAATATTTTGAAGAAACTCTTTTTCTTCTTCGGTCAAAGGAAGTTGCAAAATTTCCGCGGTGAGTTTATCCGCTCTTGCGAGTAAAACATCGCTTTTTTCTTTAAGCGATAGTTCTGGTTGTGATTTTTTTTCCATAATTTCTTTATCCCGAAATTAGCGGCACAAAACTAAAGCCAAAATACTCCTTCTTAATAAAGGCGTCTTTTTCTGTTTTTTCAATAACAACCACGCTTTGGTCAACTGGGGCCACTATTTTGCCTCCGATTTTAAGCTGTTTTTTCCACGCTTGCGGCACATCATCTTTGGATGCCGCTCCTGCTATTATCTTATCAAACGGCTCCTCTTTTTTAAAGCCCCTTGAACCGTCGGCCAAAAAAATTTGGGCGGTTTGGTTTTCAATATAGCCGTATTTACCTACGTTTTTTTCGCCCATTTCTTTTAATTCGGGAATTCTTTCAATACCGATGATTTTGCCGCCAGTATTATTTTGACTGACAATAAAAGACAAAATTGCGGTCTGCCAGCCGCTTCCAACGCCTATTTCTAAAATTTTCTGTCCTTCCTTGGGGGACAAAAGCTCAATCATAAAAGCCACCGTTAACGGCTGGGAAATCGTCTGGCCGAAACCGATACTGATAGGCGCGTTCACATAAGCGCTTTCTTTATATTCATCAGTCACAAAATCGGCGCGATCAATCGCTTTAAAGGCCTCGATTATGGAAGGCGTTTTAAGATACCCCTCGCTTATTAAATTATTGATGAGATCTAAATATTCAGGATTCATCCCGTTAGAAATGGCACAATCGCCATATTTCAATTAAACGACTGAGGTGTTTATGCGGATAAGTATATAGCATAAAATGTGCTGTTGGGTATTATTTCTAACGGGATTCATTTCTACAAAGTTACCGAGTGAACCCTGTAGTAGATTTTGTCTATTGCCGCCTTTGGCGACGATAAATTTTATTCAATCAAGACAAAATTCACTACGGGGTGAATATTTTTTTGTTTGCGGAGTTAAAAACTTTAAACCGCGAAAGAACAAGGAAAACAACACTGCTTACTATTATATTATAAACGATTTCTTTAAAAAAAACAGGCGACGCTATTGAATTTGAAAATAAAAACGCGTAAAACAAAAGCGTTGAAAAAGAAACAAGAACTAAGTTTCCTAAAAAATTTTGCCAAGGAAGATATTTTTTTATCAATAAAATGGCAACACAAACAAAAAAATAAACCAGAATATCTTTTCCGGCGATGGGGGAAAATTTTAAAATCAGAGATGATAAGGTAATTAAAAATAATCCCTCGAAAATATCGCCGGCAAAAAACAGAAACGCAACAACCGCCGCCAGCGCAAAATTGGGCTTTACGCCCAAGAAAGAAATATTTAAAAAATTAAGAAAACTGAAAAAAATCGTTAAAACAGCCAGTAAAAAAATTTTTAAATTTGTTGCCACTGTTTTTTTTCAAATAAGCGTAAGTTATGCGTAGGACTCATTGTGCGCCCACCAGGATTCGAACCTGGGACCATCTGCTTAAAAGGCAGCTGCTCTACCGGACTGAGCTATGGGCGCATATATTCTTTTATTTTAACAAAGTTTTCAACGCAATTTATAACTTATAACAAATAACACCGGCATCAGTCAATTATAAACACTGCCGCGGAAATAACGGTGGTCCAAAGACCGTTTTTATTGGCTTGTGCTGATTGGCAAATATGGCTGGTTTTAAAAATATATCCGCTGGCTTTGTAAATTTGCTTTCTTTCATCCCACGCCTTTTCCGAATCAAAAGGAATACCCAAAGTGCTGGCAAGCATTGTAGCCGCCAAGTCCTCGGCGTATTCTCCGGAAACTCTGGCAGTTTCTCCGTACGCGTGATGCTCTGAAAGATATCCGTAATTGCTTTTGTCTTTGGGAACGGCCAAGCCGATTGCCGCCGAAATAAGACGGTTGGGCTCGTTGGACTCGTTTCTCGCCATCACGCAAAAAATAATTTGTCCCGCCATCAATTTCTTTAACCCGTCTTTTCTTCTGACTATTTTACAGTTCGGCGGCAAAATGCTGGAAACATAAACCAAATTATATCTTTCAATGCCGGCGTTTCTAAGCGCCAGCTCAAAAGACGCCAGTTTGTCTTTATGCGCGCCTACGCCGTTTACAAAAAAAACTTTTGTCGGAACCATCTTCTTACTTAGTCATCCTAAACGATAGCGAAGGAATTCGAGATTCCTCACTGCGTTCGGAATGACAAAAAACGTTTATATGCCTTAGTGGCTGATTATTAATTTGTCTCTTTATTCAGGTCGTCCAATAATTTCTTCGCTTTTTGACTCAATTTCTTGGGCGTCTTTACTTCCAATACGACAAACAAATCGCCTTTGCCAAAGCCGTTAAAATGCGGCATGCCCTCGCCGATTATTCTTATGGGCTGACGGATATCAAAGCCCGCCGGAATCTCAATAATTATTTTCTTTCCCGAAATCGTAGACGCTTCAATTTTCTTTCCATCCTCAGCGAAATTCAAAAGCAAATCCACCAAGCCGATTTCTTTTTTTATTATTAAGTTATCCGCTTCGCGGATAAATATTGGATGCGATTTTATTTTTATTTTCACAAACAAATCGCCGCTTTCAGCGCTTCTTTCGCCGGCCTGGCCCATACCTTTTACGCTTATAATCTGGCCGTTATAAACTCCGGGAATTATGTTTACTTTGGCGCGGCGTTCGCTTTTTATTCTGCCCAATCCTTTGCAAACTTCGCAAACCTTATTCGGGGACTGACCCGAGCTATGGCAAGTTGAACACGTTTTAATCTGAGTAAAGTTCCCAAAAAAAGTGTTCCTCGTTTCTTTTATTTCGCCTCTACCGTCACAAACGACGCATTTTTTAAAACCGGCTTTGGGATCGTGGCCTGCGCCTTCGCATTTCGCGCACTTAATATCTGTATGATAATTAATTTGTTTTTCCAGTCCTTTAAACGCGTCTTCCAACGAAATTTCCGCTTCAACAGAAATATCCGACCCTCTGTGGTAAGTGCGTCTTTTTTGTTTGATGCCCATTCCTTCAAAAAAAGCGTCGAAAATATCGCCCAGATCGCCCATTTCAAAATCCGGACCGAATCCGAAATCATCTGGATTCCAACCCGATGGCCCGCCTTGGGCGGAAAAATCGAAACCGAAAGGTCCGCCTTGAGCATTGCCAAAAGGTCCGCCTCCGGCGGAAAAAACTCTGCCATACTTGTCGTACTGCGATCTTTTTTCCCTGCTGGAAAGCACTTGATACGCTTCGTTAAGCTCTTTGAATTTATTTTCGTTTCCGCCTGGTTTATCAGGGTGGTATTTATGAGCGAGTTTCCTGTACGCTTTTTTTATTTCTTCCTCAGTCGCGGTTTTACTCACACCGAGAATTTTGTAATAGTCCATAATAATTAACCCACAACCCACTACCTACAACCTACAACTTTAATCCTCAAACAGAAATAAGTTGTTTATTATTATTTTGTCGTTGGTTGTCGGTTGTTAGTTGTTGGTCACTCTAAAGTTAACACTTCTTTACTGCGAGTTTCTACCGTTATCTTAGCAAAACCGGCGGTTATTAAAATCTCATATACAAGAAACGCCAAGGCCGCGATAACCAACCGAATAGGCCAGGCAAGCGTTTCAATGGTTAAGAAAATCAAAACGCCGAGGCCGACAAATAAAAGCGTTTTCATATTGTCAGACAAATTTTCGTATTTTATTGCCAACGCTTCAAAAATCGCGTCTCCTAACCCAAGCCGAGGATTAAGCGGCGCTCCGATATATTGCGAAAAATTAGCTATAAGCGCGCCTGATTGTTTTTCCAGTTCCTGATTTTGGGCTTTTTTTGAAAGCGACTGGAACTCCGGAAGCCGATTCAGTTGGTTTTGAGCGATGGTTTTTACAACCGCGTCCATTGTCATAACGGGATCAATGCCCGGATAAATCTTTTGAATAAGCGGCGCGTTTATGGAAAAAATCTTTTGGAATGTTTCTCTTGAAATAAAAAACTTCTGCGAATCGGTTTGAAGATGCAAAACCGAAAAAATACTGGCGAATAAACTAATAGCGATAAGTCCTTTTGGCAAAACCATGCGGGCAACCGGCCAAAATCTTATTTTTAATCCCTCTTCCAGTTCCCTTAAGCCGTTTAAAAGACCCGAGAGCAAAATCAAAAAAATAAAGACAAACGATATAAGATATGTCCAAGAAATTTTATCGGCAAAATTTCCGACCATCGCCAAACTTTCAAACAGCGCAACGAACGTAAGCGCTTCGCGGTTTTCTATGAAAAACGGCTGCAAATTTAAAATTATCAAAAAAGCGGCGGCGGCAATGGAAGAATACAAAAGCGAAGAATTGCCCCAGACCAAAAAATCCCGCAAAAAATACCCGAGCGCCAGCGAAGATAAAATTCCGAAAAAAACCAAAACCCCAACCTTGATTCGAGGAAAATGACTATCTTCTTTATTCAACGGCGCAGAAACTTTTGAAAATGCCGATTGCTTATCCAGCAGTCCCCTGTCCATCATTGTCTTTATTATACATCGACTGGCCGATTTTTTGAAGTTCCGAAGACAAATCGTTAGTGGCGGATTTAACGGCTTCAATATTGGCGCTGTCTTTTACGGATTTCAACGCCTCTATTTTCTGGTTGATTGAATTTTTAATTTCTTCGGAAATTTTTTCGCCTGCTTCGCGAAGCGATTTTTCGGCTACATATATCAATTGCTCCGCCTGATTTTTTGCTTCCGCGAATTCTTTTTTATTTCTGTCTTCTTCGGCGTGTAAAGTTGCTTCATTTTTTAATTTTTCAACCTCGTCTTTGGACAGTTGAGTTGACGCTTCAATTTTAATCGTCTGGTTCTTGCCGGTTGCTTTATCTTTGGCGGAAACGTTTAAGATGCCGTTGGCGTCAATGTCAAAAGTAACTTCAACCTGCGGGACTCCTCTTGAGGACGGCGGTATGCCGTCTAAAATAAACCTTGCCAATGTTTTGTTGTCGCCGGCCATTGACCGTTCACCTTGTAAAATATGGATCTCAACCGAGGTCTGGTTGTCGGAAGCCGTGGAAAACACCTGCGACTTGGCGGCCGGAATAGTCATATTTTTTTCTATCAATGGAGTAAACACTCCGCCGTATGTCTCAATGCCAAGCGATAGTGGAGTAACATCCAAAAGTAAGATGTCTTTGACGTCGCCTTGGAAAATTCCGGCTTGGATCGCGGCGCCGATTGCCACAACCTCGTCGGGATTTATTCCTTTGTGCGGCTCTTTGCCGAAAAGATTTTTAACCGCGTCGGAAATTATCGGCATTCTGGTTTGGCCGCCGACCAAAATAATTTCGTTAATATCAGTTAGTTTCAAGCCCGATTCACTGACAATTTTTTTGGTAATTTCAATTGACCTCTCTACGTAATCGCGAACCAATTCTTCCAGTTTCGCTCTCGTCATTTTCATCAAAAAATGCTTGGGGCCGGAAGCGTCAGAAGTTATATAAGGAAGGTTGATTTCGGTTTCAACCGCGGTTGAAAGTTCGTGCTTGGCGCGCTCGCCCGCTTCTTTTAATCTTTGAACCGCCAAGGGATCTTTAAGTAAATCAACCCCTTCCTGTTTTTTATATTCAGAAACCAAATATTCAATAATTCTTTTGTCAAAATCATCGCCGCCCAAATGAGTGTCGCCGCCGGTGGCTTTCACTTCCACAATATCATCGCCGATTTCCAAAACCGAAATATCAAAAGTGCCGCCTCCAAAATCATAAACAACGATTTTTTCGTTTTTTCCCGACGCTTCGGTCGGGGCTCCAATCCTTTGGCGTCGGAGCTGTCCTCCATAACCATAAGCCAATGCCGCAGCCGTGGGCTCGTTAATTATTCTTTTTACGTTCAATCCGGCGATTTCGCCGGCGTTTTTAGTCGCCTGCCTTTGGGAATCGTCAAAATATGCCGGAACGGTTATGACCACTTCTTCTATTTTTTCGCCTGTCTTGGCTTCAGCGTCGGCTTTGAGCTTAGCCAAAACCATAGCGGAAATTTCTTCCGGCTTGTACCAACGGTCTCCTCCTCCTAAGGCGGATCCGCCTGTGGCGGACATTTTTATTTCCACTCCTCCAGTTGCGGATTGCTGAATATCAAAAGGAAGCCACGCTTTATCCTGCTGGACAACCGAATCGCCGAATTTTCTGCCGATTAATCTCTTTACCGAAAAAATTGTGTTTTTCGGATTAACAACGGCCTGGCGTTTAGCAAGAAGCCCTACCAAACGTTCGTTGGATTTACTTAACGCCACTACTGACGGCGTGGTTCGAGCGCCTTCATGATTTTCCAAAATCTTCGGCTCTCCGCCTTCAATAACCGCCATCGCGCTGTTAGTTGTGCCTAAATCGATTCCTAATATTTTTGCCATAAAAATTTAAATTCTAAATCCTAATATCTTCCACCAAAGGCGGATCCACCTCTGGCGGAAAATCCTAAACAATATCAAAATTCAAATGTTTTTTCGCCAAAGGCGAATCCGCCTCAGGCGGAAAATTCCAAACACTAGTCATTCCGAGCTTGCGAGGAATCTCGAGATCCCTCACTCTCGTTCGGGACGACAAATATATGTTTTGAATTTTGGATTTTGGTAATTTGAATTTGCCTGCCCCGTAGCGAACTTGCCTGCCCCGTTGGAAGCTTGCTTTCCTGCGGGGTTCTGCTGCGGGGTTTAGAAATTAGAGTTTCGTGCTTAGAATTTTATTTCGCCACCTTTACTCTCGCTGGCCTTATAAGTTTCCCATTAAGCATATACCCTCTTTCGATTTCTTCAACAACCGTACCTGAAAGTTTATCCGACTCAACCGCCGCCACCGCTTCCTGCATCGCCGGATCAAAAGGACTCCCGACAGAAACGATTACTCTTTCCAAACCATAATTTCTAAGCGCGTCTTCCAGCTGGGCTCTTATAAGATAAATTCCTTTTTCAGCTTTGCCTTCTCTTTCTAAAGTCGGAATTGCCAAATCAAAACTGTCCAAAATGTTTATTAAATCCCGAATGATTGATTCGTTGGCAAATTTTGCCAATGTTTCAAATCTTTTTATTTCGTCTTTTTTATAATTGACAAATTCAGCCCTCGCTCTTTGCCAGCCGTCAAGATATTCATCGCGTTCTTTTTTGCATTTAGAAAGTTCGTTTTCGTCCTGAGCGGTTCGGCTGAGCGGTTCGACCGTCCTGAGCGGCTCACCGTCAAAGGACTCACCGTCGAGACCTTTCCGAAGAGCCTCCTTCGCCAAAGCCTCGGAGGACATGTCCTCGTTCGCGGAAGCTCCGGAAGATAAATTTTCCTCCGGCTTAGTTTCTTCCTCTTTTTGATTGTTTAGTTCGTCTGCCATTTCGTAGAAATTATAAAAATTGAGCAGATAATGTCAAGTCATTCGCTATTTTTCGTCTCCTCACTTCTTTTTTTCTAATTTTTGCCACACCAACACCGCAACCTTCTATCGACCCCGCCGACCGCTATAGTTAACTATAGCGGTCGGCTACGAACCTTAGGAACAAATCGATATGACCTGAGTTGTGGTTTTAATGGATCACGCCAATTAGATTTTGCCCGATTCTTGTCTTTAGAATAAATTCGCTTTTGCCTAGCCGGTCTCTTAAATCCTTTTTTTACAAAGCTTATAGTTACCGGCGTAACATCTACTTCTTTTTCAATTTCCAAATATGAAAACCCTTCTTTTAACAACTTAATCACGGCCAATCTTTTTTCTAACAAAATCAACTCTTCAGTCGTCAATGCTTTCTTTAAAGCTTGCTCCAACTCTTTTTCATTACAAGCTTTTTTGATGGCGACAAAAAAATCTCCCCAGATTTTTTCCTTGAACTTATCACTAAAATACTTTTTGCTCGTCCTGCCCATCACTATAGTATACTATAGTGATGGGTGGAGAAACAAGATGTATCACGCTACCACAAAACCAAAAGGCGCGACGCCTTTTTTATTTGACCCCGTAGTGATCCGCCTAAGGCGAACTACTACAGAATTTGAAAATATCTTTTTTAAAGTATAGAATTCTTTTATTAACTATTAACTAGTGGCTATTGGCTAGTCGCTATACCCTATTCCTATGTTAGCCCTCTACCGCAAATACCGCCCCAAAACTTTAGACGACCTGCTTGGCCAAGAACCGATTGTGGAGATTTTAAAAAACGCGGCTAAACAGAACCGTATCGCCCATGCTTATCTTTTTTACGGCCAACGCGGATCGGGAAAAACCACCACAGCCCGCTTGATAGCCAAGCTCGCTAATTGCACCACCCGACAGAGCGACGCGGAATTTTTCAAAAAAGGCGAGCCGTGCAATAAATGCCAGGCGTGCATAGAAATAGACAAGGGTATCGCGCTTGACGTCATAGAAATTGACGCCGCCTCTAACCGCGGAATTGACGAAATCCGCGATTTAAAAGAAGGT
>Ga0265296_1004056_pt1 | contig 12991 bp, 10 predicted proteins | sample MunlanPumphouse1_FD_189073 | JGI IMG/M metagenome (GOLD analysis project Ga0265296, IMG submission 189073) | Groundwater microbial communities from a municipal landfill in Southern Ontario, Canada - Pumphouse #1 | ecosystem: Environmental > Aquatic > Deep subsurface > Groundwater | place... | reverse complement strand
CCCAACGGGGAGGAAATTGTCCTGAAGAAATTGCCCTAACCATTTCATAAAGATTGGCCAAATGGGCTTCATCATGAAATGAATAAAAACCTTTCTTAAAACACGGATAAATTGCAACCAATGAAAGAAGGATTATCAAAAGCGGATAAAAATAAATACTGTCAAATATTTTCTTCATTCTTACGGTCTTTATAAAAGTAATAAAATAATAAAGCTATAAAAGAGATCAGGGAAAAAGCATTGGCGTAATTTCTAATCGGGGTGTTTCTGAACCAGCCGACAACAGTATGCTTACCCGGAGATACACTAATCACAATCATTCCGTCTTCGTCGCTTGAGTAGGAAATTTGTTTTTGGTCGATTAATATCTGCCACTGGGGAAAATCAAAAATCGGTATTTTTATTTTTGCCGGATTGTTTTCGGAAACATCAATCGAAAATCTCCAAAAATTTGACCTTTTTTTATATTCACTCACCCAGGCTTTTCCCGTATCAACAACCGGCAGTTCCGGAGCAATTTCTTTAGGAATCAACTTAACTGTCGTCGGTAAATAATCTAATACTGCCGAACTCTCGGCTCTTTTCAGCTCTAATCCGGATAATTTTATATTATCATTCATTTTTGGAAAATATTTTTCCGGTCTGAAATAAGACCAATTCAAAATCACAGTAGTTATTGTTAATATCGAAAGTAAATATTTTTTTATATTTTCTCTCCGGTGATTTGTTAATAACAAAAAAATACTTCCTGAAATAAAAGAAGAGGAAAATAATACCAATCCTAAAAATCTCCATGGGAATTGAACAAAAGACAAAACCGGAATTAAATTCCAGAAAAAAAGTGATTTTTGGTGCGTAAACAAAACTGAAATAAAAAATAATGAAATAAAAAACATAACCGGTCCGGCAAATTTTAAATTTCGTTTATTTAACAGTAAATAAAATAAAAATAAAACAATAAATCCGACAATCCACCAATGGGGCCACCCGATTTGAAACGACATCTGGCTATTTATTCCCGCCGAAGCCCCGTATCCCCAAAACCTGGAAAACAACAGCTGAAATTTATTGGCGAAATGATTCTGAAAATTATAATAATTTGTTGTTAACCATTCCGTATTAATCAAATTCTTTTCCAAAAATGCCGGTATGACATAAAATGCCGACAATCCCAAAGACCATAACAAAGCCAATAAAAATTTAAAAGGATTGTTGGTTTTTTTTAAGGAAACAGTCCAATAAAGTCCCCAAACAACAGCAAACGGAGTAAATATTAAACTCATTATATTGTGTGACAAAAATAGTCCGCAAAAAGAAATTATTGTTAATAAAAACCAAGTCACTTTTTCTTCTTTTATCAACTTATAAACCGATAAAAAAATTAATGGAAAGAAAGCAATTCCCCAATTCTCTGACAATGCTCCTCTGACGAAAATATCCACCGCATGATAAGGTCCATAAAGAAACAAGACTGCAGATAATATTCCTCCATATCTTCCGAAAAATTCTTTTGAAAAACAATACATAAAGATCCCCGATAGCAGCAGCGACAGCAAAAAAAGAATTTTTATTGTCCCGATAAAACTAAAACCAAAAAGTCTGAAAACCTCACCGAAGTAATAAGGAAATACGGAATAATAATTAAACATCGGCTGACCGTAGTCCAGTCCCATTTGCGGTGCCCAGCGGCAAGGCAATTGGCCGTCCAAAAAACATTTTTCCATTTCATACTGTCTGATAACCTGGATATCGTCGTGCATCGAAAAATATCCGGGCTTTAAGAGATTAAAATATGTCGGTAAGCTTATCAGTAAAATCAGTAAAATCGAAAGAATATCCGTATTTAATTTAAGTTTCTTTAACATATTTTCTTTTCAACAGAACAAATAACAATAATGCAAAGCTCAGTAAAGTTAAGCCGTCACCGATAACTCTTACCGGAGTTCTGGTTAACTTAACCGTAATGTCGTGTTTTCCGTTTAATATATTAACCGTTATTAATCCGAGAAAATTGTCATGTTTTACTTCCGTTGGTTTATTATCTACCCAAACCTTGAATCCCGGAAAATAATATAATGGAATAACAACTTTTGCGTCCGGACTATTAACTTCAATTTCTCCTTTTTGCCAATCCGACCCTTTCCGGTAATCAATTACTTTTATTTCCCCCGCAATAGCATATGGAATTTTTGGCGCTTGCTTATCCGGCGGCGCAACGGCAAAAATCGGTAAATAATCAAAAATACTGATCGTTAACTGCTTTTGCCAAAGTTCACCGGAAAATTTTTCTTTATCGGAAATATTAAACCAAGCTGACGGATTAAAATAAAATGCATTGGTTATGATAACAGTTAAAATCAGTGAACACGTCAGCGCAATTTTTGCTTTGCTATTTTTTAAATAGTAAATTAGGGCACCGGCAATCGTGGAGAAAGCAAAAGAAATGATAGTCAAGAACCGCCAGGGAAACTGAAAGTAAGCTAAAACCGGCAGGCTTTTCCAGATAAAAGATGATTTCTGATGGGTCATAAACACGGCCGATAAACCAAAAATAACAAAAAAACAAACCAGTCTAAAGGTCTTTTTGTCTTTCTTCCTTAGAAAAATCGAGATAATCAAAACTATCAAAGCAACCACCCAAAAAATGATTCCAATTGAAAAAGAAAGATCGTCATACGGACCAAGTTCGCTGGAACCATATCCCCAAAATGTAGATAGAAATAATTGATTTACGGAAACAAAATGAGCAAGATAATTAAAATATCCGGCAATCATTGTTTCCGTATGCGCAAACTTTTTTTCAAAAACAACCGGCAGGGTATAAAAGGCAGAAAGACCAAATCCCCAAAATATTCCTAAAAGTATTTTTTTAATATTTTCTTTCTTATATAAAAGTAATAAGAAAATAATCCAGACAAGCAGCCCGGGCGTAAAAGCAATCGTGGTAATATTATGCGTTAACAGAAGTCCGCCAAAAGACATCGCCAAATAAATAATGAATTTCACTTTTCCGCTCTTAATCAGTTCTAAAACCGACCAAAATATTACCGGCAAAAAAACCAATGCCCAAAATTCACCCATGGCGCCTCTGGTATAGATATCGGAAGCGTGATAAGGCGCATATAAATAAAACGACGCCGAGACCAAACCGCCTAAATTCCCCCACAAAGACCGGCCAAGCAAAAACATTGATATTCCCGATAAAATAAAGCCCAGTATTATTCCGATCTTAACCGAATCAATTATCTGAAAACCGATTAAATGGAAAACCTCCATTACATAATAAGGAAGCGGTGAATAGTAGATAAACTGGGGATACCCGTAACCGTATCCCATATCAGGCACCCAACGGCAGGGAATTTGCCCGTCTTTAAAGCACTTATCCATTTGCAGCACCCTCATTGCCTGCATATCGTCATGCATCGGAAAATATCCGGACCGGAGAAGTGATTTAAAAGTGAAAAATGACAAAGCTGCGACTAAAACCAGCCACCATAAACTATTCTTCATTCACTTAATTTTAGCACAAGATGAGACATTGATTACCCCTAGCACTAATTGACAATTATTGTTATGCACGTGCATCGTCAATATTGTCAATTATTGCCTTTAGCCTTTATTTTTCTAAATATATTATATGCTTTTTGACCTAACCAATCCTCCGGCAACAAAGAAAATGGTAGTTGAGGATCAACATTTAAAATTGAAAGGAAAAGAAAAATTCCCTGCCCTCTAGAGAGCTTGCCCTCTTTCATCTTTTTGATAAATTCACCGTATCTGTTATTAAGATTACTAAGATTATACACTTTCTGAATAAGCTCTTTTTGATCAAAATCACCAATCGCTCCGTCTTTGCCAATTGAAGAAATAATAACCAACTCACCAATTCCTTTTTCTTCTAAAAATTCTCTTAATAAGGTTGTTGGGTTATATGGAGTCAACCAAATACTTTGCTGCAGCATCCCACAGCCGATTTTCTTTAAATATAATCGTAATTTATTCCTGGTGTTATTTTTCTCTCTGGGCAAATCGTAAGCCACCAAATATAGTTTCCCGTTCCAAATCCTTTTTTCGTCATAAAAAGGAATAATTGAATTTAATCTTTTCTTCCCCGATTCACTAATTTGAGGAAGAGTATTTGAATCTTTAAAAGACTGAATAAAACCATTTCTTGTTAAATGATTAAGTGCTTGTTTTAAACTTCGGTAGTTAAAATTCTCTAAATCAGACTCGACTGCGCTTCCAATTTTCCACCGTTTTCCTCTCGCATATTTTGGAAACTCCAAATTAAAATAAACGGAGATTAAAACAACATCAACTACTTTCTCTAAAATATTTTCTGCAATTTTTAGCATATTTCTTATACCGAACTGACAATTTATATTGTGCACGTGCGTCGCTATAATTGTCAATTATTTCTTTTAGAAAGGTAAAATATACTGCGTAACTAATATGCTATATTAGGATTATTTTTATAAATCGATCAAGAAATTAACGATTTTGGAGTTCGAAAAAGAGTAAGTGTTCTTTAGTTTTAGTTTTCGGATTCTCAGCTTTTGGATATTGACCGACTAATTTTAAATTGCAGGCCGGACAATCAAAACGGCTGTCATTAACCAATAAAAATACCCGGCTGTCGTTCAACCCGTCGGAAAGTTTTGAGGAAATATTTTTAATCGGATAACCGACTCCGATAACCGTAATGTTGGGAACTTTTTCCAAATATATCTGCAACCCGTCCGGTAAGGTTCCGAAATACCCTTCCGTTCCGACTAAAACCTTTTGTGTCTCGGCAATATTTTTTAAGAAGTCAGCGCTTTCCTTGATCCCGTACCCGGAGGTCCACATTTCCAAATATCCGCTTCTCTCGTTTTTCGGCAGCCAGGCTTTTTGTGGACTGCCAATTAAAAAACATATTTGAAAGGCCGGATAAAAGAAAAAAAACACCAGTAGTACTGTTGTCAGTGTTTTGTTTTTCAGTCCGGAAAAAACCATGTCAACAAAAAAAGCAATAAAAATCAAAAAATAAGGAACCGTAAATAAAACATACCTGGCAGTATAAACTTTGGCAATTGCTCCCTGGGCAAACAAAGGAAAAAACAAACAAAATATCAGAAATAGTGTGCTTTTGTAGCTTTTTTTAAAAGAGAAAAATATTCCGGAGATACCTAACAAACAACTTACCGGCGTTAATAATATCCAATACCAATTTAACGTATCTTTTATGTTGCCGATCAAAGGATTAAAAGGATGTTTTAAAACTTCTGAGAAAGAAAAAACATAATCTTTGTTGCGGATGGCAATCATGTGAAACTCGGGACCCAGTCTTAAAATGTTGTAAATTACATAACCAAAAAGATAAATAACTGCCCAAAGACTAAAAAGTTTTAACAATTCAAAGACTATTCCTGTTTGTTCGCCGTCCTGGCTTGCTGTGCCCTGCCGTAGCTTTGAGCGAAGGAGGGTCCAGAATCGATTCTGGATGCGCCCCGATTTACATCGGGACTTACCAGAATGACGATTAATCAAAATCAGTGTCGCCGGTAACATCAATGCAAAAAACAAGCTTGGTGATTTGGTAAGTAAACCTAAGCCTAAAATTATTCCGGCAATCATTGCCAAATCCAGCCGAAGGCTTTTGGTCAATAAAACAGCACAAATTAAAAACCAAATACCGAACATGGACAGCAGCCCGTCTGCCAAAGCCATCCGGTCAAAAAAAAAGGTAAACGGAGAAATTAAATAAAAGATCGCGGCAAATAATGCTGTTTCTTTTTTTTAAATAAGAGATAACTTAACAAACCAACCCCAATCATCGATCCGAATCCGGCTAAAACTGAAACCATTCTTCCGGCGATCAACGGATCTTTTAAAAATTTCAAAAAGGGAATTATCAACCACATAAAAAGCGGTTGTTTTCCGTCCGATAACGGCAAAAATCGCAGCGATTGTACTGCTCTCATTACTTGCGCCCACCGGATATAAATTGCTTCATCCGCGAAAACGGGAATAATGGTTAAATTATACAGACGAGTTAAGAAGTAACTGATCGCTAAAATAAAAAATATCCCATACCACAAATAACCTTGAATTTTGAACTGAAACTTTGAACTTTGCACTTTGAATTTATTTTATAGATTCTGACCCTCCTTCGCCCCGATGTACATCGGGGCTACGGAAGGGCACAGCAAGCCAGAATGACGATTATTAACTATATAGTCCGCGGATATCGTTGAGCTTCACCCTGAATATCTGCGTCAGCATTTCTTTCGATTCTTTCAGATAACTCTTCTTTTTCCCTTTGCTGACATCTTCGTTCCGCCACTCAACCGGAACTTCTTTAATTTTATTACCGAATTTTTCTGCAATAAAAAGAAGTTCAACGTCAAAAGAGGTTACTTTCCATCCTTTTACCGCCTTTTCATTTTTAAAAAATTGCAGTAAGGGGAAAATTTTCCTCGCCGTATCCGCTTTAAAGGCTTTAAATCCGCATTGGGTATCGTTAATATCCCGAAGCATTAAGGCTTTTCTGAATAATCTGAAAATTATTGAACCAAGTTTTCTGATTAAATCAAAATTTTCTCTTTCGGAACCCCTGGATCCGATTATTACGTTATATTTATCAAAAAAAGGAAGCAGTTTTAACAGCTGGTCAATCGGTGCCGACTGGTCCATATCGGTAAACAAAACATACTCGCCGTCTGAGTTTTTTATTCCCCCCCAAACAGCCGAAGGCTTACCGCCATGTACGTTCTCTATCAAGCGGAAATTTTCTTTATTTTTTATCTGTTTTTTTACAATTTCTCTGCTGTCGTCCGTTGAACCATCATCGGAAATTACCACCTCCCAAGAAAATTTTTGCTTTTTTAAAAAATCATATACCTCGTTTAAAACTCCCCGCTGTAAATTTTCTTTCTCGTTATAACAGGGAATCACCACCGACAGAAAAATGTTTTTAGTTCTTTTCATATAATATTCTTTCTCTTTTTTGAACAGCTATTCCTCCGGACGAAAAGTCATCTTTCACAATTTTACCAATTTTGTCCTGTCTTTTCAGCCAATCACGCAACAGTAGCGGATGCAATCCGCCTTTTTCGCTTAGAGTGTAAAGATTTTTTACCAAATTTGTATTTGGTTCTCTTCCGTATTTAGAAACACCATACCATTTGAACAAGTATGTATATGAATCGAAAATTACCGGGGGAACATAAATATCTACATTAAAGTCTTCTTTACCGACATCCTGATAAATATAGTCGATCGCTTTCTTTTCCGCTTTTAAACTAATCCCCACCCCTGATCCGTAAAACCCTTTAAGAAAAAAAATATTGTTCCCGGCAAATAACAATAGAAATATCAGCACGATAATTTTTGCAGCATTGTTTTTGGCAAGAAAACAGTTAAGTCCGGCGGAAAATAAAATTATAAAGCTTGGAATAACTCCGGTAAAATAGTAATTCCAAAGATAACCGTGATTCCCCTGATAAAATAAAAATCCCAGTATGGGAACCATTATCCAGACGGAAAGGAACTTTCCGCCCTTATTAAAGACTTTTTTTTTGAAAAAAATCATCAGTGCGGAAAATGAGGCTAAAGTAAATATTTTATATACATTCCCGACCGGAAATATTTTCAAAAGAAAAGTATCATAATAGATCATTATTCTGGATTTAGCCAGATTAAAAAGATTTATCTTAAAACTTTTATCTTCAATCAGAAATTTTCTGAATGCGGTCATCAATATACCGTCATGACGAAAATTGAAATAAATTTGCGGCAGTAAAGTAATAAAAAATGCTGCCAGTGATAATAATAATATTTTTAAGTTTATATTTTTTCTGTTTTGACAAACAATGATTAAGGTTGCCGGGATAAAAAAAATTGCTGATGCCGCTTCCAGTTGCAAACAAAGACCGATAAAAAACGAGGCCAGTATTAAACTCTTTTTACTACCGCCGATAAAACTATATAAAGACAGTAAAACAAACATGGTAAAAAGAGGAAGCGGGGCGGGATTAGACAGCCACCGGGAAAACAATACAATATTATAAGAAAAACCATATAAAAATGCGGCTAAAAGTCCGGTAAAAGTACCGTAAATTCTTTTTCCCAGTAAATAAATCAAAAATACCGTAATTACGTCCATTGAAGCAACCGCTATTGAAACAATTACGGGATCACCCTTACCCAGCCAGTAAAAAGGAGCAATTAAATAGTAATAGAAAGGACCTAAAAAAATTCCATCAATCCCTGTTACCGGTCCGATCAGAAACAGCTTTCCTTTATGCAATAAATCCCAAATCACCAACGCGTCTCTTCCCTGATCATACCAAAACCCCAGGAAATCAGGAATTTTATATAACCGGAAAAAAAGGGAGAAGGAAAGAATAAAAAAAAGAACAAGACATTCAAACTTTTCTATCATTCCAGCTTTATATAGATTCCGGATCAAGTCCTTCGATAAACTCAGGACGTTGTCCGGAATGACAAATGATAAAGATTTCTTAAATAACCCATGCTTGTTCTTTAATTCATGATTCATAATTCATGATTCTTGATTCAATCTTTGTTGTGAACTAACTTAAATAATTTAGCGCCCCAAGGATAATCCCACTCTTTTTCAATTTTTGACCATCCGAAGTTGGCAATTTCCGCCTGGGGATGAGTAGTCGGACCGCACTGACCGTCCTCGCAAACAACAAAAAGTTGCTCAGCGATTGTCTGGTCGGCTTTCTGCGGATTTATTTCCAATGCCGGATGATTGTATTTTTCAAGAAAATACCGGTAGCCGGCATCATAGTTTTGTTTTGCTATCATTCCTAAGTTAAATTTTTTTCCGCCTGATTCTTTTATTATTTTCATACTGATTTCCTCTGTATGAAACATTTGCGAATTTGGTTTATATTTAAACGGATTTTCCTTAACTGAATAAAAAATGATTGTCAAACTAAATGCAAGTGAAAAAAGGAAACCGAATAAATTAAGGTCCGAGACAACCTCTATTACCAGCGCCGTTAAAAGAAAAATAAACGGAAACAAAAATCCGAAATAATGGTCGTAGATATGCTGTTTGTATAACCCCATCCCGACAATTCCAACCAGAAGCAAACTTGTCAGAATTAAACTTCCGGGACGGTATTTTTTTATATTAAAACGGTTGTGAAATACGGAAAATAAAACCGCAGCGCCTAAAAATATTGACGTAAAAAAACCAAATTGAACATTTTGTCCTCCGACCAGACGGGTAATTACGTTTTGCCAAAGCGGCCAGATTTCCGGAATCGCCTTATATAATTTTAAATTGACCGTTGACTGCCTTTCAGTAAAAAATTTATAAAACGATTTGTAATTGAGAAAATTATGTCTTAAATCAAACCATAAAAGCGGAACAATCGTAAATAGTGCAAAATTCAAAGTGCAAAGTGCAAAGTTAACAATGAGTATTTTTATTTTTTTATCCTTTTTTTTCCTTAAAGAAATTAATTTAATCACAAAAAATAATCCAACCACCGGCATAAGTAAAATTCCCAAATAGTGTGATTGAATTGCAAACGACAGCAAAACACCTTCAATTGCCAACCAGTAAAATTTATCATTTTGATAAAATTCCCAAATTCCCCAGGCAATAAGAATTGAAAAAAACGGCATTACATTGGGATTCCACGAAGATCGTGATAAAACAATCGCTACCGGCGAAATAGCATAAAACAAAGCAGATAACAAACCAACTTTGTAAGAAAACCAATTTTTACCGACGAACCATAATAAAAAAGTTGTCGCCCCCGCAAAAAGAGCGACTCCGATTGAGGAACCGGTTGTTCCCATCAGAAGATAAAACGGAAACATCAAATAATAATAAAGCGGACCTAAATACATATTGCCTATCGAAGTTTGCGGTCCGATAAGGGTAAATTTTCCATACTTAAGCATTTTTAACCAAACCAAAGCATCTCTTCCTTCGTCACCTAAAAAGGTCATGTAAGAAGATATCTTAAACAGTCTTAAGAAAAGAGCGATAAGAACAACTAAAAAAACCAAGCCATTCAACCGAATATACTTAAATATTTTTTTCATTTACATTCGCAGTCGAAGACTAATTAAGTCTTTTAATCCGGAAGCTATCACTTTAAAACTTCTGCCGGTTGCCGCGCCCGCTTTTCTCGGGTAATGATGAACACCAACCTGCGCAAACTTAAATCTCGCTTTTTTAGCTTTAATCAAAAATTCGCTGGTGATGAAAGGCCCCCTTTCTGACTGTAGCTTAGGAATTTTCTCAATCACTTTTCTGTTTCCCATTTTAAAACCGCAATCTATGTCTTTTACTCGTAATCCGAATAAAATAAAGACCAAAAATTCCCAAATTTTGGAAGTTAAAATGACCATTGGACTGACCGCTCTTTTCAGATAATAACCGATTACCAGATCAGCGCCGGTTTCCTTCTGTTTTTCAATAAACTTAGTTATTTCAGAAAAATCAAATTGACCGTCAGCGTCGGTAAAAGCGATCCATTCGTATTTCCCTCCATACCAACCGGATTTAATTGCACCGCCATAACCGCGATTTGGATTATGGTGAATAACGCGGACAAATGAATATTTTTTTGAGAGTTTGTCGGAAATTTCCCCGGTTTTATCTTTCGAACCATCGTCAATTATTAATATCTCATATTTGTCAGCCACCTTTTTTAATACCGGAATCGCTTTTTCAACCGTATCGGTAATATTGGCTTCTTCGTTATAAGCCGGGAAAAAAAGTGATAATTCTTTTAGCTTGTCCATTACATCGTCCTCCTGGACCAATATTAACATATCGTTGGACGCAAAAGCCATATTTTGCTATTATTGTAACTGCTTAGATTTATTTACTTACTGTCATCGCGAGCGAATGACCTGCCTGCCGGCAGGCAGGAATGAGCGTGGCGATCTCGAGATTGCTTCTCCCCGATGTTCATCGGGAATCGCAATGACAATTCTATATTTGTGAGATTAAATAGTTCCTATCATTCAAATTAATGAAGATAAAAAGGGATTTGTTGTTTCTGGCCTTAATTTCCATAACGGTTACATTCCTGGTTTGGCTTCCTTTCTTTTTTGGTTTTAAAGAAGGGACAATTACTCTCTTTAAAAATTACGACGGACCAAATTATATTATTATAGCCAAATCCTGGTACGATAAAAACTATATTGCCAATCATTTTTCTCTGCCTATCCCGCTTGAATACTACCCTGCTCACCTTCCCGGCTATCCTCTCACAATCTCGATTTTAAATTTATTTCTATCCGGGCCATGGTCGATGTTAATATCTTCTTTAGTATTTACCGTAATGGCAAGTGTTTCTTTTTACCTTTTAATTTTTAAATTTAAACTTTCGGAAAATCCACTTTGGCTTTCAATTGTTTTTTTAGTCTTTCCCGCCAGGTGGGTTGCCGTCAAAGCGGTCGGCAGCCCGGAACCGTTATTTATTTTTGCGATCATTGCCTCTTTTTATTTTTTTAAAAGCGCTTTTGACAAAGTGGAGAATAATTTACTATCCAAGAAAAAATCAGTTACTCTCGATTTATTATTGGCGGGAATTTTTGGGGCAATCGCCCAAATCACGAAAAGTCCGGGTGTTCTATTGTTTGTAGGGTACGAAATCTTTTTAATAATTAGGGGGGTCAGGGAAATAGGGGAAATTAGGGTAAGTAGGGGTATTCCAAAGTTTATTAAAAATTCATTTTTTTTATTAATAATTCCCTTATCTCTTTTAGTTGTTTTTCTTTATTACAAAATCAGAACCGGAGATTTTTTGGCATATTTTCATTCCGGTGATAATTTTCATTTGGTTTTTCCGCCGTTTCAGGGATTTTTCCCGGAAAAAAGCTGGCTGGGAACATTTTGGAACGAGGATATGGTATGGCAATATTTATTGGGAATATTAACCGTGGTTTACCTGTTTAAGAAAAAACTTTACGATTTGGCATTTTTTGCCGGGATTTTCTTTTTTGCCACCACCTTAGTTGCCCATCGGGATTTAGCCCGGTATAGTCTACCGCTTATGCCTTTTGCCTTAATCGCTTTTGACCCCTTTCTTCAAAAAAAGGAATTTAAAATTGCGCTGTTAATACTTCTTCCCGCCATCTATTTATACGCCATAAATTTTATCGGCGGAAACACCGCTCCGGTCGCTGATTGGACCCCGTATTTGTAATTCATACCCCATAATATTGATTTACATACACATTTGTGGTATATTCCGTATTTGTATACCACTTCGCCGAGCTGAGCTCGGCTACGTTAGGTATTATTTATTTGTAAATCAGAGTATAAGGAGTATATCAATTTATTATGTTAAAAGAACAACAACCGTTATCGGAAACAACAAAGGACTTGGCAATATCAAACGATTTGGCTTTGCTTATTTTATCCTCGGCCAGCAATGTTCAAGAAAGAGATTTTATTGATATCGCAGATTTACTGTATGAATTGTCATATGGTTTTTTCTGCGGATCAAATATTTTGCAAACCCTCGCTTATGGTGATAAAACAAAACTTCTCATTACATATTTAAAAAATAAAACTCAAAATACCGCCGAAGAAGATAAATCGAATATATTTTTAAACGGAAAAAATATCTTATGTTCGGCAAAATTAATTGAACTTTTAGAAGAAGTAAAAAGCAAAGCAAGTTCTCCCACTATTACCACATTAGATTTAATAAAAACCGAGGTTTGTCGTCCAGTTTCCCTGCTTCACCAGGCTTTTTTGTTTTCCGGTGTTCCCGAACCTATCCCTAAGGGCATATCGGACCTGATCCAGGTCAGCCAATTACAGGAAAAGGGTTCAATTCCGGTGCAATATGAGGCAAACCAAGTCGCCTCCGGCCAGGGAAATAATGAATATTATACCGATCTTTTACTGGAAGCCAAATCAGAAAAAACAGCCAAGGAAGTGGTAAATGATAAATTACTGAAGGAAATTCTTGTATCTTTGGAAACTGCTCCTTTTACC
>Ga0265296_1004055_pt1 | contig 12992 bp, 8 predicted proteins | sample MunlanPumphouse1_FD_189073 | JGI IMG/M metagenome (GOLD analysis project Ga0265296, IMG submission 189073) | Groundwater microbial communities from a municipal landfill in Southern Ontario, Canada - Pumphouse #1 | ecosystem: Environmental > Aquatic > Deep subsurface > Groundwater | place: Canada... | reverse complement strand
TTGCCCGGTTACTTCTTTAAATATTTTTTTAATCTCTTTCATGTGACCCTCGATTTCATAAATCAAGGTTTCAACGGCTGGGTGCGACTCTCCGCACATTTCGCTCGTAACAATGCCGTAACAGCCGTCAAGTAGTGCCTCAGCGATCATGACTTCGGCGTCGAAACGGTCGATAATGTGAAGCTGTTCTGGTGTCCTTTTTTCCATTGTTTCTTTCACCTCCCCTTTTCCTTCCTTTTTTACAGTTGCCATTATTTCACCCCCTTTCTTTTTGTTGTTCCGTTTTTAGCAACAGAGAATCTCCACATTTTGTTTGCTGTCCATAAAAGAGATGTTTAACGGACAGCCAAATGTTACGCTGCGAATCCGCATTCATCAAGCAATCCAGAACGAAAATTCACGAGGGTTTTATGGACAAGGGATTTCTTGAATCCAAGAGTCCGGGCAAGGGCACGAATCGAGAGTGCAGGGGTCTTCTTGTTAATATCAATGATCTTTGCCATGTCTACGGGAGGGACAGCCTTTCTTCCGATCTTCTTACCTTTCCTCCGGGCGTTCTCAATCCCGGCCCTCACCCTTTCAGCTATTAACTCACGTTCAAACTCAGCCATAGATCCGATAATGTGAAACATGAGTCTCCCTTGAGGCGTTGTAAGGTCTAAGTTGTCCTGATACGATATAAACCCTACCCCGAGGCTTGAAAGCTCCTCTAAGGCCATAACAAGCTGTTTCAGGCTTCTTCCAAACCGGTCAAGCTTCCAGACAATTACCATATCAACCTGTCTTTTTCTGGCAGCATCAAGAAGTCTGTCAAGCTGTGGTCGGCGCTCTTTCGTCCCGGAGATACCGTTATCAACATATTCCCCGGTAATGATGAAGTCTCTCCTCTGGCAGTAATCCCGAAGTGGTACAAGTTGCAATTCAGGGTCTTGACCTTTGTCGAGGGTTGAACAGCGGGCATACAATGCGGCTCTTACCTTTTCCATTTTCTTTCTCCTTTCCCTTTTTCATGTGTAAAGAATATACAATTAATAATCTTTTTTGTATATACTTTAAGAATATACGTTTTTAATTTACTTGTCAAGACATTTTTGCTATACTTAATGCATATACAATTTTTGAGGGCCATATTATGAAAGTGGATCAATTAAGGAAGATGTTTAAAAACAAATCTAAGCTCATTACAATGCGGATAAATCCCGACCTACTTAAACTCCTTGATGAAACAGTAAAGAAAGATAAGGAACACGATAGCCGGAATGGATTGATTGAAACTCTGATCCTTCGCTACTTGGAAGAAAAAGGCTCCCTTAAATAAATTGCCTTTCCTCTCAATTTTTGTTCAAACAAGCATATCCGTTATTTTCACAGGGGTCTTTGCTTCACATACGAACAGAGAATTTCAAGAATCCTGAAATCTTATTGAATCCTTCATCTAACACGCACATCTAATTTTTTGCTAAAACTGAGCATTTGAAGTGGAAACAAATGATCTTTAGAAAATGGGTTTTGTTTATTAACAATTGTAATTATCATTGAGAGGGCGATATATGTGCCGTGCACCTTATTCTGTTCAAAAGCTTTTCTATATAATGATAAGCTTATCCCTGAGAGATGATCAATGTTGCTATTTCCTCTGCAGGCAAAGGTTTGCCAAGGTAGAACCCTTGCCCCATATCGCACCTTAAAAGACGCAGGAAATTCCATTGCTCCTCCGTCTCTATCCCTTCCGCAATGGTCTTTAAATTCAGGGTATGTGCCATGTTGATAATAGCCATAACAATTGAGGCGGAATCTGGATCTTTCACCATTTCCCGAATAAAAGATATATCAATCTTCAGGTTGTCAACCGGAAACCTCTTAAGATAGCTCAATGATGAATACCCTGTCCCAAAATCATCAATAGAAACTGAACACCCTATCTCTTTCATTTCAGTAAGCACTGATTTGGTAAACTCTATATTCTGCATAAAGGCGCTTTCCGTTATCTCCAAAGTAAGTAGTGACGGATAATAACCTCTGTCTTTCATTATCTTTTTCACCATCCCGGCCAGATCTTTTTGCCTGAACTGAACTAATGACATATTCACAGAGACCGGTACTACGGGATATCCATTATTCTGCCATTCCTTCACCTGTCTCATGGCTTCCCTTAATATCCATTCTCCAACCTCTATGATCATCCCAGTATCCTCAAGGATAGGGATAAACTTCCCTGGAGGCACCAATCCCTTGTCCTTACTTTGCCACCTGACAAGGGCTTCCATACCAACCATCTTTTTTGTTGTAATATCCCAGTAAGGTTGGTAGTGGAGGATAAACTCTTCATTTTTTATAGCAGTGACAAGTTGTTTTTCCAACAACATAAATTCTGATGCCTTAACATTTAAATCTTCGGTGTAAAACTGGCAGGTTCTCCTTCCCTCTTTCTTTGCTATCCCCAGCGCCAATCCTGCAGCCTTCAGCAGTTCGGAAGCGCTATTTCCGTCATTAGGATATAGTGAGACACCGGTGCTAAAGGTCAGCGCCAATTCATCTCCAGCGATATTTAAAGGGTAAGATATATCTTTTATGATCTTGTCTAAAACCATAACGATATCATCAGGATGGGCAACATCAATAAGCGCTATCCCGAATTCATCGTTTGAAAGACGGGCTATGGTATCTCCTTTTCGGACAGAGGTTGAAAGTCTTCCTGCGATCTCCTTTAAAACTCTGTCCCCGATCTCGGATCCATAGGTATCGTTTATGGACTTAAACCTGTCGATATTGGTGATTAAAACTGCAACAATCCTTGACGTAGGTTCTGCCCGTGCTATGGCTTGGTGGACCCTGTCAAGAAAGAGGTTCCTGTTGGGAAGGTCTGTCAAAGCATCATAATACGCAAGATACTGGAGTTTTTCTGCCATGAGCTTGCGTTCGGTGATGTCCTGCACAGTTCCTGTCATCCGGACGGGATTGCCATTATCATCATAAGTAACTTCTGCCTGCTCGTGAACAAAGCGGATTGATCCGTCGGGGAGAACTATCCTGTGGTCAATGCTGTATGGTTTTCTCTCATCTAATGCTTGCTTCACCGACTTTTGCACCAATTCTCGATCGTCGGGGTGGACTGACTCCAGAAACGCATCATACGTTGCGCCGAATGCCCGGGGAGTTAAACCAAAGATACGATAAATCTCATCAGACCAGTACAATCTATTTTTTAGTATATTCCAATCCCAACTTCCTAAGTGAGCAATTCGTTGTGCGTTGGCAAGACGGGCTTCACTCTTACGCAATGATTCCTCAGATTTTTTGCGTTCAGTAATGTTATACAAGATAGTTCGGCTCATTTGGTAATTGCCAGAGGTGTCCTTTATTGCAGTCGCGCTTATGAGTATATTCATTATAGAGCCATTCTTACTGATCAGGTCGATATCTACGTCATTCACCCAACCCCTCTCTTTAAATTTAGGGAAATTATCTTTAAAAACCTGTAAACTTTCTGGTGTGATAACGTCAGCGAAATTCTTCTTCCCGATAACTTCTTCCCTTGAGTATCCCAACCATGAAAGTTCAGTGTCATTTATTCGAATGAATACGCCATCCTTGTCCAGCGAATGGTAGCCGCAAGGCGCATTATTATATAGGTCTTCTATCTCATCTGCCGAGATGCGCAGCATTTTCTCAGCCTTCTTTCGTTCGGTTATATCTATTAACATTCCAGATATGACTTCATCATCAAGGGTTGCATTTAAGAGAATGTCTTTTGTTGTTCCTGCACTTGTTAATATCTCAATTTCAAAGCTATCTACTTTTCCCTTCTTCTTAAGATTATTGATCAAAACATTTCTCTCTTCAGGATTTTTGTATACAGACGGAACAGATTTAGTCATCATTTCTTCCGGCGAATGGAATTCAAATATCTTTGCCAACGCATCATTCGCAAAGAGAAAATCACCTTTAAGATTGGTTTTATATATTCCTACCAAGGCGTTATCTACGAGGTTTCTGTATTTTTTCTCTGACTCTTTAAGTGCTTCCTCAGCCCGCTTGTGTTCGGTGATGTCGCGTATGTTACATTGAATCACTTTAGCCCGATCAGTGAGATATATCTCCGTTTCGATTTTCTGCCCTATTTTGTTTTCTACCAACACATCATAGTAATGGATAAATCCAACTTGATTCAACTTCTGAATAACCTCCTGAACATCCTCAATATATTTCAGCAGACCAATATCTTTGAGCTTTTTCCCGATAATCTCCTTGCTGGAATAACCCAATAATTCCTCGATGGCCGGATTAACATTGATCACATTTCCAGTCTGTTTATCGATCAGCAAGAGCCCATCTTTCGATGTTTCAAAGAGCCGTCGGTATCGTTCTTCGGATTCAATCAGCTTTTCTTCCATTTGTTTGCGCTTGGTAATTTCTCTATCAATACTCTCTATCATCTCGTTCGTGACTTTTTTCAAAGCTTCCAAGAGTTCTACTTTTGATTCTCCGGACACTCGGGCATTCAATTCACCGGTTGATACCCTGTGCAACACATCAAAATGTTCCGCAAGAACCATTGCAAATTCATGAGACTGATCAACCATTTCCCCAATGTTTTTGGCCGTTATATTAACCATATGTTTTAATTTTGAAATTATCTCAATTCCGGATTCTTCGGATATTATTACGTCAGGATCTCCGGTAGATATTTTTTTTAGTGCCTCGGAAACCTCGAATAAGCTTATTGACAGTTCCATGCTGAGACTTTCCGATTCTTTTTCCATATCTGCAGCAGTTTTCTTGAACTCTTCGAATTGTGTATTTATAAAATTAAGAGTTTCTTCCAATTTAATACTTTGTTGTCGTAACTCGATTAGTTCATTTAGAGGCTGTTTCTTCGTATTATGTTCGTTTTCCATATCGGTTATTTCCTAATATTGAAATCAGATTCAAATATCTATCAATTAACAATTCTAATATAGACAATTATATCAACTTATACATTTGTTTTCTATGGGAAGTATTTCCTGTCGGTCACCATCTCCAAGTGCTATCAGTTATTGACGGCAATCAGCAGGCATCAGAAATCTTTGAAAATGCGTCTTTCTATGTGAAAGAATGCCTTCTATCGAAACCTTACGAAGTGTTTGTATCAGGAAGTAAGCATAAGAAATGTTTTCTCCATCATATCGAGGAGCAAGCCAGGTAACTGGCAGCAGCTTAGGGAAAGGAAAGACCGGATTTGTGGTCACCAAAATAAATGTGCGAAAGATTCTTGACACTGTCGTTTGGTCAGTACTCTCATTGAGGAAGGAGTCAGGTTAGTAATCAAGAAATATAAAAAATAGCTACCAGAGCAAGCTCCTGCAGGATCCGGTGAAGAACAATTTGAATATGAGGTTTTCTTAGGTTTTCATGACCAATTTCTGCATTGCTTTTTGTGATTTCTGTCTGCTTGAATCAATTTTTCGATTTCAGGTTTTTTCAGGTTCTCTTGACCAATGGAATAAGCTGTTTTAGGGGAATATCCGGCGCGTATGACGGCTTGCATCTCTCGCGCGTAGTGCTTAAGAAACTCTTTGTGCACCACTTGAGCACCAATTTTGCAACGCAATAGATTTGAAAGCACTTGATTTTAAAGGATTTATTTGGTGCCGAAGGCGGGATTTGAACCCGCACGGCCTTTCGACCACTAGACCCTGAACCTAGCGCGTCTGCCAGTTCCGCCACTTCGGCATGTGAGTCTTATATTATACGTACCTGTTTTAAAAAAAGCATTAGTTGTGGTATCGTTAAAGGGAAATGAAAAAAGGCACAAAGATATTCCTTGCATTATCAGCGGCAATTATAATTATTGCAGCGGTTTCCTTTATTTTTCTGATCAAAAACGCAAACAGGATTACAAAACACGAACTCGATCAGTTCCTCGGAAAAAATTTCTCCGTGCAGGAAATCAGGCTGAAGTGGAATAAAGTCGAAGCACTGAATGTCAGTTACAGGAATCCTGAAGGTAAAACGGTATTTCATACCGACAGTTTGGTCCTCAGTTCCGATTTTTTGGGGCTTCTTAAAAAAGACTATAACGTTTCAAGCGCTACCCTCATAAACCCTTATCTTATGCTGGAAAAAGACAAAGAAGGGACCTTCAAAAATCCTTTCCCTTCACAAAAGGATAAAGACAAAAATAAACCTTCTTCAGAATTTCGCATACAGAAGGTAGAAATAATTAACGGTTCTCTCGATTATATCGACGAGGAAGTATCCGGGGGGCCTGTTACAACGGAGTTGAGGAATATCGATATTGAGTCCGAGAACATTATTTTCCCCCTGCAGGACAACCTTACGGATTATAGCTTCACTGCAAAAGTCTCGGGCGAGTTGAGCGCCGGCATTATTAAGAGTGAAGGGAAAATAGCGCTGAAAACCTTTGATATGGATTCCAGGGTCAAGGCTAACAACCTTGATGTGACTCACTTCAAACCGTATTTCAAGAAAAAGAGCACTGTGAACATAAAGAGAGGATTTCTCGATCTCGATATCGACATGAAAATCATATCAGGGAAGATAAATGCGCCGGGAAGAGCGACACTGAGAGACCTGCAGTTCGAGTCTGAGAGCGGCGCAAAAGGTAAGTTCCTCAAACTGCCCGTTCATGCCATTATGGCTTTTCTAAAGGATAACAAAGGCCGGATTGCTTTTGACTTCACATTAGAGGGCGATCTCGATAATCCGAAATTCAGTCTCAGCGAAGGCGTTGTCGATAAACTAACAATCGGGATCGCCGAAAAACTCGGACTGCCTGTCGAGAGCATAAGCGAATCCATAGTAGGTCTCGGCGCCGAAGGAGTCGGGCAAATCGGCAAAAGCGTTAAAGGCGCAGGGGAAGAGCTGAAAAAGGTTTTGAAGTAAATTAAGACTGCCGGGAATATGATCTGGCATCAAAAAGATATAACCTCCGTTTTTGAAAAACTGCATACCTCTGTTCACGGCCTTTCTTTAGAAGAAGCGCAAAAACGTCTTGAACAATACGGTCCCAATGAACTAACGGAAAAAAAGAAGAAGTCCCCATTCATGATGTTTCTCGACCAGTTCAGGGACTTCATGATCCTTGTCCTTATCGCTGCCGCAATCATATCCGGTATTATCGGCGAGCCTTCAGATACCATAGCCATAATTGTAATTTTAGTTCTTAATGCAGTTATCGGCTTCATACAGGAATACAGGGCGGAAAAGGCAATGGCTGCCCTTAAAAAAATGGCTGCCCCGTCTGCAACTGTCATAAGAAACGGCATGCCTGAAACCATATCCGCCTCTCAACTTGTTCCCGGCGATTTTGTCATGCTTGAGGCAGGGAAGATTGTTCCTGCCGATATGAGACTTGTTGAGGCTGCTCAGTTAAAGGTGGAAGAAGCCTCGCTTACCGGTGAATCCGTGCCTGTTGAAAAGCATATAAAGGCATTACCCGATGAGCATTTACCGGTCGGTGACAGAAAGAATATAGCATACAAAGGCACCTTTGTGACCTATGGACGCGGAAGCGGTGTTGTTGTGGCAACGGGCATGAATACAGAGCTTGGCAAGATTGCCGCCATGCTTCAGGAAGGAGCAGAGGTTAAAACGCCCCTTCAAAAAAGACTTGCGGCATTCGGCAAAAAACTTGCCATCGCAGTTCTCTTCATATGCGCCGTCGTTTTCGGTATCGGTATTATGAAAGGAGAACCGCCTCTGTTAATGTTCCTGACGGCAATCTCCCTTGCAGTGGCCGCAATACCCGAGGCGCTTCCTGCCGTAGTGACCATTTCCCTTGCCCTGGGGGCAAAGAAACTTGCAAAGCAAAACGCTCTCATAAGAAAACTCCCTGCCGTGGAAACACTCGGGTCGGTAACCTATATCTGTTCAGACAAAACAGGGACCCTCACCATGAATAAGATGACGGTTGAAGAGATTTATATTGATGGAAAGATTGAGAAAACGAATGGAACATGGATCATGGATCAAACGAAAAAATATCGGAACGACTTTTCTCTCTCCGCGCCCTGCCCCGTTCTGATGACGGCCCTTTCCCTGAGCAATGATGCTCTGATAGATACAAAAGGCAATGTTATTGGCGATCCTACGGAAATTGCTTTATATACCATTGCAAAGAATGCCGGCTTTGATAAAAAAGAATTAGAGAAAAATTATCCCCGTGTTGCCGAGCTCGCCTTTGATTCTGACAGAAAGTGTATGACAACAATTCATAAGGGGTCAAAGGGTCAGGGGGTCAGGGACTCATTTGAGTTTATTTCTTTTACAAAGGGCGCCGTCGAAGTTCTGCTCGAAAAATCCATAAACATGCTTACATCTGAAGGGCTGAAAGATATCGATTCAGAGGAAATTCAAAAGGTCACTAAAAGGATGGCTGCAGACGGCCTGAGAGTTCTTTGCGTCGGCATAAGAATGTGGGACAATCTGCCTGAAGACATATTTCCTGAAAGTGTGGAGACGGGACTCACTATTTTAGGTCTTGTCGGCATGATGGACCCCCCGAGGGAAGAGGCAAAAGAAGCGGTATCAATGTGCAAATCGGCGGGAATAATTCCGGTGATGATAACCGGCGACCATCCCATTACAGCTAAGGCAATAGCCGAAAAACTCGGCATCATCGGGGATGACTCAAAGGCAATCATCACAGGAAGAGAGCTTCAGCAATTAACACTGGAAGAATTTGAAGAGAGGGTCGATCATATCAGGGTTTACGCAAGGGTGGCGCCTGAACAGAAACTGAAGATCGTAAAAGCCCTTCAGGACAGGGGCCGGTTTGTTGCCATGACAGGCGACGGCGTAAACGATGCGCCCGCATTAAAGATGGCCGACATCGGAATTGCAATGGGAATAACCGGGACGGATGTATCAAAAGAAGCGGCGCACATGATACTCCTCGATGATAATTTTGCAACTATCGTAAAAGCGGTAAGTGAAGGAAGAAAGATATATGACAACATAAGGAAATCCATAAAGTATCTTCTGGCGACAAATTCAGGAGAGATATGGACTCTTTTCCTTGCGCCGCTTGTCGGTCTGCCGATACCCTTGCTTCCGATCCATATACTCTGGATAAACCTTGTGACGGACGGCCTCCCTGCCCTTGCCCTCTCTGTTGAACCTGCCGAAGGGGATGTCATGCGCAGACCTCCGAGACCTCCGAAAGAGAGCATATTTGCGCATGGACTCGGCCTTCACGCAATATGGGTCGGCCTCTTAATGGCCGGCGTTGTTATTTTCGTTCAGGCATGGTCGCTTACGACCGGGCACGCTCACTGGCAGACAATGGTATTTACGGTTTTATGCTTATCCCAGCTTGGTAATGCTCTTGCGATAAGGTCGGAGAAGCAGTCTTTTTTTAAGATGGGAGTATTCTCAAATAAATATCTTCTTGGGGCGGTCGTCCTGACCTTTATCCTTCAGATGGCAACCATTTACGTGCCGTTTTTAAACCGGATATTTAAAACGGAACCGTTGTCCTGGAGTGAAGCGGCTTTTACACTCATATTATCATCAGTGGTTTTCTTTGCAGTAGAAATCGAGAAATTGGTAAGACGGCGATATGTACATATGTAATGGTTTGCAAAGATAATAGTATAGGAGCTTCTTGCAAAAGTATCTAAATTGTCACCCTGAGCTTGTCGAAGGGTCACATAACTTATTGATTAGTCATGATTCTTTCCGCCCCGGCGGATTCGCTGAAGAGAACAACAAGCTCAGAATGACATAAGAGCTGTTTTAAGGACTTTTGCAAGAGGCTCATTAGTCTTAACTTATCTTACGGATAGTGTTATTACCGGTGTCCCCAACATAAAGGACGGCGCCAACCGTGGCGACCCCGACAGGATTGTTGAAGAGCGCTGCCGTGCCGTTTCCATTTGCGGACCCGGAAGACCCTGCCTTGCCTGCAAGGGTCGTAACCGTTCCTTTGGCAATGACGATCTTACGAATGGTATTGTTACCGGAATCTGCAATATAAAGGTTGGTTCTATCCGTGGCGATGCCTAAAGGGTTGTTGAAGAGCGCTGCCGTTCCGGTCCCATCCGCAGACCCGGAAGACCCTGCCGTTCCCGCAAAGGTCGTAACCGCTCCTGTGGCAATTACGATCTTACGAATGGTATTGTTACCGGAATCTGCAATATAAAGGTTGGTCCCGTCCGTAGTGATGCCGGAGGGGCGATTAAAGAGCGCTGTTGTTCCGATCCCATCAGTGGAACCGGAATCCCCATTTGTACTACCTGAAAAGATCGCAACAGCTCCTGTGGCAATTACGATCTTCCGAATGGTATTGTTACCGGAATCCGTAACATAAAGGTTGGTCCCATCCGTAGTGATGGCGGAGGGGCTATGGAAGAGCGCCGCTGTTCCGGTCCCATCCGCGGACCCTTGCGACCCTGCCGTACCCGCAAAGGTCGTGACAGTAGCGCCGGAGCTGCTCGTACTGTCTGATCCTCCGCAAGACGCCAGCGTAGCTACAATCGAGATGATGATCCCTACAATCCTGAAAAGGTCTTTCACTATAAACTCCTTTTTTTTAATGTTCGGCATACCTGATTTCCGTTTTGACGAATTCTATGCAATATAGTAAACGAATATGGCACAAATATGGAAGAAACAAAAAATATTAACTCAAGAATGCAATTACTAATACTTTCATAAGTAAAGCCACATTAAAACACCCTCCCCTTTATCCCCTCCCCTCAAGGGAGGGGCAATTCTTAAGTACCCTCTCCCTTGAGGGGAGAGGGCAAGGGTGAGGGTGTATGGCTTTTCTAATGAACTCCTTAGTAAACCGTCAGTTTTCGGGTTAACATTCTATTTCCTTTTCACATTTCCACCCTTGTCATTACTCCATGCAATTTATGAGAAGGAAGTTTATAAAACTGTACGAATGCGGGATTCAGCCGTTTGATAATCGAAAATATTTTCCAGAAAGGATTCTCCGTTACGATATCCTCAAGGCCATAAAAAATCGTATGTTCCTCTATCCCTGCCTCCCTCAATATCTCTTCAACATCTGGTAGTTCCATGTAACCGGTCTGGATCTCGAATACGCTTAGACCGTTTGCAAGTTTTTCTTTGAAAAACCCGGTTACTCCGAATGGATCGTCACGCTTTATGATCGTAACAAGAATATTGTCCTCATAGAGGATATTGTTTATAAACATGCTCCGTATCATGAAAGGCGGGATCTCTTTCGGGTCCTTTAAAAAGAAAAGAGCGGTCCCTTTGATCTTGTTTTTTGTTCGATAGGCAACGGTATATCGTTTGAGAAATTCCTCCAATGGTACTGCACTGAGTTTCTTATAAAGTCTTTTCTGTCCTTTTGTGTAGAGCAGAATTACCGAGAAAGGTATTATTCCGATAATAATCGACCAATATCCCCCATGAGGTATCTTATAGCTGTTTGAGAGGAGATAGGTAATATCTACCAGAGCTACCAGTAAAGAAATGAAGGCAAGGTGTTTATTGCCTCTTAAATAAAATATCCAGGTCATCATTATCCCGGTAAGCGTCATGGTCCCTGTGACGGCAAGACCATAGGCAGCTGCAAGTCGATGGGATTCCCTGAATTCAAACATGACGATTAGAACGGAAATCAGCAAAAACCAGTTTACCAATCCTATATAAATCTGAGACCTGAGTTCGGTAGAAGTGAAATCGATCTTGAACATAGGAATAATGTGGGTCATGATTCCCTGATAGACGATGGAGAACATTCCGCTTATCATTGCCTGGGAAGCAATGACGGTAGCCATAATACTGAGAATGAGGAAAGGGACATAAAGCAGGGGTGCTTGATGGAATATCATTCCATAAAGCACGTTCTTTGCTTCAGGATGCTGTATGAGAAATGCTCCCTGCCCGATATAATTAATAATAAGGGCGAAGAAGACGAAATACCATGCATTGAGGATGGGTTTCCTCCCTAAATGTCCCATATCGGCATAAAGCGCTTCTCCGCCTGTTGCACACAGAATAACCTCGGACAGTACGAAGAATCCCGTAATGCCATTTTCAATGAGGAATTTTATAGCATAGTAAGGATTGACGGCTTTTACGACATTAGGAGTGGCGAGTATTGATATCGTTCCGGCAACACTGAGGGATAAAAACCATATGAGCATTATGGGTCCGAATACCCAGGAAATTTTTTCAGTCCCTTTTTTTTGAAAAGAAAACAGAACGATTGCAATGATACCGGCAATGATGATTAAAGTTGCCTGACTTGTTTTCTCAAACCCCGGGATCAGCAGAGAACCTTCGACCGCACTCAATATGCTGATGGCAGGGGTAATAACCCCGTCCCCAATAAGCAATGAGATTCCGATGAAAGAGAGAAGGCTGACGAAAGATACCTGTCTGCCCTTCCTGAGGAGCGGAACAAGTATCTCTTTGAGGACAATTGTCCCTCCTTCACCCTTCTTTCCGAGGCTCATTGCAAGCCATGCATATTCAATTGTTACAAGGATCGTCAAGGTCCAGGCGATAAGGGAAAGTACCCCCATAACATTGGCTTCCGTGGGTTTAGTAAGCAGAAAGACGACTGTTAAGGTGTATATAGGGCTTGTCCCGATATCACCAAACACGAGACCGAGGGATTTGATAATCCCTTTAACAGGAGATTCCCTGTTCAACATAACTCCTCCTCCGAGGGCAAAGGAGCAATAAAAAACCGCCGGCAAGGCAGCGGTTTAATTCTCTATCCATTGCCCTTCCAAGTGCCTGCGAGGTTAGCTGTCGGGCTCGGGTTTGGAAGTACCCTATTCCCGGTAATTCCGGGAAATACGCCCCATACATTGGGTCCCCCGTATCCATTCTTTAAATGGATTTCGGCTGCTATTAGTTTTTAAATTACTCCCGACTAAATAATTTGTCAACAGATTTTTTGTTTGTAATAACTACGCAATAATTTGGCTCAGGAGGTCCGGCAAATTTATTTTTATCAACTACAGATCAAACGGTAATCCTTCCGTCTTTACAATAAG
>Ga0265296_1004054_pt1 | contig 12993 bp, 12 predicted proteins | sample MunlanPumphouse1_FD_189073 | JGI IMG/M metagenome (GOLD analysis project Ga0265296, IMG submission 189073) | Groundwater microbial communities from a municipal landfill in Southern Ontario, Canada - Pumphouse #1 | ecosystem: Environmental > Aquatic > Deep subsurface > Groundwater | place... | reverse complement strand
ATCCACACATGGCTGTGCCATGCGTGTGTGCGGAGTCGAGAACCAGCAGAGTTTCGGCGTTCATCTGCGGTTTGAAAAACCACAGAGAGCACAGAGGACGCAGAGTTATTAATTGATCCCACATTGCGCTTACCAAATTCTCTGTGCTCTCCGTGTACTCTGTGGTTTATAATTTCCTATGCATTAAAAAAATAAAAAGGGAAGAGGATGGACTTAATCCATTCCTTCCATTCCGCCCATTCCACCACCCATGCCTCCGGGTGGCATACCTCCGCCTGGTGCGGATTTGCTGGAGAGCACATCGTCGATGCGCAGAATCATGGTGGCTGCTTCAGTGCCTGAACTGATAGCCTGCGTTTTCACGCGGAGCGGCTCGACAACGCCTTCTTTCCACATGTCCACGACTTTACCGGTGAACACGTTCAAGCCTGCTGTTTTGTTGCCCTTCTCATGCTGGCTTCTCATCTCCACGAGCATGTCAATGGGGTCAAGACCCGCATTCTCTGCAAGTGTTCTCGGAATAACTTCAAGCGCCTCGGCAAATTTGGCGACTGCAAGCTGTTCCCTGCCTTTCAATGTGGCAGAGTATTCGCGAAGCCGCAGAGCCAGCTCGACCTCAGGTGAGCCGCCGCCTGCTACGAGTGTCTCATCCTCAATTGCAACGCCCACGACGCGCAGCGCATCATGCAGCGCGCGCTCAGCCTCGTCTACGACATGTTCTGTTCCGCCGCGGAGGATAATTGAGACTGCCTTAGGATTATGGCATTCGGTAACATAGGTCATGGCTTCGTCGCCAATCTTCTTCTCTTCAACAAGACCTGCTTTTCCAAGGTCTGAGTCGTTGATTTCCTTCAGGCTTGTCAGTACCTTTGCGCCTGTTGCGCGTGCAAGTTTATCCATGTCGCTCTTCTTTACACGCCTTGCCGCATAAATTCCGGCTTTGGCGAGATAATGCTGTGCGATATCATCAATGCCTTTCTGGACAAATACAACGTTAGCGCCAGAGTTAATCACTTTAGTGACCATGTCATGTATCATCTGTTCTTCCTGGTCAAGGAACAACTGGAGCTGGTCTGGTGATTTGATTGAGATTTCAGCGTCCACTTCTGTCTTCTTGATTTCAAGGGCTTCGTTGAGCAGGAGTATTTTTGCGTTCGTGACTTTCTTTGGCATGTTGGTATGGACTCTTTCCTTGTCTATTACCATACCTTCAATCAATACTGATTCTTCAACACTGCCGCCAACTTTCTTCTCGACTTTTATATCCTCGATATCCACCGTCTTTTTACCGTTTTCGGTGTCAAATACTGCCAGTACTGCATTTACTGCCAGGTTGGAGAAAACATCCTTGGATGCATCGGCTGCTTTTCCTGTTATGGCAGTGGCTGCAATTTTTAATAATAAATCCCTGTCATTCACAGTAACACGCTTTGCAAGGGTTTTAAGGATTTCCCTGGCTTTTAATGATGCAAGCCTGTATCCGCTTGCGATTACTGTTGGATGCACGCCTGATTCAAGGAGTTCTTCCGCATTCTTCAGGAACTCGCCTGCAAGAACCGCTGCCGTGGTTGTGCCGTCTCCGACCTCGTCGTCCTGGGTCTTTGCGACCTCAACTATCATCTTTGCCGCGGGGTGTTCGATATCCATTGCCTTAAGAATGGTCGCACCATCGTTTGTGATTACAATGTCTCCCAGCGAATCCACGAGCATTTTATCCATGCCTTTTGGTCCGAGGGTTGTTCTTACTGCTGCTGCTACTGCCTTTGCAGCCATAATGTTGTTGTTTTGAGCTTCTCTTCCTTTTGTTCTCTGACTGCCTTCTCTTAAAATAAAGATTGGCTGTCCTGCTAATTGTCCTGCCATAAATAAACCTCCGTTAAAATTTATTTTAGTAATCCGTACAAATATACGCTTGTACGGGGCGATCTCATTGTTTGTAATTCTATATAAGCATTTCGGGAGAAAATAATATAATTTAAGTATAATATATATTGGTTGGTTTTTACCAAAAACGAATTTCACAAAAACTTTATTATATATCATGTGTATGTAGCCCTGCTCATTGCCAAGGTGGCGGAACGGCTACGCAATCGCCTGCAGAGCGATTCCAATCCGGTTCGACTCCGGACCTTGGCTTATTGTTTTTTAGAATTTCTTTCATAGCCTAAAGTGATACTCTTTATCGAATTCAGTATATTCTGATTATTCAGAAAAGTTTAAATATTCTGAAATCCATACCTTAAACAAGGCGATTAAAATGGTCAAAAAAGATAAGAACGAATATTGTTGTGCGCCGCTGGACAAAACATTGGGCTGCTGTAAAGTGGACTCCGTAATAAGCATAGACGACCGGGGGCAGATGGTGCTTCCCAAGGAGATAAGAGATAAGGCAAATATCAGCGCTGGCGATAAGCTGGCTGTTATAAGCTTTGAAAAAAACGGGAAAGTGTGCTGCCTATCTTTAATTAAGGTCGAGGAGCTTGCAGGAATGGTAAAGGACATGCTCGGTCCAATGATGAAAGAGATAATCGCTAAATGATTTATTAAATATGGAGGAGTCAGAATGAAGGAAGAAGAAATAAAGAAAGTGGTAAGGGAAGGCTATGCTAAAATAGCTGTGAAAGGAAAATCATGCTGCTCTCCGGTAACTCCCTGCTGTGGAAGCGAAAGTACAGGAATTGCAGAGAGTATCAGCAGGAAGATAGGATACGGGGATGAGGAGCTTACCGCCGTTCCTGAGGGCGCAAATCTCGGTCTTGGCTGCGGGAACCCCGTGGCTCTGGCATCCTTAAAAGAAGGGGAAACCGTGCTTGACCTCGGCTCGGGCGCGGGTTTTGACTGCTTCCTTGCAGCAAACAGGGTGGGAAAACAGGGGCGCGTCATCGGCGTTGATATGACGCCTGAGATGATTGAAAAGGCAAGGAAAAACGCAAGAAAAGGCAATTATGAGAATGTAGAATTCAGGCTCGGTGAGATTGAAAATATACCTGCGGCGGATAATTCTGTTGATGCGGTCATATCCAACTGCGTTATCAACCTCGCGCCCGACAAAGTACGGGTTTTTAAAGAGGCGTGGAGGGTCATAAAACCCGGCGGCAGGCTCATGGTTTCAGACCTCGTGCTGGAAAAAGAGCTTCCCGAAATCATAAGGAATTCCATAGAGGCGTATATCGGATGCCTTTCAGGGGCTATAATGAAGGATGAGTACCTGAAGGCTATAAAAAATGCCGGCTTCAGGGATGTAAGAATATTGGATGAGGCGCATTATCCGGTCGAGTTAATGGCGAACGACACGACTGCAAAGGCGATTATCGAGAATTTTAACATCCCGAAGGATGCGATAAAAGAGATAGCTGAGTCGGTTGTGAGCATAAAGGTGCAGGGAAGGAAATAAACGGATTTAAAACGATTTTCACCCATGGGTAATCATTAACAAAAGGCTTAAATCAAAGTATGCCTTTAAAGATTCGCTCTGATTGGCATATGCCGCCATAACTCAGTTGGTAGAGTGCCTGGCTGTTAACCAGGATGTCACAGGTTCGAGCCCTGTTGGCGGCGTTCAAGTCCCGGACAAGTTTGGTTTTTTGGGCCCGTAGCTTAGTCCGGTTAGAGCGCCCGGCTCATAACCGGGAGGTCACCGGTTCAAATCCGGTCGGGCCCACTCATGATTTTAACCTCAGCGTTTGAAATGCATTAATACGAAAGAATTGAGAATCTCAAAATAGATAGTTTTATCTCAAATTAGGTGGTTTAAATTTTTTGTGGAATTATGGTACAAATAAAAACTATTTTTGTAATATTAACTATAATTGTTGCTATGACATCTGGTTGTTTAAAATCCAATGAGCTATCTAATGAACCTAAAGTTATCAACCTTTATCCCGAACAAGTTATTCTTAATGATGGTGAAATAAAAGAAATATTAGGAAATGAGTGGGAAAGATATAGTAATTTGGGGTATGGTAATGGAGAAAATTATCAGTATGTTGAAACTGTTTATGATAAAAAACCTTATTCAATGAAACCAAAGCAATTGTCTCGTTATGAAAGTTTTATGGGACCATTTGCGATTTTTCTATTAGTTTTTAACAATACCAATGCCGCAGAAGAATTTTATTCAGACCATGAACGTTCCGATATGATGGATTATAAAGGAAACAAAATAAATGTTGGAGATATTGGAAGTGCATATTCAATTAAAACGGATGAACCAACAGGCAAAATAATTACAAAAATAACATTTAGAAAAAATAACATAATATCTATAATGTATTTAGATTCTGAAAGAAGTGAGTCGTTAAATATGGATACAGCTATTAATTTAGCAAAAAAACAAGAAGAAAAAATATCAAAAGCTCTTGAAATGATGAAATAATCGAAAAGAAAATATGAGGTGGTAGTAATGGTCTCATGGGGTGAATCCCTAAAAGCAGGATTAAAAGTGATCATAATGAAAAAGTACACCCAAGAAGATAGGGAAGCAGCGATAAAAGAGATAGATGAGGCACCCATCGAGGCTAAAGAATGGGAAGTTCATGAAACTAAGATTACATCTTTTAGATACGTTGATGATATACCCGTCGGGAAGAAGAAGGGGCTATTATCCGGGCTTCTTGAAAGGGTAAAGGCTGTTTTGCATCCTGCTTGAATCTAATATACGTCTTTGTTCATACTCAAAAAGCCAGCGTTGAGCCGCCGTAAGGCATAACGACTATCTTTGCATGTTTTCCATGCCTCGCAAGCGCCACTTCCAGCGCATCTTCTAAAGTCGCGGGAATAAAATACGCCCTTCTTGCCATCTCATCCGACAGCGAAGATACAAGGTACAGGTCAGCCCTCTTTGAAAGCGCCGCAATAAGCGCAGCCTTGTGCCCGCCCATCACGAACCCGGATTTGAATTTCTCAATCACCTCGTCGCGGTCATATTCCAGCCATTCCTCAAACACCCTGTTCCCGTACCCCTCCTTACATTCGGCAACAAGGATTATCGAACCGCCTTCCTTCACCGCGTTTTTGGCATGCGGAAGCGCCTTGTGGGATTGGTATATATCTATGTCCTTCGGAAATCCTCCGGGAGAAACAATCAGGATATCAGCAGGCTCAACTTTTACCTTTAACGCCTCATCAAGAAAGGCAACGCCTTTTCGGTGCGCATCGATGTAATTGCCCGCGGCTGCAAAAGCAACCTGTTTCCTGTCATTCAATACCACATTCAGGATAAAATCAATGCCCAAAAACGAAGCCGCCTCTTCAATATCCTCCCTCACCGCGCCGTCAAGCCTTCCTGCCGAGGAACTGGGGTCAAGCATGAGGGCGTGGTTCGCATCAATGCTTCTCTTTGAGGAAACGGCAGGCATTATGGACTTTGCGCCGCCTGAGTAGCCCGCGTAATAATGGAATTCGATAGTCCCTGTGCATATCACGATATCAGCCTCTGCGACAGGTCTGAAAATATCCACAGGTGTGCCCCTTGTTGTGGTGCCAAGATAAACACAATCATTGGTATCGTGTTCGAGGCTTTTCACTTTGCCGTATAAATTCCCAAGTATGGCTCTTTTTTCATCCTCTGTCTGTTTCCTGTGAATACCAAGCCCGAACACAACGGTTACATCTTCAACCCCGCCCTCCTTTAATTCGGAAATAATGGGCGGCAGAAGTTTGTCTGTGGGTGTGGGGCGGGTCGTATCGCTGACGATTATTACGGCATTTTTGCCCCCTTTTGCAATCCGGGATAATCGTCTGGAGTTAATCGGGTTTTTAAGCGCTCTTTCAATCTCTTTTATCTCATCATGGACTGCCAGCGCTTTATTTGGCTTGACTGAAATGGCGGTATATTTTGCAGGTATATCTATGGAAATCCGGGTTTTCCCGTACGGTAAATGGTACAACACGTTATGCTTGAATGTAAGACCCCATATTTTAAGACCCCGTATTTAAATGCGGGGAATAAGGGGACTGGAAACCCATAAGTTTGCAGGAACTTTTTCAGGAGAACGAAAACATTAAATGCTTTCAATCACTTAGGACAGCATCGTTGCACCGATGGTCTAGCGGCTATGACTTTAGCCTTCCAAGCTAATAACTCGGGTTCAAATCCCGATCGGTGCATACTGTTTTTCTAATAATCAGGAAAAACAAGAGTACTATACACAGGATTTTCGAAAGTTTTTACAGATTCAACAGAACCTGTCCAAAGCTACTATTCGACTTCATTTATTCAATATAGAGCGTTTTAATAAATCCAAACTAAGTATTCAGGATTTCTTACTCCACTAATTTTTTCTAAATATTTGCTTGTCCCTTTAGTATTATATAAATAATTAAAAATATGGCTGTTAACAATTCCTTATCTTTGAATACAGCTAAGCTAAACCATCGTCTATGTGCTGTAACTACAAAATTATTCACTTGCAAAAATTTTTCAATATCATTATAAATATCCAAAATTATATTTGTGACATTTAAATTAAATTCATCATTCTCATTTACAAAAGTTAGCATTGTGTCAATATGATTCTTTAAAGAGTAAATTTGCTCTTTAGTTCCAAATTTCATAAATTCTGGTAAATAATAAATTATTGCATTTTTCACTGGTAGTTTTAGTGAATTATTTTCCTCTCCCTTTTTTATATCATTAATTTTTAAACCTTTCTTCAGGTTTAAATCAATATTATTCAAAGTTTTTATAAAATATCTATTGAATTTTTTGATAGCAATAGATTTTTTGTTATCCAAATCCAAATCATTTAAAATTTCACTTGCTCTATTAAGTGTATAATGAATTTTAGTTTCGCAGTAACTTTTTATCATGTACATAATTAAAAATAAAAGAACACCAAGCAAAAGAAGATTTACGCCAAAAGTCATAAAAGTATTAGTATTGAATGTCGTTAATAAAAATCCAAAGCTTATCATGAAAAGTGGCAGTACACGATAATAATTATAAGTTCTTTTCAAATATTGATGATTCTTGTCAGTGAGATTTGCTTTTTGAGCTTTCAAATTTGCGAAAACATAAAGGAAGATTGTTAAGAAAATGGATAGTATCAGCAAATAAAAAATATATGTTTTATAATTAAGTGTTTTTAAATAATCGAATAAAGGGTCAGGTCTTTTATTAAAAATCATGACGACATATATACTAATGAAAAGATACATATAAACAAGAGCAAAAGTGGTAATAATAGTCAAATATAATTTAAAATTATTTATTATAATTTTAGATATTCTAGATATAAATGAATTTATTGACATGCATTCACATCATTTTTTGATAAAAGTGATACTATATAAATATATCTTTCAGGATAAAAAATTGGAAAGCGAAATTTGAAAAAATCAGCATTGACAAGCTTATTGAAAGAGGTTTTAAGGGAATTTCTTCTATGCCTTCCAAGATAATAACTCGGGTTCAAATCCCGATCGGTGCATACTGTTATTCTAATATCAGTCTTGGCGCGCCATTACAGTGATTATTCCCCGGAGGTATTGAAAGATATATACACTAAAGTGAATATCAAAGTTTTTGAATAATTTAAGCTCTGTGTTTAAAAAATAAAAATAATGCAATCACGGCAAAAGCTGCGACACCTACCCACCCAATTCCAGGCATTGTAATAGAATATCCAGCAATATTTCCCGTCTGAGGTGTAATCAAAAACATAACAAGAAGAATAGCCACTACTATTACCCCTGCAACAGCAATCAAATTTCCTTCTTCCGACATATTTATTTCATCTCTGATTTAATTGTTTTTTTATATCTTAAAAGTTATGTGTGCGGGATGAAAATAATCCCAACACATGCGATGCATTTTGCGGTAGAGCCCTGAAGTGTTGAAGGGGATTTATGAGAAAGCTAATATCAAGACAATTGAATAGGAAAAGTTTATATTTTTAAACGTCTATTATAAAAATTCATGGGCAAAGGAAAAATCTTTGGTTTATTCTTAGTATTTGGTTCTTTAGGTGTATATTTTTTATTACCGCTGAATGACATTATAGGATTCCCAAAAAGCCTTTTAGGAATGAATACCCCAACTATTACTATTTCTTATGCTTTTAATCTATGTTCGAATCAATTTATCAGTTTTCTTGCACCACAATGTCAAACTATAAACTTTATATCATATGGTATTTTTGCAATAATATTAATTGGAATAGTTTCAATTATTAAGAATTAGTTTCAATTTTTAGAGTATAATTTTTTAGTTCTTTGGATTTACTGCAATATAATTCCAACTGCTGGAGATATAATAATTAGCACATATCAAAAAGATAAACATTCGGAGCAAATTTCAATTTTTCGTGATAAAAATGAATAGGGAGCCAGTTTTTCATGCAAAAATTATGGGTTTTAAAAAGCGCCCCTAATGATATTAATTTTTCTGGAACTTATAAGCTTTTGATTTCAGGAGAATCTGGTAATACCCCCATATCATATGTGATTTTAAAAAATAATAAATCTCAGAAGAAATCCCATCACTCCTGATTTTTTTAATTATTGCAGGTATATCCAGTTCCAGGGGGCAGTTCTCCTTGCATTTACCGCAGGTTAAACAAAGCTCCAGTTTCTTATTTTTTTCATTATTGGAAAGGGAATAATAAGCGATACCCTTTCCTCCGAGGTTATTATCGATAGCGTACTCATTGCCAACCGTATTATACATGGGGCAATATATGAGACAGTTCCCGCAGCCAATACAGTATAAAAGTTCTTTAAACCCCTTCCTTGCAAGCTCGCTCCTTTTATTATCGACCAGTATTAAAGTAATTTCAGAAGGGCTGTGAACCCCCTTAATAAATTTCTTCTCCACGTCCGCTGTCTTGCTCACCCCTGTTATTACTTCAAGAAAAGAAGGTATTATTGAGCCAGTGGCATTGAATGCCAGGATTTTTATCATGTTAACCGCATCTTCAATGTCAGGGTAAACCTTGTCTATTGACGTCACTACTATGTGTTTTTCCTTCCTCATGACTTCATAGATATTCCCTTCATTATGAGTCATCAGGATAGAGCCCTCCTCGGCTGTAATAGCATTGGCACCGGTGATGCCTATCCTTGCTTTATTGATATTAGAAATCACATCCTCCCTCACCACTTTTACAATTTCCTCAGGAGTTCCTGTGAGAGGCACGCCGTAGTGCGCAGAAAGCCGCTTTGCAATCTCTTTTGCCGAGAGGTGCGCCACAGGTCCTGTGGGGTGAGAAGGTTTTGTGCCCAGGAGCTGCAAAATCCGGTCACCGATATCTGTTTCGACAACTGTTATTCCCTTTTTTTCAAGAGCTTTTGTTAATTCTATTTCTTTTGTGACATTGGATTTGGATTTTACAACAAGTTTCTCATCCCCCAGCTCATTTAAAATAATATATATTGCTTCCTGTTTTTCTTTTACAAGATGGACTTTTATGCCGTTTTTCTTTAGATTAGCAATTGCTTTCGCAAGGATGTCTTCATTCCCCACACAGAGTTCCCTTGCGGTTTTTAGCCTTTTTTTTCTTTCGGTGAAGCGTGCGGGAAGGTTCAAAGCCTGCTTTTCCTTAACAGAGTTAAAGGCTTTTCGAAGGGCTGTGACTTCATCGAGGTTCATGTTACTTCTCTATACTTACAAACAATAAATAATCGCCCCTCAAAACGAGATCGTTACATTACGTGTTGGTATAATTTTTAGTTCTTTGCGTACTTTGCGTTCTTCGCGGTTTAAGGTGTAGATTGCTCACCGCAAAGGGCGCAAAGACCGCAAAGCTGAGATTGATATTGCTTGTAGTTATGTCTCAATCAATATTAAGATTTCAGGTTATCAATCATGTTCACTTTTATTCAGCAACACGAATTGAAACGGTCACTCAAAAACGAGGTTTCTTGAGCCGTTTCTCAATAATCCCCGGCCATATCGAGGCTGATACAATCATAGAAAGTATGAAAACATACACCATCCCGGCATACACATCCACGGATTTGTACTCAGCCGGATTTGCGCTTACTTTCTGCATGGCAAGAATATAGAACAGCAGCATTATAACAATAGAAGTCGCAAGGCTTGCAAGAACACTGTAAATCCCAAGTTTCTTTTCCATATTATTCACCTCTGTAATTTGATGCGCTTCATGAGCAGCGTGTTCATAGTCACGGTGACAGAGCTAGCAGCCATCGCAGCAGCCGCCAGCGCGGGGTTAAGCAAAAACGGCGGGCTTGTGAAAGGATACAGGATGCCTGCCGCTATCGGGATTCCCACTGTGTTATAGAAGAAAGCCCAGAAAAGGTTCTGCTTAATTTTACTGAGGGTAAGCCTGCTCAGCCGTATTGATTTCGCCACATCGCGCACATCGTTCTTAATAAGCACTATCTGGGCAGACTCGATAGCCACGTCAGTACCGCTCCCTATGGCTATGCCAACGTCAGACTGCACAAGCGCAGGCGCGTCGTTTATTCCGTCGCCCACCATCGCCACTTTTTTGCCCTCTGCCTGGAGTTTCTTGATTTCCGCCGCCTTATCTTCGGGAAGTACTTCTGACAAAACCCGGTCAATCCCAACCTGTTTTGCGATTGCATCAGCCGTTCTCCTGTTGTCGCCTGTTATCATGGCAACAGAGAAACCCATATTATGCAGTTCACGCACAGCCTCGGCTGAATTTTCCTTAAGGGTATCTGCAACCGCGATTATGCCCGCGATTTCGTTATCCAGCGCCACGAGCATTGCAGTCTTCCCTTCGTGTTCAAGTTCCAGAAGTCTGCCTGAATGCGGCGTGATGTCCATTCCGTACTCGGTCATCAGCTTTCGCGTCCCGATAAGTACTTTTTTCCCGCCGTATTTTACTTCTACGCCGCGTCCAGGTAAGGCAGTGAACTCCTCTGCATCCGGCACGTCTATGCCGCGGTCCTTTGCGCCTTTCAGGATGGCTTCCCCGAGAGGATGCTCAGAGCCCTTCTCCGCAATAGCAGCAGCTCTCAGCACCTCATTCTCCGTGCCTTTTACGGCTATCACATCTGTGAGCGCAGGCTCGCCTTTTGTAAGCGTGCCGGTTTTATCGAACACGATGGTATCCAGTTTTTGCGCTTTCTCAAGCACCTCGCCGCCCTTGATGAGAATACCGTTCTCCGCTCCTTTGCCTGTTCCCACCATGATAGCGATGGGCGTCGCCAGTCCCACAGCGCACGGGCATGAGATGATAAGCACTGTTATGGAAATCAACAGCGAGAAAAGGAACGGGGAAGTTGGCGTTGCCATCTCTCCCATTATCCTGAATGTAGTCGGAACATCAAAATATTCATATCCGATAAAGAACCAGAAAAAGAAGGTGAGCAGAGCCAGCACATGCACCGCGAGGATGAAATGCCCTGCCACTATGTCGGCGAGTTTCTGTATCGGAGCTTTCCGGGTCTGTGCATCTTCCACTAATTTGATAATCTGCGAAAGCGCGGTGTCGGCTCCCACTTTAGTTGCCTGGAACTTTATCATACCTGTCTTGTTCATGGTGGCGCCGATTACCTCCGAGCCTGCCGTCTTCTCGACAGGTATGCTTTCCCCTGTAATCATGGATTCATCTATAGCGGTCAGACCATCTACAACCCTGCCGTCAACTGGTATTTTTTCTCCAGGTCTGACAACCACTATATCATTGACCTTTACATCCTCAACAGGTATCTCTTTCTCCTCCCCGTTCACCACGATGCGCGCGGTCTTTGCAGCAAGCCCCATGAGCTTCCTGATGGCTTCCGAAGTTTTTCCTTTTGTAAGCGCCTCAAGATACCTGCCAAGTACGATGAACATTATAAGCAGCGCAGCGGTGTCATAGTAGGTATGCTTGTACGCCTCGCCAAGGTCAAGGAACGTAGCCGCCGCGCTGATAATATAGGCTGCTCCTGTTCCCGTGGCTATCAGGAGATTCATGTCGGTCATGCCGTGTTTTAACCCCCTGTACGTGCCTTCAAAGAACTGGCGTCCCGGGAAAAGCATCACGATTGTGGCAAGGATAAACAGCAAATAATCATTTTTAAAAATTTCAGGCACAAATCCCCAGCCAAGATTGCGTCCCATGTCGCCGAGCGATATAGGGATTGCAAGGGCAAGCGCGATTATAAAATTTATTTTCTGACGCTTAATCTCCTCTTCCCGCGCTCTTTGCTCCCTGTCCGCATCTGTTTTTCCTGTTTTTTCAGAAGCAGTATATCCCACACCTTCGATTACCTTCTTGATCTCGGATATCTGGATAACTTCAGGGTCGTAAACCATCTTTGCCTGTTCAAGCGGAAAACTCACGTTTGCCGATGTTATCCCACGGGTATTCAAAAGCGCTTTCTCGATATTGGATGCGCACGATGCGCAGTGCATACCCCCTATTTTTAGTGTAATCTCGTTCTTTGCCACGCCATATCCCAAAGAGGTGATGGCATTCTCAAACGCCGCTGGAGCTACCTGTGCAGAATCGTACTCGATGCTGGCTTTTTCAAACGAGAAATTGACGGATGCTTTTACAACACCCTCTATCTTGCCAAGCGCCTTCTCGATGTTCTGGGCGCATGAGGCGCAGGTCATACCTGTAATCTTGATTGATGTTTTTTTCAACCCGCCATCTTTCCCCCTATCCTTTGCTTCATATCGAATAACGGCAGGTTTAATCGGAACAGGGCAGGCTTCACCTTCTTCTATCACTTCATAACCTGTAGAGGCAATAGCTTTCTTAATTGTTTCAAGGTCTGTTATCGATGTGTCAAATGAAACTTTTACTTCGCCTTTCTTAAAATTTGCAGACGCCTTTGTTACCCCATTAACGCTCATTACGGCATCATAAATCGTTTTTTCACAGTGGCTGCACATCATGCCTTTAATTTTTATTATAGCGTCTTCCAATGATACATCTCCAAAGTTATTTTGAGATTATATTATAACTACATCAGTTATCTTTGTTATGGTTTAAAAAATAGAAAAAATTCATTAATTTAATCCCGATTCGTAAAATTTGCCAGGTAGTTTTAAGCGATATCTTTAGTAGT
>Ga0265296_1004053_pt1 | contig 12996 bp, 12 predicted proteins | sample MunlanPumphouse1_FD_189073 | JGI IMG/M metagenome (GOLD analysis project Ga0265296, IMG submission 189073) | Groundwater microbial communities from a municipal landfill in Southern Ontario, Canada - Pumphouse #1 | ecosystem: Environmental > Aquatic > Deep subsurface > Groundwater | place... | reverse complement strand
GCCCCGGACTGCTGCCGACCAACGAGGAAGCCGCGTCGGCGCTCCGTGATCCGTCGGCGCAGCAGTTCGTCGCCTCGCGCGGGGAGTCGCAGATCGTCGGCGGAGCCGACACCGTCCGACGCGGGATCGAGCAGCTGCTGGCCCGCACCAACGCCGACGAGCTGATGATCACCACGTCGACCTTCGACCAAGCGGACCGACGTCGCTCGTACGAGATCGTCGCCGACGTGATGGATCTGCGCCCGGCGGCCGCCGACGCCGCGCCGCAGACGGCCTGATCGCGGGAGGCGCGAGCCGGGCCGCCTTCGCGCGCGGGAGCCGGCAGGCCGTCAGGGTTGCAGCCGATCGATCCGCCAGCCGACCCCGTCACGCCGGTAGACGAAGCGATCGTGCGTCCGATCGGGCCGCCCCTGCCAGAGCTCGACCTCGTCAGGCTCGACCCGGTAGCCGCCCCAGAACGGCGGGGCCGGGACCTCCTGGTCGTGGAACCGCTCCTCGACCGCGGCGATCTGCGCCTCGAGCGCGTCGCGCCCGTCGATCGCCGCGCTCTGTCGTGACGCCCAGGCGCTGAGCTGGCTGCCCCGCGGGCGCTCGGCGAAGTACGCCGCGGTCTCCTCGCGCGTCACCGGCACGCACCGCCCGACCACCCGGACCTGGCGGTAGATCGGCGCCCAGTGGAGACAGAGCGCGGCGACGCCGGTCGCCGCGATCTCCTCGCCCTTGCGCGAGCGCTGGTTGGTGAAGAACGTCAGCCCCCGCTCGTCGATGCCCTTGAGCAGCACGATCCGCACCGACGGCCGCCCGTTGGCGTCGACGGTCGCGACCGACATCGCGTTGAGCTCGGTCTCGCCGCTGAGGACGTCGCGCGCCTCGGCGACCCACCGGCCGACCTGCACCAGCGGATCGGCGACGAGCAGCTCGCGCCGCAGGGGCGTGCCGTCGTAGGTCCGCCGCAGGTCCGAGAAGGGCATTCGCCCATCGTGCCAGGACGACCGATCCGGGACGGCTGCGCGGGCCTCCGCGGCCGCCACCGGGAGGCGGGCTCGACCTCAGGCGACGACGGCCGGCGTGCCGAACCGCACGCCGGTCAGCTCCTCGGAGACGTCGAACAGCCGCGCCGCGACCGCCATGTCCCGGCCGGCGCGTGTGGACTGCACCGTGCCGACCGCCCCGCGCGTCTGGGCCAGTCGGGTGGGGCCGACGAAGGAGCCCCCCGGGACCTCGGCGTCGGTCGCGCCGTACAGGGACGGCAGCGCACCGTAGGCGTCGGGGGTGCTGACCAGGACGTTGCCGAGCCGACCGCCGAGCGTGTTCAGGCGGGCCATCAGGCCGCCGCCCATCCCGGGACCGCTCGTCTGCAACGCGGTCGCGGAGTACCCCGGGTGCGCGGCCACGCTCCGCAGGGGGATCCCGGCGGCGTCGACGCGGACCTGGAGCTCACGGGCGAACAGCAGGTTGGCGAGCTTCGAGCGCCCGTACGCCTTCCACGGACCGTAGCTGCGCTGCCACTGCAGGTCGTCGAAGTCGATCGAGCCGATCCGGTGCATCGCGCTGCTGACGGTCACCACCCGCGGCGCGGGTGCCGCGCGGAGCGCCTCGAGCAGCAGGCCGGTGAGCGCGAAGTGCCCGAGGTGGTTGGTGCCGAACTGCAGCTCGAACCCGTCGGCGGTCAGGCGTTGCGGGGTCGCCATCACGCCGGCGTTGTTGATCAGGATGTCGAGCGGGCGGCCGCTCTCGCCGACCCGCGCGGCGAACGCCCGCACGGACGACAGGTCCGCCAGGTCGAGGGCCTCGACCTGGACCAGCGCGTCCGGTACCTCGCTGCGAATCGCGGCGACGGCCTGCTCGGCGCGCTCGGGGGAGCGGCACGCGAGCGTTACCTGCGCCCCCGCGCGCGCCAGCTCCTTGGCGGTCTGCAGGCCGAGCCCGCTGTTGGCTCCCGTGACGACCGCCCGCCGTCCGCGAAGGTCACCGATGTCTGCCGCGCTCCAGGCCATGTGGACACCCTACTCGGCGCCCGTGCGGCCCAGGGATCGCCTTCGGCCGTCAGCGACGGCTGCGTCCACCGATCGCGCCGAGCACGAGCAGCAGCAGGACCGCACCGAGCACCGCGATCGCCCACGTACCGAGGTCGAAGAACGACTCCAGCTCGCCGACGCCGGCCGCCGAGGCGATCGCGCCGCCGATCAGCGCGCCGAGCACGCCGACCGCCGTGGTCATCAGGCAGCCCATGCCCCGACCGCCCGGCACGATCGCGCGTGCCAGCAGGCCTGAGACGAAGCCAAGGACGATCCACGCGAGAATTCCCATGAGCCGAAAGGTACCGATTCGACGGGGTGGCATCGAAGCGCTCGGCGCGCTAATCTTCGCCGCCGCGCCGCCGTAGCTCAGCTGGTAGAGCACTTCACTCGTAATGAAGGGGTCAGCGGTTCGAGTCCGCTCGGCGGCTTGCGCGATCACGGGGGAATCGTCCACGGTGGACGGTTCCCCCGTTGCGTTCGGCGACCGCATGCGGGCGCTCGGCGACGATGCGATCCGGCCACGGCTCCGATTCCCCCACCCGTGTCGACCGGCTCTGGGCATACGGTGTGGAGCCAGTGCCATGCCCTGGCGCACATCCGTGAGCCCCACCGAACACGGACGCGGCTGAGAACCCCCGGAACGTCACCGTGACCCGCAGGCCGCGGACGGTGGAGTCCGGTGGATGTCTCCGGCGTACACCACGGATCGCCTCTATCGCGAGGCCCTCCCATCCGCAGACCGAAAGCCTCTAGATGCGAACGGTGGCTCTATTCGACGTATCCAGACGCACCGCTTGCGCATCCGCCTCAGACAACACTAGACTCAACCCGTGCGTATGGCGACTACGGGGCGGCAAGAAGAACTTCTCACGCAGATCACGGAGATGTTCCTAAAGGAGGGCTTCTACGACCTCACGTTGGACGACCTCACCCGACGTCTTCGCTGCTCCAAGACCACCCTCTACGTGCTCGGCGGCAACAAGGACCAACTGGTCACCGCGATCGTGATCCGGTTCTTCCGAGAAGCCACCGAATTCATCGAAGCCCGTACCGCCGAGGTCCAGGGTGGGCCGGTCGAGCGGATCTCGGCATACGTGAGTGCCGTGGGTGAGGCCCTGCACCGTGCGTCCCCCGCGTTCATGGACGACATCTCCCGCCACTACGTGGCCAGCGCGATCTACGAGCGCAACGCGGACTTCGTCTCCACCCGCGTCAGCGAGCTGATCGCCGAGGGCGTCGAGTCAGGGGACTTCCGGCCCGTCCACGCCGCCTTCGTCGCCGACCTGCTGGGGATGGCGATCGAGCGGATCCAGTCCGGCCACGTGCGCGAGACGACCGGACTCCAGGACGCCGAGGCGTTCGACGAGCTGTCGAAGCTGTTGCTGCACGCGATCACCCCGTAGCTCGCGGTCGCGCCCGCTGCAAGCCCGCCTGCACCCCGTCCGCGCGGCTGCCTAGCGTCCCGGCGATGTTGCGTGAGGCGTCATCGCACCGGTTCACCGCGCAGATCGCGCTGCGCGGCCGTCGTTACCTCCTCGTCGATGGCAAGGGCCACCCCGTGGCCGCGTGGGGCCGCCGACGCTTCCTGCGCCTGCAGCGGGCCCAGCAGCACGGTCCGGTCCCCCTGCTCGACGACGACCAGCGCACCTGGTGGTGGTTCGAGGACCGGATCTACCGGGAGGACGACGGCCTCGACGCGGCCGACGTGCTCGCGCTGGTCCGCGACCGCGAACGGCGACGTGAGCGCAAGCTCGAACGCGCGCACGCGGCCCTGACCGCGACCGAGGCGCTCACGCGGCTCGACGGGGTCGGGACCCGCGCGGCGCGGACCGCGATCCCCCGCGAGACCCGCCGCGCCGTCTGGGAGCGCGACGGCGGACGGTGCGTGGCGTGCGGGGCGACCTTCGACCTGCAGTACGACCACGTGATCCCGCTGGCGCTCGGGGGCGCCGACAGCGTCGAGAACCTGCAGATCCTCTGCGCGCCCTGCAACCAGGAGAAAGGCGCGGCGATCGCCTGAGTCGCCGGGCTCCGACGACCGCCCGCGCACCGCGGCCGCAGCCGGCCGCCACGCCCCTGCGCCCCGCGGATTCCGGGTCATGCCCAGGCGGCGGCCGAACGTGGGAGCATCGGACGATGGCGGCACCCAAGGAGCCCCTCGAGGCGATGCGCACCGACACCTGGCTCTGGGTCGCCCGGTTCGTCAAGACCCGTGCGCTCGCGGTCGACGCGGTCAACGGCGGCCGGGTCCAGGTCAACGGCGTGCGCGTCAAGCCGAGCAAGCCGGTCAAGCCCGGCGACCGGATCGAGATCACGATCGGCCAGGACCGGCACCGGGTGGACGTCACCGGGTTGGCGCGACGCCGCGGATCGGCGACCGACGCCGCGCTGCTCTACAGCGAGCGTCCCGAGGACCGCGAGGAACGCGAGCGGCTGGCCGAGCAGCGTCGGCTGGCGTTCCCCGGCGTCCCGGAGCGCGGAGGACGGCCGACCAAGCGCGACCGTCGGAAGATCGACGCCGCCCGCGGGCGCGAGCGGCAGTAGGCACGGCGCTGCACGGTGCCCCGTTCGGTCGGGCCGTGCAGCGTGCGACTCGGTATCCGGGTCGGGGACTGCGCGGCGCCCCGCGTGAGGGGACCGTGCAGCGTACGACCCGGTCGCCCGCTCCTACGCCGGCAGCGCCCGGTCGACGATCGCCCGCGCGTCGACGCCGGTCGGGAGCGTGCCGTAGGCGCGCCCTCCCCCGCCGCCGAGCCGCGCCGCGCAGAAGCCGTCGGCGACCGCGTCCGGTGCGTGCCGCAGCAGCAGGCTGGCCTGAAGCGCGACCGCGAGGTCCTCGACGATCCGCCGCGCCAGGTACTGGCCCGCGGCCAGCTGCTCCGGTCCGCCCGACAGCAGCGCGCCGGTCTGCTCGCGCACGAGCGTCATGTGCGCATCGAACCGCGGGTTCGCCCCCGCCGCCCGGTCGCACTCGGCGAGGAACGCCGGCAGCCCCTCGGGCTCGGTGACCATCGCCCGCAGGACGTCGAGCGCGGCGACGTTGCCCGAGCCCTCCCAGATCGACATCAGCGGGGCGTCGCGGTAGAGCAGCGGCAGCCCCGACTCCTCGACGAAGCCGTTGCCGCCCAGGCACTCCAGCGCCTCGTTGGCGTGCGGGGACGCCCGCTTGCAGACGTAGTACTTCATCACCGCGGTCGCGAACCGTCGGAAGACCGCGTCGCCGTCGTCGTACGCGCGCGCGATCCGCAGGGCCGCAGCGGTCGAGGCCTCGGACTCCAGGGCCAGGTCGGCCAGCACGTTGGTCATCGCCGGCTGGTCGACCAGCAACGCGCCGAACGCCGCGCGGTGGCGCGCGTGGTGGATCGCCTCGACGGTGCCGCGACGGATCGACGTGGTCGAGCCGACCAAACAGTCCAGCCGGGTGTGGTTGACCATCCGGATGATCGCCTTGACGCCCTTGCCCTCCTGCCCGACGAGCCGCCCGCGGATCCCCCGGAACTCGACCTCGGACGAGGGCAGCGAGCGGCTGCCGAGCTTGTCCTTGAGCCGCTGGAACTCCATCCCGGGACCGCGCTCGACGAGGAAGCACGAGACCCCCGCACCCTCGACCTGCGCGAGCACCAGGAAGATGTCGCACGGCGGGTACGAGCAGAACCACTTGTGGCCCCAGATCTCGTAGTCCCCGCCGCCGACCGGGGTCGCCGTCGTGATGTTGGCCCGCACATCCGAGCCGCCCTGGCGCTCGGTCATCGCCATCCCCGCGATCGCCCCGTGCTCGATCGACGGCGCCGTCAGCCGCGGCTCCCACTCGGCGGCCAGCTCGGGGCTGCCGTCGCGCAGCGCGGGGACGACCGCGTAGGTCATCGAGATCGGGCAGAGCACGCCGCCGTTGACGTTGCCCCACTGGGTCATCATCGCCGCGCGCACCACGTGGCCGCCCGTCTGGGACTCGCGCCACGGCAGGCCGGTCAGGCCGCGCTCGACGCCCTCGCGGAGCATCCAGTGCCACGACGGGTCGAGCTCCACGGTGTCGACGCGGTTCCCGTAGCGGTCGTGCGTGACCAGGCGCGGCTCGTGCTTCTCGGCGCGCTCGCCATGCTCGCGGGCCTCGACGGTCCCGGCCAGCGCGCCGATCTCGAGCAGCCGCTGCTCGCCCCACGATCCGCCCTCGCGGCGTAGCCCCTCGAGCAGCGCCAGGTCGTGCGCGGCGTAGTTCGTCGGCTGCAGCGGGGCGGCCTGGTTGAGGACCAGCCGTGTGGGGGCCGCACGAACGTCGGTCGGCGTCGCAGGAACCTCAGCGTGATCGGTCGGCGTGCTCATCGTGGACCTCGGTCGTAACGGCGTCGCGCCGTGAAACGAGACGGCAGGAACAGTGCCCACAGTCTGCCACCGGCGGTGGGGGTCCGTCCACCTCTTCAGCTGATGCGGAAAGAGGCTCTGGGGGAACACGAATCCGCATCAGCATGGGGACGGCCGACCATGGGCCCGACCATTCCGACTGGCGGTCGGAACGTCGATGCGCTGTGATGGTGGCATGAGCACGCCTTCGTCTGCCCCCGCCGGTTCCCCCGCAGGTCCCCTGGTGGCGGTCGTCACCGGAGCATCGAGCGGTCTCGGCGAGGCCACGGCCAAGCGCCTGGCCCGCGAGCCGGGCGCGCGGATCGTGTTGGTCGCCCGGCGCGAGGAGCGCCTGCAGGCACTCGCCGCCGAGCTCGCCGCGACCGCGACGGTGACCTGGGTGGCGGTCGATCTGACCGACGACGACGCGCCGGCTACCGTCCGCGACCACGTGCGGCGCGAGCACGGCGCTCCGACCCTGCTGGTCAACAACGCCGGGGCCGGCTACCGCGCCCGGTTCGGCAGCGAGGCGAACGGCGGCTGGGAGAACGTCCGCCGGACGATGGCGATCAACTTCGACGCGGTCGTCCGCCTGACCGAGGCGCTGCTGCCCGACCTACGGTCGGCGGCCCCCGCCGCGATCGTCAACGTCTCGAGCACCGCCGCCCGCGTCAGCCGCCCCGGGACCGGCGCGTACTCGGCGAGCAAGGCCGCGCTCGCGGCGTGGACCGACGCGCTGCGTGCCGAGGAGGCCCCCCACGGCGTCCACGTCGGCAACGTGCTGCCGGGCTTCGTGCCGACGGAGGGCTTCCCCCAGAGCGAGCTCGCGAGCAGCGCGATCGGCCGGCGCTTCCTGGGAACGACCGAGGACGTCGCCGAGGCCGTGGTCGACGCCGGTCTGAAGGGCAAGGCCGAGCGCTACACGCCGCGGATCTACGGCATCGCCGCCGGCGTACGGTTCGTCGCGCCGGGCCTGCTGCGCCGGATCATGGGCTCGGACAAGGCCAAGGTCATGACGACGTCGACGGTGTCGGACGACGCGGCGTAGACGACGAGTGCGCAGCGAGGTGCCCGGGTAGCCGTCCCGCGTGACCGATCCGGAGCCCGAGCCCGTCCACCGCGCGCCGATGCGCGCCCGCAACCGGGACGACGTTCCGGAAGGGGCCGGTGCCGAGCACGGCCTGCGCCACGGGCTGGTCGGGATCGGTGAGCGCCTGTCGGCCGTCCCGGACTCCGTCTCCGAGGCCGTGGCGGCCGCCGCCGACCAGGACGGCGAGAAGGCCGGCCGGATGGTTCGGCGGTTCGCCGAGCTGCCTTCCGGCACGTTGGTCTGGACGCGCGAAGGCGGCGGCGGATTCCGGCTGGGGCGGATCACCGGCCCGTGGCGCTACGACGTCTCGTCCGACGCCGTCACGGTCGGCATCCATCACGTCCACGACGCCCGCTGGCTCCCGCGGACGTTCACCGAGGACGAGGTCCCCGCCGCCGTCGCCGAGACCTTCCGCCGGGGCGGACGCAACTTCCAGCAGACCCACGACGAGGACGCGGAGCACCGGACCGCCGAACTGTGGGCCGCGCACGAGGACCTCGCTTGAGGGGCGGCTGAACGACGCGACGGCGCACTCGTTACGGGGTCCGCGGCGTGTGCGCAGGGAGGCCGCGTGGAGCGAACCGGTTGCGCACACCCCGGGCGGCGCGCTCCGAGTGCGCAGCCACGCGCCGCGGCCTCGTGCCCGCCCGCACGCCGCGGCACGGCGGCCGGAACGCCGGTCGCCTACCGTTGATCCATCGACGACGCGACCCCCAGCCCCGCGGAACCGGTCGAGCCGCCGACCACGCCGGCCGCCCAGATCCGGATCGAGACCCGCAGCCGGATGCCGGAGCTCGTGCTCGACGTGCCGCGATCCCTGAACGACGTCGTACGGACGATCCCGGGTCGGTACTTCGACTGGGGCAACCACGTCTGGCGAGCCCCGCTGAGCATCCAGGCCGCGATCATCGTCAAGCGGCTGCTGGAGCACCCCGACGCGCGGCTCTTCCCGGACGGCGACGTCGCCGTCTGGCTGCGCACGCTCGACCGCTGGCACGGCGAGGCGCGCGTGATCGAGCTGCCCGACGGTCCCCGGCTGGCCGTCGTCACCCTGCTCGGCGAGGCACCGGAGCGGCTGCGCGAGGCCACGAGCCGCCTCGACCCGGAGGCCGCCGAGCGGATCACGGGCAGCGCCGCGAGCGTGATCGACGTGCTGCCGTTCGACGCCCACGGCGTGGCGGTGCTCGACGCCACCGACGGCCTGGTCGTCGACACCAACGTGATGCTCGCCGCCGCCGAGCTGCGGATCGGCCGCCGCCCGGCCGCCGGCACGCTCCGCGCCGGACGCGACGACCAGAAGACGCTGCGGCTGGAGCTGTTGCCCGGCTGGAGCCGCAGCCTGCAGCGGGCGTTCGAGGCGCTGCCGGAAGCGACCTCGATCGACAGCGGATCGTCCCGCGGCTACCGCAGTGGCGACGCCTCGATCGACGCCGACACGGCGCTCGCGGTGCCCGCCGACCCGTCGCTGCTGGAGCCGATCGAGCGGCTGATCCGTGATCACCCGACGATCAACGTCACGACCGCGGCCCAGGACGCGCTGGCGACGATGCGGGTCGCCCACGCCGAGCGGATCGAGACGATCGAGCTGTCGCAGGCCGAGCGCGCCAGCCCGCTGCGGCGCACCGCGGCCGGCGAGCCGCTGACCCTCGGCGGCACGCTCGAGCCGTTCCAGCACGCCGGCGTCCGCTACCTGCTCAAGCGCCGCCGCAGCTTCCTCGCCGACGAGCAGGGACTCGGCAAGACCGTCCAGGCGCTGGTCGCGCTCGAGGTCGACGGGGCGTTCCCGGCGGTCGTCGTCTGCCCCGCCGGGATGAAGCTGACCTGGCAGCGGGAGGCGGCGAAGTGGCTGCCGCACCGCTCGGTCGCCGTGCTCCACGGTCGGGCGGCCGAGCAGTGGACGCCGCGGGCCGAGCGCGAGGCCGCCCTCGCCGCGGCCTCGGCGGCCGGCGCACCGGCCAAGAAGCCGAACCCGTGGGCCAAGCCGCTCGACGTCTCGGGCTTCGCCGAGCCGCACGAGGCCGAGATCGTGGTGCTCAACTACGAGATCGTCGAAGCGCACCTCGACGCGCTCGGCGGCCGGGCCCCGCGGGCGGTCGTCTTCGACGAGTCGCACTACTGCAAGCAACCGACGACGAAGCGGACCAAGGCCGCGATGAAGCTGTCCAAGCTGGTGCCCACCGACGGCCTGCGGTTCGCGTTGACGGGCACGCCGGTGCTCAACCAGCCGAAGGAGCTGACGGCTCAGCTGCGGCTGATCGACCGGCTGAAGGACTTCGGCTCCGGGGCCGAGCTGGCCCGGCGGTTCCAGGGGACGGACGCCCACGACCGGCTGCACTGGCACCTGCGGGCGAGCGGGTTCGCCCGCCGGCTGAAGCAGGACGTGCTGCCGCAGCTGCCGGCCAAGCGCCGGGTCGACGTCCCGCTTGCGCTCGACAACCCGGCCGAGTACCGATTGGCCGAGAAGGACGTGATCGCCTGGCTGAAGACCCAGCCGCTCGACCTGAGCGAGCTGGACGCCAAGGTCGCGGCCGCGCTGCGCGCCGAGCAGCTGGTGAAGATGAACCATCTGCGGCGGCTGGCGGCGCTGGGCAAGCTCGACGCGGCGATGCTCTGGATCCAGGACTTCCTGGCGTCCGGCGAGGCGCTGGTCGTCTTCGCCCAGCACCGCGAGGTCCAGAAGGCCGTGCTGCAGCGGTTCCCCGGGGCCCTCCACCTGCTCGGCGACGACTCGGCGACCCACCGCGACGACACGATCCGCCGGTTCCAGGCGGGCGCGCACCTGGACATCGAGAACCCCGCCGAGCGGTTGATCGTCTGCTCGATGCGGGCCGCGTCGCAGGGGATCACCCTGACCCGGGCCTCGAACGTCGTCTTCCTCGAGCTCGACTGGACCCCGGCGATGCACGCGCAGGCCGAGGACCGCTGTCACCGGATCGGCCAGCACGACGCCGTGACCGCCTGGTACCTGCTGGCGCCGAGGACGATCGACGACGAGATGTCCGCGGTGATCGAGCAGAAGCGCCTGGTGATCGACGCGGTCGTCGACGGCAACCGGGTGACCGCCGAGCCGGTCAGCCTGGCCGTGATCCGCGCCTTGCGCGCGCGGGACGCCGAGGGCGAGGTCGGGTCCGAAGCCCGTTGAACCGACGCGCGTCGGAGCATCGCGGGAGTGCCCGAGATCACGTTAGGGCACCCACCTATTAGGGGACCCTCTGGTACGATCGTGCTGTGCAGCGCGAGCAGCAGTCCCCGACCCAGGACAGCATCCCCGCCTGTGGCTTCCGCGCCCGTCGTTGGGCGCGGTTCGAGCGGGACCTCGAAGGCTGGCTGAGCACGCCCGAGGGCCGCTTCGCCCAGTGGCGCGCCGTTCACGCGATCGTCGCCGAGCGCCGCCCGACCGCCTGAGGACGCCGGCGCCCCGCGCCGCGCCCCATACCCCCGACGTACCCGCCGGCTCGTCGGCGACCTTCCGCGCGCCCGCTCCGCGTGCGCCCCGACGGCCTGTGTCTTCGCATGCCCAGCGGGCCTTCGGGGTACCGATCCCCTAGCCCGGGACGGCACCTTCCCGCCGGAAGCTTCGCCGACCTAGGGCGCCCTTATTTGAAGTTCCTAGTAATAACCGCTACGGTGCTGGGACAGTTCCAAGACCCCCGCAGGAGGATCACCATGACCGCCACCCACCATGCCAGCGCCGGAATCCTCTCCGACCAGAACGCCGCCAAGCGCGAGGAGATCGTCCAGCTCCTCACCACGGCCTACTGGATGGAGGTCGAGACCGTCACGAACTACCTCGCCCAGTCCGCCAACCTGGACGGCATCCGGGCCAAGGAGGTCGCCGCCGACCTGCGCGCCGACGTCGACGAGGAGCTCGGCCACGCCAAGCAGTTCGCCGACCGGATCAAGGAGCTCTACGGCACCGTTCCCGGCTCGGCCGACTTCCCGAGCGACGCCGACGCGGGCCTGCAGCCCAACGGCGACCCGACCGACGTGGAGTCGGTGATCAAGGGCGTGATCGACGCCGAGTCCGGTGCGATCTCGCACTACAGCCGGATCATCGAGGCCACCGACGGCGTCGACTGGGCCACGCAGGACATGGTGATCGCGATCCTCCGCGACGAAGAGGGCCACATGCGCACCTACGAGCGGTACCTCGCCGAGTACAAGTGATCCGCTGACGCGGCGGCCGAGCCGCTGCGTGTCGACTTCTCCGGCGTAGGCCGGGAGAAGTCGACACGACGCCAGACGACGACGGGCCGTCAGCAGCCCGTCGTCCCGGGGCGACCCCTTCTCGTCCTGCTCAGCGGGTTATGCCGGCCTCGCGCAGCCGCTTGAGCCGCCAGCCGAGCACCCGCGGGCGCTTCGCCCGCTGGGCCGTGTCCTCCTCGGGCACCAGCTGCTCGGCCAGGGTGATGTAGTCCGGGCCGATCGCCGCCAGCATCGCGTCGTCCAGGCAGCGGACCTGGTTGCGCTCCCAGGTCACGCCCTCGCGGAAGACCCGGTCGATCGCCGCCAGGTCGACGCTGCGGACCGCCTCGCGCAGGCGCTCGACCGTGGTCAGGCCGGCCTGCGTGGCGTGACGACGGATCCACTCCTCGCTACCCGCGCCCCGGCTGGGCGGGGCGTCGGGGAAGCTCTCGGCCAGGAACGACCGCAGCGCCCGGGCGGTCAGGCGGCTGCCCGCGGCCGCATCGTGGGCGTCGCCCCGCTCGCTCGGTCCGGACGCCGCCAGCGCGGCCTGCGCCCGCGCGGCCTCCTCGGCCCGCCCGCCGGTGCTCGCCGCGTCGTCGATCTCCTGCAGCAGCTCGTCGACCATCTCGATCAGCGCCGCCGCGCGATCGAACTTGCGCGAAACGCGAGAGCCCGCCGCGCCCTTGTAGCGCGAGGCGTGCTCGAGCTCGGCCCAGACGTGCTGCAGCTGGGTCCGCAGCTGGATCTCGACCCGCGGCACGCGGTAGTCCTTCGGCGGGTCCTGCGCCCGGAGCGCCGGTCCGGGATCGACCAGGACGTGGACGCTCTGGTAGCCGAACTGGCGCTGTGCGCCGTGCCGCTGACCCTTGTTCCGGACCTCGCTGACGATCAGCGCCTCGTCCTCGGCGAGCGCCTGCTCGACCGCCTCGACCTGGGCGGGCAGGAACGCGACCACCCGCAGCGCCAACTGGTCGGTGATCTCGTCGCAGGGGAACCGGTAGTTCGGACGCGTCGGGTCCTCGGGATCGGGCAGCCGGGCCTTGACCGCGAACGACGCCGGGTCCTTGATCCGCCACTCGACCTCGGACTGGTTGTCGGGGATCCCGGCCGCCGCGACGATCTCGCGGAGGTGCGCCGCCATGGTCTCGCCGAGACGGCGCAGGTACGCCTGGTACGAGGGCAGCTCGTAGGCCCGGCGCGCCAGGCGCGCGTGATCGGTGAACGGTGACGCGGACATCGGGAACGACCACCCTCGCAGATGCGCCGGACCGCGCGGTTGCGGTGGGCGCGTGCGATGGATGCCGCCCGAGGCGTCCGGATCGCACCAGGCCACCACACCGGCGCACGCCCCTGAGCCGG
>Ga0265296_1004052_pt1 | contig 12997 bp, 9 predicted proteins | sample MunlanPumphouse1_FD_189073 | JGI IMG/M metagenome (GOLD analysis project Ga0265296, IMG submission 189073) | Groundwater microbial communities from a municipal landfill in Southern Ontario, Canada - Pumphouse #1 | ecosystem: Environmental > Aquatic > Deep subsurface > Groundwater | place: Canada... | reverse complement strand
AGGATCACGGGGATAAACGGATCGATCGTGGTCCAGAGGGGCAGGAGCAGCGGGAGTCCCAGTACCCCTGCAAGAGCGAGAAGGCCTTTTACGGTCTCACCATTATAGAACTGCCCGAGTCCGATACCCACAAACGACAGCCCTGCGGCATACAGGGGTTTTCGCCACTCGTCCATTGAGAGATCGAGGCGGGAAGGGGCCGTGGTTGCCTCCTCAGGTACGGACCCGTCAAAGGTCCGCCGGCACGAGCGGCAATAATTCCCGTTATGATGATTGATTGTCCCGCAGAAAGGACATTTCTTCATAGCGATCCGGTGATGTGAACGGTATTAATTATTTCCAAAACCGGAATGGTTCTTTGTGCCTGAATTCATCACACCATGCCGGCAGTTCAGCACCTCACAGGTCCCGCAGGACAGGAATACAACCCGTGAAATGCAAGGCAGCACGGATCTTTTTTATATTATTATATTCTTCTTAATATCATCCACATGCCGGGGCTGCCACACATGATCTCTGTACTCTATGTCGATGACGAACAGGGACTTCTGGAGCTGGCAAAGATCTTCCTGGAGGACTCAGGAGAGTTCAGGGTCGAAACCTCAATATCGGCACGCAAGGTATTAGACTCCCCGAAAATCCCGTCCTACGATGCCATCGTCTCCGATTACCAGATGCCGGAGATGGATGGCATTGCTTTTTTAAAGATTGTCCGGGAGCGGTTCGGGAATATCCCGTTCATCCTCTTCACCGGCCGGGGGCGTGAAGAGGTGGTCATTGAAGCGCTCAACAACGGTGCGGACTTTTACCTCCAGAAAGGGGGCGAGCCGACCGCCCAGTTCGCCGAGCTCTCGAACAAGATCCGGTATGCCGTAGCGCGGAAACAGGCAGAAACCGAACTGCAGAGAAAGAACGATGAGCTCAATGCTTCCTACGAGCAGATCGCTGCAAACGAGGAGGAACTCAGGCAGCAGCTGGATGAACTCTCGGAAAAACAGGACGCCCTCAAACATTCCGAGGAGAAATTCCGGGCATTCACGGAGAATATTCCGGATCTTACGACCATCGTTGATATGACCGGGGTTTACACCTATGTCAGCCCGTCCATCCAGCGGATCACCGGGTGGCGTGCCGAGAACCTGTTGGGCAAGACGTTTGCCGGCATCGATTCCATCTTCGGGATCCCCCCTGAAGATAAAGAGATCCTCTTAAAGAGCGGCCGGATCGCGATACAAACACCGGGGGAAGCCATTCCGGTGCCACCGTTACGAGTACGTGACTCCAATGGGGAGACGCGCTTCATTGAGGGCACAAACACGTACTTACCCGGCGTTGAGGGCATCCAGGGGATCCTGTTCCACGGGCGCGATATCAGCGACCGGATCCGGGCCGAAGAGGAACTGAAGAGGAAGAACGAGGAACTCAATGCCTCGTATGAGGAGATCACTGCCTCGGACGAGGAACTGCGAGGCCAGTACGAGGAGCTTGCGTACAGCGAGAAACGGATCCGCGAGAACGAGTTAAAATTCCGCAGCCTGTTTGAAAAGACCCACGACGCCCTCGTCCTGTTTACCGATGAAGGCTGCATTGACTGCAACCAGCGGGCGCTGGATCTGTTCGGGTACGCGTCCCGCGAGGAGTTCCTGGGCCTGAAACCCATGGATGTCTCTCCCCCGGTCCAGCCGGACGGGCAGGACTCCGGGGCTTCCACCGCTGCCCGGCTCAGCACGCTCTTCAATCGGGGAACCGATAACTTCGAATGGCTCCAAAGGAGAAGAGACGGTTCTACGTTCCTTGCGGATATCCTGCTCTCGGGATTCGAACTGGGGGGGAAACAGGTCTTTTTATCTTCGGTCAGGGATGTTACCGAACGCAGGCTGATGGAAGACCAGCTCCAGCTCCTGAAGATATCGGTCGACCGGTCATCCGATGAAGTCATCTGGATGGATTTTGACGGCTCGATCATCTACGTGAACGATGCGGCCTGCCGTACCACCGGATATTCGCGCGATGAACTCCTCACTATGAAGCTCTTCGAGCTGGACCCGGACTTTTCCCCGGATTTGTGGGAGGCGTCTGTTGCTGATCTCCGCCTGCAGAAGACCCGGTTCATCACGACCCGGCACCGGTGCAAGAACGGCGCTATCATCGATGTCGAGATCGCGGCGGTCTATGTCACCAAGGACAACCGCGAGTACAGTTTTGCCTTTGTCCGGGATATTACCCGCCGTAAACAGGTAGAGACGGAACTGCGGGAGCGCGGGGAGCAGTACAAACGGATCTTCGAATCATTTGTCGATACGTACTACGAGACCGATAAGAACGGCATTGTCAGGGTCGCATCACCCTCGTTGTTCACGCTGTCCGGGTGGAAACCGGAAGAGCTCGTCGGGACGTCCATCCTGACGCTGTACGACAATCCTTCGGACCGCCAGGTACTCATCGAACGGCTGAAACAGAATCCTGAGGTCTCCGGATTTGAAACAACATTGCGGAAGCGTGACGGGACCACGGCTTCTGTCTCGGTCAATGCACGGGTACGGTACGGGCCACACGGAGAACCGGATGGAATCGCGGGCTCGATCCGGGATATCACAGAGAAAGTAAGAGTACGAAAAGCCCTGGAGGCACGCGAGAAGGAGTACCGTCATATCCTGGAAAACCTGCAGGACGCGTACATCCGTACCGACAGGAGGGGTCATGTGACGATGGTGAACCCGTCGGCCGCCCGTATGTACGGCTATAGTTCACCGGAGGAGATGACCGGTATACCCACGGACTCCCTGTACGCAACACAAGATCAGCGCGAGACAATGCTGCAAAAGATGCAGGAGGGCGGAAGAGTTACTGATTCTACCGGGGAGGCCCGCAGAAAGGACGGGACAATGTTCTGGGCATCGATAAACATCCAGAATATTTTTGACGATACCGGCGGTATCGCAGGCACCGAGGCGATCGTTAGAGACATTACCGAGAGAAAAACCATGGAGCAGGCGATCCGGGAAGCGAACAAAAAACTCAGCCTGCTCTCCAGCATCACCTGCCACGATGTGGCAAACCAGCTCACCATGCTGCAGGGATACGTCCAGCTCACGGAGATAAAGAATACCGATCCGGTGGTGGCCGACTTCTTGTCCAGGATCGAGCAATCGGCCGATGCCATCACCCACCATATCGAGTTCACAAAGGCCTACCATGAACTGGGCGTCCAGCTGCCAGGATGGGTTCGGCTGGATTCCCTCATCTCCTCGGCTGGAGGACCGGAGATCAAAATGTCCAATGCCTGCACGAACACCGAGATCTTTTCGGACCCGATGATCGAACGGGTCTTTTTCAATCTCTGTAACAACGCCGTGCAACATGGCGGGCATGTGACGGAGATCGCGGTCCGCTGTGAACATGCTTCGGATAGGCTTGTGATCATTGTCGAGGATAACGGTGTGGGGATTGCCCCGGAAGAGAAGGAGAAGATCTTTGAGAAGGGGTACGGGAAGAATACCGGGTTTGGTCTCTTCCTTGCCCGGGAGATCCTGTCGATCACCGGCATCACTATCCGCGAGACGGGCGAGCCGGGCAATGGGGCCCGGTTCGAGATCACGGTGCCAAAGGGGATGTGGCGGCTGGCGGGTGAGAAAGAGGGCGGACACCGGTAATCCGGGGTCTCTCTTTCGATGACGAACCAGCGCTGCTGAAAAGAAAAAAATATTCACGGCCGGGGAAGTCTGACGTTGAAGGGCTCCACTCTGCCATAGTGTCCATCTCACCGCTCAACACCGCAGGGTATGATGACAGTATCACGCACGACCCGCCGGAAGAGTGATAGGATCCCATCACACACGCAGCTGATATTCAACAGATTTTTCATTTATCAGAGGGCACAGGAAGAGTATGTCTGTGGTTTGTGCCCGCTTCCGGCATTATATCCCCTTACTCCTGATCCTGGCACTTGCCGTCACGGTGCTCTACCAGTTAGCAGGCATCACCCACTATCGGGATATCGACCTTGATGCAACCATCACGGAAATCACCATTCTGATAATAACCATTGTTGTTTTTGCCACGATCAGGAAATTCAATAATTTCAGGCTCGAACTGGGTCTTGCACTGATCATCTATGCGATGGGCATTCACTTTGTGGAAGAATTTACCACAGAATTTTCCCTTTTCCAGGTAATCATCTTCTCGTTTCTCCTCCTGACGGGGTTAATCCTCACGTGTGTCGGGGTTTTTTCCAGCCGCAAAAAACTCGAACAGAATCTTGAACGGCTCCGGCAGACGGAGGCCGAGCTGCTTGCCCGTTCAGCCGAACTCAAAGACCTGAACGTGGCTCTTGACCAGGCGAACCGGAAACTCCGGCTGCTCACCCAGATCACCCGGCACGATATCAATAACCAGCTGACGCTGCTCAGGGGATACCTTCGCATTGCCGAAAAGAAGCATACCGCTCACAATGAATATTTCCATAAGATAGTTGCCGCTGCAGAACGGATCGCTCTCATGATCCGCTTCACCAGGGAATATGAGAAGATTGGTGTCAAGGCCCCCTGCTGGCAGGACTGCCACACACTCGTAGAGACCGCTGCTGCAGAAGCCCCGACCGGACAGATCAGGGTGATAAACGATATCCCGGAAGGCAGGGCTGTTTTCGCCGACCCGCTCATAGAGAAGGTATTTTTCAACCTGATAGATAATGCGGTGCGGTACGGCGGGAAGATCACATCCATCCGGTTCTCGGTTGAGGATCACGAGGGAGATACGGTTATTGTGTGCGAGGATGATGGCAACGGTGTTCTTCCCGATGAAAAAGAGAAGATCTTCGAACACGGGTTTGGCAAAAACACCGGGCTCGGTCTTGCCCTTTCGCAGGAAATCCTTGATATTACCGGCATCAGGATTTGCGAGACCGGAGAGCCGGGCACGGGAGCCCGGTTCGAGATCACGGTGCCTAAGGATATGTGGCGGGTCACCGCGGGACAATAAGCGTAGAGGTTTTCTCGTACCGCAGTACATGACGCGGCCGGGTACCGGTGGAGACTCCGGCTTTTTTTAATGAACGGGCCTGTATACAAGAAAGCGTATCACCTTCCGGTTCATTCCCTTAAAGAAATAGTTCCGCACGAATTATTTTTCATGCGGTTGACCGGAGTAGGTTCATGAAAGGGCGCAGGCCGGATGTGACAATTGGCCGGGCAAAAAAGTTTGCAGAACGACAGGGATACCGGTGGGTGCCCAACCCGGAGGCGGACATGCCCGTTGATGCGCTGGTGTACCGGGCCAATGACATCTGTGTTGTCAGCATCCGGACGAGCCGCAATGCCCCGGGCGAGTACGATCTCCCGGAGGATTTTTTCAAAACCGATTTTGAGATCCTGACGGCCCTGCCGTTTCCACCCGACACGCCCCGCGAGGTCTGGGTCCGGTATTCATGGAGCCGGAACTTCTATCGCTTCCGGATCTTCCAGGATACGTTCATAGAAGTTACCATGATCGACCGGGAGAAGCCGGTCTTTGGGATACGGAAGAGGGAGGGGCAGGGTCCGTCGGAGACTGCACCCGGCCCGGGGGATGAGGTCAGATAAGCCCGCAGCGGGCTCCGATTGGCAAACGGACGAAAGCCGGATCCGGTTCCAGTGGAAGTGCGTCAACGCCCATGGAAAAGTCCGATTAAAACGAGTATTTTTCGAAAATAACCATTTTAAACAGGAATTGGCCTGTCAAAATAGCGGGCTTCCAGCAGCCTCTAAATTTCTACAGGTTTAGGGACGCGTAAAAATAACCGCTGACCGGCGGCCGCTATGACCGTTTTGGAGGGGGTCACATCTAAGAGCCCCGACAAGTCTTCTTCTGACTCGGGTCTGACAACCCTCATTACGACAGAGATTTCTCCGACGTGACGGGGTCTATTACCGCAATCTCCTCAGCCGTCAGCCCGTACAACTCATACACCAGCGCATCGATCCGGACATCCGTGGCATCGATGTCCTGCCGGATGAGCCGGCGCTCCTGATCGGTCTTTGCCTGCGGGAGGTAGCGGTTTAATTCTAAAATGTGCGTAACAAGCGAGACCATACGGTCGTGCCGGTTCCTGTCCGCGAGTTTGTCGAAGTCCGGGACGTATACCGGAAATTTTCCGAGGATTGCCGGGCTGACATGATAGCCGCGGTCTGTCAGCGGACAGGTGCGGGTGAGAACCAACCGGCCAAGGCCGGAGTTCAGGATGGCGAGGAGGAACGGATCGTTCCTTGGAATTGCAAAGAGTGTGCCCGCGATCGCATACGCCCCGTCCGGATCGATACAGAATGCCGGGCTGTGCTGGAACGGTGAGAAAATAATTTTTGGCCGGTTTTTTTCTGATTCCGCAAAGTCTGTACAATTTTCCACATCGGATGACGGATCATCTTCGCTGCCATGAATGCCGGATCCGGTTTCCTGATCGTTCCCCGCGTGTTCAAGGTACTCGACCAGCGCCCGGCACTTCCGCAGCTTCCGGAGATCATCGATCACCAGCACAAACCGTTCCGGTCGCTCCGGCACATAGCGCCGAATATCGGCCGGGCGGAGCAGCGGGACAAAGAAATGCCGGCACCACCAGGCGTTCTTTGTCAGCTGGCTCTTTGTTGTATAGTCCACGACCAGGGGGTTGTTCCGCGTCCGGCAGGTTCCAGGAGCAATCTCCCCCATCGCGTACTCCTCAAGCGGGGTGCCGGCGGCAAGAATTATTTCTAAAATTTTTGCCGTGCGGGTATCCTCCAGTCTCCATCCCCCGTCATCGAACGAGCGCTGGTCGAGCATGAAATCCTGCGCACTGCTTCCCTGCCGGACCCGGTCTTTTTTCCAGACGGGTGAGACCACAAACGGCCGGTCGGGCGGGTGGTTCCGGAGCATCAGGATATAGACCGGTGCATTGCCTTCCGGCAACGCACGGGTCCGGCCGGTGTTCGTGATCGTTTCGATCTGGCGGGAGAGGAGAAGGCGACGGAGCGGCCGGGTGTGCTTGGACCGCAGGAACGTACCGGGAACGAGCACCGAAATTATTCCGCCAGGCTTTGAGAGCGAGAGTCCCCGCTCGATGAAGTACCCGTAGAGACCGGCCGATTGGGCATAGGCATCGTAGTGGGTCTGGAAATACTCTTCCCGGGCTTTGATTGCAAACGGCCGGTATGGCGGTGGGGCGCCGATCACCGCATCGAACCCGCCCTCCGCAATAATTTCCGGAAATGTTTCCGTCCAGTCGAATGGGTTCACGCGCCGGCGCTCATCCGCATTGAACGGGAAGACCGGCTTCCCCGAGAAATAATCCGGTGCGATCAGGGAGTTGCCGCACCGGATGGTCTTTACAAGATTCGAACAGACCTCGCGTACCTGGCCGGGCGATACAACACCGGCACCCGAACGCCGGCTCTCTTCAATGTACGCAAACAGCATTATGAGCCGTGCTGCACTCACGGATTCGGGATCAATGTCGGTACCGAACAGGGAACTGCCTGCCAGATCCTGAAGGACATTCTGTATCTCTTCCGGATGAACGAGGTGCCGGGTATTTTTCCGGACAACGTACCGGTATGCGGCAAGCAGGAAGAGCCCGGAGCCGCAGGCCGGGTCAAGAATCCGGCGTACCATCGTTCCGTTCGTTGCGGATCGGTCGGTTATGCCGGCAAGTGCTTCACGTACAAGGTACTCTACAACTTCGCGGGGGGGAACATCCACCGACCCGGTGTAGAGCAGTGCAGACTTTCCGACCCGGTTCACACGGCAGCCTTCCGCGGTCTGCATCCGAATCCCAAGGAACTTGTCAAGGACCGCAGCACATTCTTCCACAGAAAACCGGGAGCCGGGAACCAGTATATCCGGCTGGTCCAGCCGCCGGATGATCTCCCGCAGGGGCTCATCGGGAAGCGCGGGAAACGTGCGGGCGCCTTCCGGTCCGCGTTCGAAAAAAAGTTCCGGGGAAAGCCCCGCATCCGAGCAGGCCCGGGCCATTCGTTTCGGGATCCCATCGCATCCCGCAAGAGCCGCGAGCGTGCCGGGTTCAACAAACCCGGACTCCTGGCCGGTCTTGAGAAAGAGGATCTGGAGGAGAGAGGAGACGGCGATATAATTCAGGTCCGGATCGGCAACCGTATGATATTCGTGGACCAGCCGGCGGGCAATGAGATTCCGCGAAGTTTCAAGGCAGGTAAGAAGGATGCCCTCCTCATCAGTGGGGGGCCGTGATGTGCTGATATCGGATCCGGTCGGTGCCCGCATTGAGATACTAATTGATCTCCGTGGCGATAATGGTGTGGCGGTTACGCGGGTTTTTATTAAAGATATTACTACTCATCAGAATTCAAATCAGAAAAGATATAATGAAATATTAAATTGTATTTAATATGAATTTAAATTACAAAATTATCATGGTCTCATTTTGTAGTCTTTTTTTTCTTATTGGGGTGTGTGTAACCTTTGGATCCAACGGCGATACATCTCTAAACAATAATCAAACCTCATACAACGACGATTATAATTATGATCTTGATACCTCACATAATCTTTTTATAGGGGATGGAAAAACTCCAACCTTCTGGAAAACTCTCGTCCTACCGGAAATAAATGTCACTGATATAACAATAAAAAAAGAGTTTAGGATTTGTATCGACAATCTTTCATCTATCAAACGCCCTGGTGTATACCAATTAATGAATGATATAAAACTTAAATCATCGAATGATATCATTCAAGTTCAATCTTCCAATGTTATTATTGATGGGAATTATCATACGCTTACCTGTTCTGCGGGGTTACCTTACAAGATACCCGCACACTCCAGGGGTATAGTAATCAATGGATTCACTAATGTGACCATCAAGAACCTAAAAATAGAAGGATGCGAGATTGGAGTCTATTCGTTTTCATCTGCTCCAATAGATACTAACCATATAATTGAGAATCTAATGATCGTTAACGGTTCTAGTGGCATCGTTCTGCATTCCGGTGACAGAAATATTATCAGGCACACAATTATTCGATATAACTGGAATCGTGGGATCAGGGCATATGGAAGTGATTACAATCTTTTCATTGATAACGATGTCACAGAAAATAGAAGAAATGGGCGGTTAAAAGCTGAAAATTTAAAGCAAATGCAATATTGAGTGAAAGAATGAACAACACATTCAGAAGAGGTTTAGACTTGAAAAGTTATACGTCCCGACCAGAACTTGGAGATTCTTACGCTAATAATCACAACTCTTGTTCTTTCTGACATCGATATTAAAAACAAAGTATAGATAATTTTACTTCAGGTTTCTTTAAAAAAAGTTCAGAATCCCATCGCCACTTCACCGTCACCGCCCGGTAACGGCTCCTTCTCTTTCACCGCAAGCATCAGCAGGACCCCGATCACTTCGAGCACCATGCAGAACAGGAACGCTGCATCGAATGCCGATGCCAGGCTGGCACCTTCAATCGAATGTGCCGTAAACTCGGCAAGTTTTGGTCCCGCCGCAATGGTGGCAACGAGCATCACGGTCGCAACCCCGAGAGAGGAGCCGAGGTTCGTCATCATCTTGACGAGACCGCTCGTGGAGCCGCGATCTTTGGCCGTACACTCGCCCATCACGGCGCTGTTCAGCGGGGAGAACGCGATACCGGTGCCGGCCCCGAGCAGGAAGAGGTAGATACAGATGTGCCCGACACTCGACTGGCCCGAAAGGGTCGAGAGGAGGAGGAGGGCAACTGCGCAGATCACAAAGCCGGTGATGATCGGTCTCTTCGTGCCGATCACGTCCGAGATCTTTCCGGCAATCGGGGCGGTCAGGATCATGCCGATGGGCAGTGCCAGCAGGATCGTGCCGGCATTGTCTGTCGGGATCTTCTTGACCACTTCCAGATAGAACGGCATGATGACCATGACGCCGGCCATTGCCATCTGGATCAGCATGACGTTCACGTTCTGGAGCGAGTAGGCCCGGTTTTTGAAGAGGCTGAGGTTCACGAGCGGCTCACCCGGCCGGCGTTCCTGGACAATGAACAGAACCCAGAAGATCGCCGAGATGACGAGCGCGATCATCCCGAGCAGGGCGTTACTGCCCTGCACGGTGGTGAGGCCGACAATCAGCGTGCCGAGCGCAATGAAGACGAGCAGGACGCCGGGGATATCGAGTTTTGCCTTCGGGGCAACGGGCGCCACCTGCGGGAGGATGTGCATGCCGAGAATAATGGCAACAATTCCCACCGGCAGGTTCACAAAGAAGATGTACTGCCACGATAAGGCGCTGGTCAAAAATCCGCCCACAACCGGGCCGAGGGCAGCCCCGAGCATGGTGAACATGGCAACGATCCCGAGTGCCTGGCCCCGCAGGGATGTTGAGAGGTAGGACGTGACCATCACGGCCCCGAGTGCCGAGATGACCGCTCCGCCGATGGCCTGGATCATCCGTGCCACAATCAGGAAGTCAAGCGTGGGGGAGAGCCCGCAGAGTGCTGACCCGGCCGTGAAGAGGGCAAAGCCACCCAGGAAAATATTCCGGTACCCTCTCATGTCGCCAAGCCGGGAGGCCGCAAGCAGGAGGCTGACGAGGATGATGAGGTACGCGTTCAGCACCCACGAGACAGCGACAGTCGAGACATCAAAGGATTTCGCAATCGCGGGGAGGGCGATATTTACGATTGTTGCATCGAGACCGGCCATGAACGAGCCGAGCGCGATCACAATCACGATCATCAGCTCCTTGGGGGTCATCTTCGGGGTACTGGCAGTTTCACTCATGATATCAGCACACAATAAAGGAAAAGACGGTTTTTTACCATAAGAACTCTCGGATTAAAAATTCCCGATACTTCTGACTCATGCAGCAGCAACGGGGAAACGGTTATCCACCTCACCGCAAAATCACCTCTTGCGATACAAAACGTATCCGTGATCAGCCATGCCGGAACAAAACGAACCCCCATACGCAACGGCACAGGTGCCGTTTCGGACCATTGCCCATTTTTATGATGCGGACGATCCAACCCCCGAGAACAACCGGGAGTTGTCGGACCGGGCCGAGGAGCAGATCTTCCATACGGTGCTGGATTCCCGGAAGGGGTCCAGGGAGATCAGTGACCGGATCGAGATTACGCTTCCCGCATCCGACCTGACACCGGACCGGAAGACCGCCATCGTTTCAGCTATCCATTCCCATTTCCGGATCCGGGCGGAGGAGGTGCAACGGAGCACGAGGCTGACCCAGCGGGTCGGGCTCCGGGAGTTCCGGCTGACCATAGCAGTCTGTATCCCCTCGTTTGTTGGCATCGCCCTCTGCGCCCCGTTCAAAGGCGATCCCCTCGTTGAGGTGATCGAGAACGTACTCGTCATCTTCTGCTGGGTCACGATCTGGCAGCCGTTCCAGTCCATTGTCTTCGACCGGTGGACGCAGTCGGCGGCGGCAAAAGTCTACCGGCAGATCGCAGAGATGGAGATCAGCGTGCGGGCAGCATAACCGGGATTGTGACAGGCTGACCTCCCGCAATTGTTCCCGGTCAAGAGAGCGCATCCAAGCGTTACCGGATGTTCCAATTTTTGATTTTCAGGTAACTCCCTATAAACCCCCTCTTCATAGGGTGTGTAGGAGATTTTTCATGGCCAGCACACAACATTCAGCAACCAGTACCGCGTTCAGGACTCCCCTCACGGTTCAACCCGGCCAGAACATGGGCAGACCCGTGAGCGCTGAAGACTCACTCATCCCGGCCTTTAAGAATGAGGTAAGCCGCGAAGTGGTGAACCGGTTTGGGGAAAAGTTCCGGGTGAACGGGATCGATTTTGGCCCTGAAGAGTCCCACGAACTCACGATCTTTGACGAGTTTCTGGAGCACCATGTGCAGGCGAACGGGATCTGCGATGTCCAGTGCATGCTGCTCTGGAGTGAATGGCTCCGGTCTTTCAGGTCCCGGGCATCCGGATTCCCGAAACTGATCCGTGAAAAAGAGTTCCGCAATGCCATCACGGACAGGTTCGGCATAGTGGTTGCCAACCTTGACATCCGTGGCGCCGTATATTCCGGTATCAAATTTATCCGGTAACTGCCGGTGCGGGACAACCAAGGGTCCGTAAACAGACCGGGAAATGCATAAATCCCATGCCATTGCTAATCGAAGATGATCCATTATGGAAGTTGAAATTCTGACAAAAGGCGGCCTGTTAGCCCGCGGTATCTTTGCCCTGATCGTCGGGGTACTCTGTTTTATGATCCCGGTGGGGATGGAGGCACTCTTCGCCTATATTATCGGCATATTCCTCTTGATCATCTCGGTTGTCACCGGCGCGATCTCTCTTGCAGAGGCCGGCAAAGTGCACTGGGGCGTGCTCATCCTCTCGATCCTTGGCGTGATCATTGCGCTCCTGATGTTCATGTCGCCGTTCATGATGTTCGTTGCCTTAACCATCCTGATCGCTGCATGGGCCATCATCACGGGTATCGCGGAACTGGCCATTGCCTTCTCGTTAAAAGACCTGCCCTTCCGGGTCCTGCTCGGCATCAGCGGTTTCATCGCGGTACTGTTCGGTATCATCATCGGCTTTGCCCCGATCTCCACAACAGGCTCGGTCATCCTGATCCTGCTCGTGGGTATCTACTGCCTCATCCTTGGTATCATCAGCATCATCACCGGCCTGCTCATGCAAAAGGGCGAGACGATCGTCTCGGTCTGAACAACAATCTTTTTTTATTTTCCCCGGTTCTTCTCCCGCTCGTGCAATCGCGGCAGGATCAGGGCCTTGTACTCCTCGAATTCCTCTTTCAGGATCAGCCCGCGTTCGTTTAAGGCGCCCAGCCGCTCAAGCATCGCGATCCATGATTCTGTATCGGAGAGTTCAAGGGAGGCCTGATCTCTCTGCCGTTCCTCAATAAACCCGGCAGCGAGGATGGCGGAGGGAAGGGCAAGGAGCAGGACACCCCCGATGGTGACGAGGCCGGCAATGGTCTGGCCCAATGGGGTGATGGGGATGATGTCCCCATACCCCACCGTTGTT